>TARA_R110002049_G_scaffold308939_1_pt1 | contig 43457 bp, 37 predicted proteins | sample TARA_R110002049 | Tara Oceans TARA_R110002049 (sample SAMEA4396941) | marine metagenome | biome: Polar Biome; feature: [SRF] surface water layer (ENVO:00010504); material: water (ENVO:00002006), including particulate matter (ENVO:01000060) such as... | depth 5 m | reverse complement strand
CTTTGCTTTGTTTTTATACTTTGAAAACTAGCAACTTGAATTAATGTAATTAAATAGTTATGGCTACATATTTGAAACCTTAATTTTAGCATCCTCAAACTCATTTATTATGTCTTCAACTATTTGAGCAACTGGTTTTATATCGTGAATCAAACCTGAAACTTGACCAATTTCTAGCTCTCCATTTTCTAAATCGCCTTCAAACATGCCTTTTTTAGCTCTGCCTTTTCCCAATAGATTTTTCAATTGTTCAGCGGTTGGAACTGTTTTATAAAGTTCTTGAACATCATTGTAAAACTTGTTTTTAATAAGTCTTACCGGTGCCAATTCCTTTAAGGTTAAATGCGTATCGCCTTCTTTGACATTGACGACCAATTGTTTAAAAGAAGGGTGTGACGAAGCCTCTTGACTAGCTACAAACCGACTTCCCACCTGTACACCATCAGCGCCCAAAACCATCGCTGCCAACATAGCGTTCCCTGTAGCGATGCCTCCAGCGGCTATTAACGGAATTGAAATGTGTTCTTTTACCATGGGGATGAGTGTAAATGTGGTGGTTTCATCCCTACCATTGTGGCCCCCAGCTTCAAAACCTTCGGCTACAATAGCATCTACTCCAGCTTCTTGGGCCTTTATTGCAAATTTCAAACTACTTACCACATGTACTACTGTAATACCGTGCGCTTTCAACCAAGTGGTCCATATTTTTGGATTTCCTGCGGACGTGAATACAATTTTCACATCTTCTTCCACAATAATATCCATGATTTTTTGAATATCTGGATATAGCATCGGCACATTGACACCAAATGCCTTATTTGTCGCTTTTTTACATTTCTGGATGTGTTCCCGTAAAACCTCTGGATACATAGAACCCGCACCAATAAGCCCTAAAACATCCGAATTACTTGCTGCCGAGGCCAAACGCCAACCGCTGTTCCAAACCATACCAGCTTGTATAATGGGATACTTAATTTGAAATAATTCTGTGATTTTATTGGCCATTATCTTTTTAAAATCTTTGTTGTTCTTGTAGTATTTTTTGATTCTATTTTTGCTAAATAGATACCGTTGGATAATGAAGATATATCCATAGGATTATTTTCAATAGAAAGCAAAACACGAGACACTTCTCTCCCTAAAACATCAAAAAGACGCAATGTCACTGGATTTTTATCTGAAAAGATATTGAAATAAAGCAGGCCTTCTGTGGGGTTGGGAAATAGTTTTAAGTCATTTATATTTATGGAAGCTTCAGAAGAAATACCAACATCTAGCGCAGCTTTCAAATCTGGAATCCCGTATCCTAAAAAATAATCTGGATTTGCATACTGCGAAGCCGATTCCCTGACCAATTGCATGAGTTCCACATTAGTTTTATATGGTAGAGCTTGCCACAAACACACGATGCCGCCCGCTAAAATAGGCGAGCTGAAAGACGTGCCATTGGCCGTTGCAATCACATCATGCTCTGTAATCACATAACTGGTTTGCCCTTGTGCCACAACGTCTGGCTTTTGAATGGGCTGTATTGTGTTGCCTTTAGAGCTAAAACTGGCATAATTTCCATTGGCATTTACCGCACCAATGCTTAAAACCCCTGCGGCATCTGCGGGAGCACCAACTATTTGCCAACTATCATTCCCTGAATTTCCGGCAGAATTTACCAAAAGCATGCCTTTTTCAAAAGCGATATTGGCGCCTTTGGTTATAAATGCCGTATTTCCGTTCATATCAGAAGGTGTGTAACTGTAATTGGGATTATCATAAGTAGTATATCCTAGAGAGGTATTGATGACATCAACGCCCAAACTATCAGCACGTTCTACGGCCTCAACCCAATAGCTTTCTTCAACAGGATTTTCACTAGTATCATCTTCTGTTATAAATAAATGATAAGAAGCATCTGGAGCGGTGCCCACAAATCGGTTTTCAATATAGCCTGCCATATCGCTCAAAACCCATGTGCCATGGTTACTTGTTGTTTCTGTAAAAACATCAGCATCCCTGTTTACAAAATCATAACTTCCCAAAAGGTTTCCTGCATCCCGTAATCTTTGGAACGATGTCATGGTATTTACATTTGGGAAACCAGCATCTATAACCGCTACGGTCATACCCGTGCCTGTATAATCTGCTGCATGCAAATCATCGCCATGGAACATTTTTATTTGGTTTAGCGCATTGCCATAATTGAAATCACTAACTGTGTTTTCTAATTTTGATTGCTTTTTCTGAAGAACAGATTTACTGGCATTCAAACTTTTATTGGCAAAATCAATTCGGACTACAAAACCTAAACTGTTTAAAGTTTCAATATCAGATTGATTTCCCCTAACATGCACCGCATTGAACCATTTGGATTTTGCCATAACGGTAATGCCTTCAGCATTTTTGATTTGAAGAATATAATTTTCGTTTACGGGAACATCTCGTGCATCAATAGCGATACCATGGATACGTTTTCTATCGATGGCTTTTTGAGTTAGAATGGCTATGGGAGTTTCTAAAGAAGCAGCTACATCTTCCTTATCAGCAAAATAGACCCAAGCATCTTGTGTTTGGGAAAATACCGCAGATTGACAGACAAGAAAAAAAAAGAGCATTCTTCCCCACATCATATTTTGAAATTTTTATGACAAGTTACGAAATTACTCCCGAACCTATGAGTTCATCTTCTAAATACCAAGCAACAAATTGGCCTTCTGTAATAGCTGATTGAAAGGCTTCAAATTCAACATACAAACCAGTATCCACTTTATGCAATATGGCTTTTTGCAAAGGTTGACGATAGCGGATACGCGCCATAACTTGCATGGTTTCATCTAAAGCGAGCGCTAAATCTTCACGAACCCAATGCAATTCTTCATTGGATACAAACAATGCTTTTTTAAATAACCCTGGATGATCTTTGCCTTCGCCTGTATAAATCACGTTATTATCCACATTAGTATCAATTACAAATAATGGTTCCACATAACCACCAACGCCCATGCCCTTTCGCTGTCCTTTTGTAAAATAATGGGCCCCTTGATGTTTTCCAACTATTTTACCGTCTTTAATAGTATAATCTATTTTCCGGGTTAAATATTGGAGTTTTTCTTCTTCTGAATTAAAGTTTGGAGTTTCTGAATGATAAAAAACACTTTCCTTTGGTACTTCCACAATCACGCCTTCTTTTGGTTTCAATTGTTGCTGAAGGAAATCTGGCAGTTTCACTTTGCCTATAAAACAAAGGCCTTGGGAGTCCTTTTTTTCAGCAGTTACCAAATCTAGTTCCATCGCAATTTTACGTACTTCTGGTTTTGTAAGTTCGCCTATTGGGAATAATGATTTAGCCAATTGCTCTTGGGATAATTGACACAAAAAATACGATTGGTCTTTATTCTTATCAACGCCAGCCAATAATTGATAAACGGTTTCTCCATCTTTTTCAATAGTGCCCTTTCTGCAATAATGTCCCGTTGCCACATAATCCGCTCCAAGTTCCATGGCAATTTTCATAAAAACATCAAACTTGATTTCCCTATTGCAAAGCACATCTGGGTTTGGCGTTCGTCCCTTTTCATATTCATGGAACATATAATCTACAATGCGCGCTTTATATTGTTCGCTTAAATCGACCGTTTGAAAGGGAATGCCCAATTTGTCTGCAACCAACATGGCATCGTTACTATCATCTAACCACGGGCATTCATCTGAGATAGTAACAGAATCATCGTGCCAGTTTTTCATAAACAAACCAATAACCTCGTAGCCCTGCTCCTTTAATAAATAAGCCGCAACGCTAGAATCCACACCACCTGATAGTCCAATAATTACTCGTTTCATTATAAAAAAATTAAGCTACAAAGATACATATAATTGCCCTATTTTTCTATTCAAAGCAATAAGTTAACAATCGATAAAATACATTTTTGTTTAACGTTATAACAAAATTAACAAACAAAATTTATATTATTGTTTAATATTTATATATATTTGTTAAACAAAAAATATCTTTAAAATCTTAAAAAAATGAAAAACTCAAATTATTTAAAAATTATCGTAACCTTATTTATTGGATTACTGACATTTTCATCGTGCGATAGCGATGATGACAACACCCCAAAAGTTTTGAACATTGTTGGAACCGCACAAGCAGTTCCAGAATTAAGCATTCTTGTTGATGCTGTCATTAAAGCGGACTTGGTTGATGCTTTATCGGCTGCAGGAAACAAAACTGTTTTGGCTCCCACTAATGCGGCATTTACTACTTTTTTGGCAGATAAAGGGTTTAATTCCCTATCGGAAGTACCTAATGATGTACTGAAACAAATTTTGTTAAACCACGTAATTGGCGGAGCTAATATTACATCTTCTGCACTTATAGGAAATACAGGTTACACAAATACCTTGGCTGATGGACCAGGCACTACAAAATTAAGTCTTTACTATGATGGCACCTCTGGAGTGACTTTTAATGGTGGAGCGACAGTAACAATTCCAGATGTGGCAACATCAAACGGTATTGTGCATGTAATTGATGAAGTGATTGCTTTACCAACCATAGCTACATTTGCAACCACAAACCCAGGATTATCAACATTGGTATCTGTATTACAGTATGCAGATACGGGAAACCCAACCGTTCCATACATTAACACGGTTTCAGATGCTACTGCTGGACCGTTCACGGTGTTTGCACCTACCAACGGTGCTTTTACATCATTACTTACAGAACTAAATGCAAATACACTTACAGATATTCCTATAGCAACAGTAGATGCCGTTTTATTACAGCACATTGTTAGTGGCAATGTGCAATCAAGCCAATTATCAAGTGGTACAGTAACGACTTTGGGAGGATCAATTACTGCAAATGCAACAACATTTACATTAACCGATGCCAATAATAGAATGAGCAATATAGTAACAACGCTGGTTGATATTCAAGGGACAAATGGCGTAGTACACGTTATTGATAAAGTGCTACTTCCTGCACAAGCAAATTAAGAAACCGTTTGGTTAGTAGTAATAAGTAATTTTAAATTTGGTTGGTTGATAAATTGCTTATGAAAAAGAGGAAAAGGCTGCCCGAAAAGGCAGTCTTTTTTTGTTTACTTTTGATATTTACTAGTAGATGTGAAATCTTTTTCTTCAACAAGTTTTCCATTTTCATAGTAGTTCCAAATGCCGTGTTTTTTTCCTTGTTTGTATGCTCCTTCTACTATTAATTCGCCTTTGGGATTGTATATTTTGGATACGCCATGCAGTACACCGTTTTCATAAACAAATTCTTTTAACACCACATTTTTTTCAGAAAACCATTGCGAAATACCATGTAAATTTCCGTTTTTATATATTTGTTTTTCAGCTATCTGCCCGTTTGGATAATACACAAAACGCTCGCCTTCCAACTTACCGACATCATTATAATGCTCTAAAGTGAGCAATTCATTGGAATTTTTTTGATAATATTTCCAAGTACCCACATACAATTTACCATCCATTAACCCCTCACTAATGACTTTCCCTGTAGATGTAAAAAACTTGACTTCTGCTTTATTATCGGTTTCATTAAATTGTTTTGTTGCTGTTAAAACTGCTTTCTTTTGAATATTCTTATAGAATTTGAAAAGCCCTATTTCTTTTCCGTGCAGAAATTCGCCTTCATATCTTGTAATGGTAGTGCCATCAAAAGTTTTTTTCCATATGCCGTGACGTTTGCCGTTGGCGTCCAATTGGTTGATGGCTTGGGCGCTTATCAAATTGCTATAAAGAAGTATTAATAGGAAACCAAGTACTGTTTTCATGTTCAAATTATTTTTTTTCACTGTTGCGGAATGCTGACTTATAAACGATTATTTATTTGATTTGTTATAACAAAAAAGCTGCCAAAATACTATTGGCAGCTTTTTTTCATTTTTACCCTTCCTATTTTCTATTTCTTATAAAACCGAAAACCAAGTTCTATTAAAAAGGGAAGGATTTATATGGTTATTTCTTTTTCTTTTGCTGCATTTGCTTTTGCTTTTCTGCCTGCTCCATCATCTCTGCCATTTTCTTTTGAAAACGGTTTTCTTTTTTAGGTGCTTTTTTCTTCACCTCGATTTGTGCGTGTATTTTTTCCTCATCAAGAATGTAATACTTGATTACCAAAATAATACCAATACTTACCAAGTTTGAAATAAAGTAATACAAACTCAGACCTGATGCGTAATTATTAAAGAAAAACAACATCATGATAGGCGAGAAATACATCATGTACTTCATCATTTTAGCCATATCTGGCATGCCCTCCTGTTGTGGTTGCGAAGCCATATTTTGACCTGTGGTCAATTGCATATAAAAGAATATGGCAATAGAAGCCAATATAGGGAACAAACTGACGTGATCGCCATAAAAAGGAATATGAAACGGCAATTCCGCTATGGTATCATACGACGACAAATCTTTTACCCAAAGGAAACTTTTCTGGCGCAGATCAAACGCTGATGGAAAAAACTGGAACAAAGCATAAAATACAGGCAATTGTACCAATGCCGGCAAACATCCCGCCAACGGGCTCGCACCCGCTTTGGTTTGCAACGCCATGGTTTCTTGCTGTGCTTTCATTTTATTGTCTTTATGTTTTTCGCGAATGGCATCCAATTCAGGTTTCAGTATTTTTAATTTCGCTTGTGATAAAAACTGTTTGTATTGTACAAATGACATGCACAATTTTATTAAAAGCGTCATCACAATAATGGCGATACCGTAAGGCATAAAATCACTTAAAAAGGCAAATAAAGGAATGAATACGTGTTTGTTTATCCATCCAAAAATGCCCCAACCCAATGGCACGACTTCATCTAAATTTCTATCGTATTTATTTAAAATCTTATAATCGCTTGGCCCGTAATACCAATCCATAGATTTGTTAATCTCGCCACCTGTAAGCTCCATGGGCATTTTAGCGGCGAACTTTTTGGTATAAACCGTGTCAACCTCTTCATCCTGCACCAAGTTTTCAGATTGCAGTTCTGCGGTTTTAAAAGGCGTATCCGCTAATAAAATAGACGTGAAAAAGTGTTGCTTAAAGGCTACATAGGTAACGTCTTCAGCGGTATCATCGGCAGATTCTCTTTGTCCTAAATAATCATCTTTGCCATCTTCGTACTCATAAACCACTTCGGTATATCTATTTTCATATGAAATACTTTTGGCGTGACGATAGGTTTTAAGTTTCCAATCCAGGTTCACATCTTGCGAACTGTTGATGACATCGCTCAAACCTTGGGAACGGATGTTGAAATCCATCATATAATCGCCCGCTTTCAATTCATAACGATATTCTAAAAACTTATTTTCAGACACTTTTAGTTTCATGGAAACTACTGTGTTTTCTCCATTTTTAGTGACCGTAGGTTGAAAATATAAATCTTGGGTGTTTAAGATACGGCTATCGGTAGTTCCAAAATTAATATTGAAAGCCGCATTGCCATCTTTTATAATGTAAATAGGTTCGTCATTATAATTGACAAATTTTTTCAGTTTTACTTCAGATAAATAGCCGCCTTTGTTACTGAATTTTAAGGCGAACAAATCTGTTTCAACCAAGGTTTCTGCATCTTTTGCAGAAGCCAAAGTAGATGAATAGGCAAATGCGCCCAATTTATTTTTTAATTGGATTAACTGAAGGGAATCTGATGTGTTGGTTACAGAGTAGTCTTCTGACGTTGTTACAAGCGTCTCTTTTTGTACTTTATCTTTTTCTTCTTTAGCAACTTGCTCTTGCTTTGCTTTTTCCTGTGCTTCTAACTCCTCTGGAGTTGGTTGGTTTTGCCAAAGCATGTACATTAAAATTCCGAATATGAGCACAAAGCCCAATATCGAATTGATGTCTAATTTTTTTTCTTCCATTTTGTAGTTTTAGACCTGACAAGTTTTGGCTTCGACTACGCTCAGCCACCAAACAAAATCCGTCAGTTCTTTTTTGTGTATAAAGGTTCTTTTAGTCAAAAATACAGCCACAATTATTTTTGTGACATACTGGCACTTTTCTTTTTCTTTTTATGGGCCAATGCGGCTTTTACAAAGGCCACAAATAACGGGTGAGGATTTGTAACCGTACTTTTATATTCAGGATGGTATTGTACACCCACAAACCACGGATGGCTTGGCACTTCCACAATTTCCACCAATTTGGTATCTGGATTAAAGCCTGTTGCCAGCATACCTGCAGCCTCTAATTCATCTTTAAAAGCACTATTGAATTCATAACGGTGCCTGTGACGCTCTTTTATGGTATTGGCTTTATAAACGCTATGCGCAATACTTCCCGCTTTTAATTCGCATGACCACGCTCCCAAGCGCATGGTGCCTCCTTTATCCGTAATGGATTTTTGGTCTTCCATCAAATCGATGACCGGATTGGCAGTAACCGAATTCATCTCCGTAGAATTAGCATCTGCAATACCCACCACATTTCGGGCATATTCAATAACCGCCATTTGCATGCCCAAACAAATACCTAAAAATGGAATGTTGTTTTCCCTAACATATTTAACTGCCGTAATTTTGCCTTCAATACCTCGCTCTCCAAAACCTGGAGCTACCAATACGCCATCTAAATGGCCTAATTTCAATTTGATATTATCGTCATTCAAATATTCTGAATGCACGGATTCTACATTCACTTTCACGCCATTTTCCGCACCAGCATGAATAAACGACTCTAAAATGGATTTATAGGAATCCTGCAATTCCACATATTTACCAATCAAACCGATTGTGACTTCGTTTGATGGGTTTTTATGGCGTTTCACAAACGTGTTCCAAGCTGTAATGTCTGGTGTGGAACTTTCGAGAGCCAATTTTTTAAGCACTACTTTATCCAAACCTTCATTAAGCATCAAGTTTGGCACGTCATAAATAGTTGACGCATCAATGGACTGGATCACGGCCTCTTCCCTAACATTGCAGAACAAAGCCAGTTTTTTACGTAAATCCTTCGGAAGGTAATGTTCTGTTCTACAGACTAAAATATCGGCTTGTACCCCACTTTCCATAAGTGTTTTAACGCTATGTTGTGTGGGTTTTGTTTTCAATTCGCCTGCTGCCGATAAATAAGGCACCAAGGTTAAATGAATCACAATACCATTGTTATCGCCTAAATCCCAACGCAATTGTCGCACGGCTTCAATGTATGGTAAAGATTCAATATCGCCCACGGTACCACCAATTTCGGTAATGATGATATCGTAATCGCCAGAATTTCCTAAAATCTGGATACGACGCTTAATTTCATTGGTAATATGAGGCACCACTTGAACGGTTTTTCCTAAAAACTCGCCACGACGCTCTTTTTCAATCACGCTTTGGTAAATACGTCCTGTAGTGACATTATTTGACTGGCTGGTGTTTACGTTTAAAAAACGTTCGTAATGTCCTAAATCCAAATCGGTTTCCGCCCCATCTTCCGTTACAAAACATTCGCCATGCTCGTAAGGATTCAAGGTACCTGGATCGACATTGATATAAGGATCTAATTTTTGAATGGTCACTCGGTATCCCTGTGCTTGTAAGAGTTTTGCAAGAGATGCTGCTATAATTCCTTTTCCGAGTGATGATGTAACGCCTCCGGTTACAAATATGTATTTTGTTTTGGTTGTCATGTTGCGCTTATAAACGCAGGCAAATTTACAAAATTAAAATAGTTATTGGCGCATTGTTTTTAGTTATTTAAAAGCGAACGTCGCTTTAGTTTTAAACTAAATCATTTGATTTCGAAAAAATTTCCAAGTATCTTCGTCCATACTAAGCATTCATAGAACTATTGAACCTATTTCTTTCTTACTAATTTAACTAAAGTCACCTATTATACATGTCTAAATTCTTTTTGAAATTTTTATTGAACATCATATTAATTGGATGCTCCATTTTAGGTTTTTCACAAAAAAAAGTTGACCTTACTAAATATGTAAATCCATTGATAGACACCCATCAATCACGTTGGTTCTATTTTTCATCGGCTTCTCGCCCGTTTGGAATGGTGAACCTAAGTCCAGACACTTGGACCAAAGGCAGCTGGAAATCTGGCTACATCTATGATAGTTTGCACGTGAGAAGTTTTTCCCATATCCACGCATGGCAAATGTCAGGCATTCCTGTAATGCCCACGGTTGGTAAATTTAAAGGGCATTTGGGCATGGAAGCCTATAAATCTGCTTTCAGTCATGACGAAGAAAAAGTAAGCCCAGGTTACCATAAAGTTTATTTGAAAGACTACGGAATACAAGCCGAACTAACATCTACTACACGTGTGGGATTCCATAAATATTCCTATCCAAAAAATACCGATAAAGATATCATTTTTGATGTAGGCGCTTATTTAGGGCATTCTGCCATGGATTCTGCCATGGTTAAAAAAATCAACGATTATGAAATTGCTGGTTACAGTATTATGGCAGCAACCCAAAGACGTCCCAAACCTACTTATGTTTATTTTGTAGCGCGCTTCAACCAACCCATGTCTTTATTTGGTGGCTGGGAAAAAAGCATTCTGAAAGAAGGCACTATTGAAAACATTCACGGTAAAGATATTGGTGCCTATGTTCGTTTTGATAAAAAACACAGTAACATCTTAAAAATGAAAGTCGCTATTTCTTATACCAATATCGAACAAGCTCGGCTGAATATGGATACCGAACTTCCACATTGGGATTTCAATAAGGTAGTAGAAGATTCCAAAGATGATTGGAACCATGCCTTAGGAAAAATTAAAGTAGAAGGTGGAAGCAAAAACCAAAAAATAAAATTTTATACGGATTTATGGCATGCTTTATTAGGACGACGAATTGTAAGCGATGTGGATGGAAAATATTGCGATATGACAGGAAAAAAACCAACCATCCGACAAGTTGCTCTGAATAAAGAAGGTACCCCAAAACATAACCAATACAATTTTGATGCCCTATGGGGAAGCCAATGGACGCTGAATGTACTATGGTCTATGGCATACCCTGAAGTGATGAACGATTTTTGTAGCAGTATGGTAGAAATGTATCGCCACGGCGGATTGATTCCTCGTGGCCCCTCTGGCGGAAATTATACTTACGTCATGATTGGAGACCCAGCCACTTCATTTTTCGCTACGGCATATAACAAAGGAATTCGAAATTATGATACAGAATTGGCTTATAAAGGCTTATACAAAAATGCTTTTACTGGAGGCATTAGAGATCGTGCAGGCTACGAACATCGAGATACCCCCGAAGGTGGCGGCATGAATTATTATATTGACAAAGGTTATGTGCCAGAAGGCATAGAAAGCGCTGGAAACCATAAAAATGGAACATCAATGACATTAGAATATGCCTATCAAGATTGGTGCTTAAGCCAATTGGCGTTATCGCTTGGAAAGACGAAAGATTATGAATTTTTTACCGAACGCTCCAATAATTATAAAAACCTATGGAATCCAGATACAAAATTTATACATCCTAAAAATTTAGATGGCTCGTGGATTGAAAATTTCAGCCCCATTGGAAAAGGTTTTAACACAAAAGGCTTTGTAGAAAGTAATTCGGCTATTTACAGCAATTTCGTTCCGCATGATTTAAACGGTCTTATCGAATTGTTTGGAGGCGCAGAAAACTATTCACAATATGTGGACAGTTGTTTTATAAAAGCAAAACCGAATAAATTTATTACCGATCATGGTAAACATGCCGAAAGTTGGGTAGATTATGAAAACCAGCCCTCATGCCAAATGGCACACTTGTTTAACTTTAGTGGTAAACCTTGGCTATCTCAAAAATGGGTACGGGAAGTAAAAGAAATCACCTTTGGAAACACAACTCCTTACGGAGGCTATAATGGTGATGAAGACCAAGGCCAAATGGGGGCGCTTGGTGTACTCATGGCTATTGGAGTGTTTCAAATGGATGGAGGTGCGGCTATTGATTCGCCTTATGAAATCACATCACCTATATTTGACTCCATTGAAATCTCATTAAATAAAGATTATTATTCAGGTAAAAAGTTTGTTATTTCAACTAAAAATAATACTTCTGAAAATATGTATATACAATCTGCTAAATTAAATGGCAAGGATTGGAAAGCGTGTTATTTCAATCATAACGATTTTGCAAATGGCGGTAAATTAGAATTAAAATTAGGTGCAGAACCCAATAAAAATTGGGGAAAACGATAACAAAAGTTATTTTGGATATTGACGTTTAATATTCCGAATCAAATCTTCCAGACCGTTTAATTTGAGTTCATAGACTTGTTCGAGCATGTTGCCCAATTTTCCTTTCGGGAATCCTTTGTTATGATACCAAACCACGTAATATTCGGGCAAATCTATTAAGTACCTGTCTTTGTATTTTCCAAACGGCATTTTGGTGTGCGCCAATTCAATTAAGAAATCTTTATTTGGAAACATGCATCGTTTATTTTTTAACAGCAGAATCTGTTTATTCTACCTCAACAATCGTTAAGTTTTGATATTTTACCAAGTACACCGCTTCATTATAAAACCCACCAAAAGGCTTTCTTTTGTAAGCAAATTTATTTTCGACATATTTTGTCAAAGGTGCTTCGTTTACAGATAGATATAAATCATCTGAGGTCACTAAACGCAACACCACATCCATGGTCAGATCAAAACCTTTGGCTGCTCTGCTATTTGGTGTTGAATTGTAAAGGCTCTCATATCTTTTAATAAATGAATTGGCCTCATCAGAATTATAGGGTTTTGAAGTGGAAGCATAAGTAAATGACAAGCTCGATAAATGCTCGTTAGAAATTTCATCGCCTTCAAAAGCACTATTGAAATTGGTAGTCATTAATATAATTTCAACTTTTTCTTTTTTCTCTTCTTTGTTTTCTTTTTGAATTAAAGAATTTAAAATGCTGGACACATTGGATGCCAAACCTTCACTACTGGTTTCTAAAAACACAATATTCCTGCCCGGTTTCAAAGTCCCATTAATATCATCAATAAGAATATAATTTTGATCCTTGCCGTCTTTATCTTTTCTGGAATGCACCTGTCTTGCATGATTGAAATCTTTTAGAAGACCATTGGCTGTTTCGGCGTTTTTAGAATCAGAAACAATAATAATGTTGGTTGCCAAAGTATCAGCTTTCACAAAATTCACCACTTTATCTCGCAATAATTTTTCAGATGGTTTCGATTGAAACACATTATCATATAAATTCAAATTCTCGCCAATAGGTGAAATCACAGGCACATTGAATTCTCTTAATTCCGAAGCTACTTTTTCAAAAGTATTGGGCGTTAAAGGACCGATAACGGCATCCATATTTTCAAAGTTATTTTCCCTCATGATTTTCATCACTTCGCTGACTTCATATTTAGTATCGTAAACGTCCACTTTTAAGGATATCCCCAAAGTTTTCAAAGAATCGACAGCCACTAAAACCCCAGAATGAAAATCTAAAGACACATTCAAATACGGATCTTTATTAATATGATTTTTAACGCCTGAAATGGAATCAAAAGGTACACGGCCAGCTCTGAAAGGAAGCATAACGGCAATGTGTTTGGTTTTAAAATCCTTAATACCACTAGTTAAATCGACTTGTTTTGAAGCTTCTTCTATCCCAACCGCTACGTTGGAATATGGGATTTTCAATATCATCCCTACTTTTAACCCCGTATCTTTAAGCTCTGGGTTTAAAGTTTCTAAAAGTGCTTGTTCTACACCCAATTTAAGTTTCAACCTGTAAAAGCCTTCTTTTGGCAATACCTTATAATAGCTGTAGGTTTCATCAACTTGCTTTTCTTCTTCAGCATGTATATTGGGAACGTTTAAAACCTGTCCTTCCTGCAAAACTGGGCCTATTTCTGGGTTAAGGTCTTCTAATTCTTTAACAGTAATGCCAAACTTATATGCCACACGCCATTTACCTTCTTTAGGCAATACGGTATAGGTTTTGGTTGGATCTACTTCTTTCACAACTTCGGTAACCTTGAATATGGGAATTTGGAGCTTGTCGCCTTTCCTGAGTGGATTGGCATATAAAAACGTGTTGTGTTTTTTAATATCGTCCTCTGTTATTTTGTATTCTTTTGCCAAACCATACAACGTTTCTTTCCTGCCCGTTTTATGGGTTTTAAAACCTTGTAATTCCTTTACAACCGTCACTTCAGGTTTTGATGCTTTGGACAACGGAATGATTAAAATGGTATTGGGCTTTAATGCTTTTCTGGCGTCTGGGTTTAAATTGTAAATATCAGAAGGCGTTACATAATAACGTTTTGCTATCTCATCAATGGTTTCTCCTTTTTTTACTGCGTGCGTACTAAAATTTTGTGCTTTAATGGAAGAGAACCCACATACTAAAGCTAAAATAAATGCTAATAAAAATTTATTCATAGTATTGTTATCTGCTGGATATAAATATAATAAAAGGTCAGTTTATATACGATTGTTTTTGGGTTAAGGATGAAACCAACATCCTTTTTAAAATGATAACATTTAACATGCCAAAAATAACTATTACAAAAAAATCTGTTTTTATAAACTATTTCTAGTATATGACAAAAAACAAAGTGTCACATTGAGCGCAGTCGAAATGCTATTAAACTAAAGTTCCAATGTCTTCGACTGCGCTCAGACTGACATAGCAACACACCATCAAGTCTATTGCTCTTATCAATGAGACCCCTACTTACGTAGGAATATTACTCCCACTCAATAGTAGCTGGCGGTTTTGAACTGATATCGTACACTACTCTATTAACGCCTTTTACTTTATTTATTATATCGTTTGATGTTTTTTGCAAAAAGTCATAAGGTAAATTTACCCAATCGGCCGTCATGCCATCGGTACTTTCAACAGCCCTGAGTGCAACACATTTTTCATAGGTACGTTCATCGCCCATAACGCCCACGCTATTCACGGGAAGCAACATGGCGCCTGCTTGCCAAACTTTATCATACAGTCCCCACGCTTTCAATCCATTGATAAAAATAGCATCTACTTCTTGAAGAATACGTACTTTTTCGGCAGTAATATCGCCCAAAATACGAATCCCCAATCCTGGGCCTGGAAAAGGATGACGCCCTAAAAGTTCGGGATCAATGCCTAAAGTAGCACCTACTCGTCTTACCTCATCTTTAAAAATAGCACGAAGTGGCTCCACAATTTTAAGTTTCATAAAATCCGGCAGTCCACCTACATTATGATGGCTTTTTATGGTAGCTGAAGGGCCTCCCGTTGCCGAAACACTCTCGATGACATCGGGGTAAATAGTGCCTTGGGCCAACCATTTTACGTCGGTTAATTGATGGGCTTCATCATCAAAAACCTCGATAAATGCATTACCAATGGCTTTTCGTTTTAACTCAGGGTCTTCAATACCAGCCAAGGCATCTAAAAAACGTTTGGACGCATCCACGCCTTTCACGTTCAGTCCCATGCCTTTATATTGGTTTAGAACGCTTTCAAATTCATTTTTACGAAGCAATCCGTTGTTCACAAAAATACAGTACAGATTTTTCCCTATGGCTTTATTAAGTAAAACGGCTGCTACGGTAGAATCCACACCGCCCGACAAGCCCAATACCACTTTATCATTCCCAACTTTTTCTTGAATGGCTTCCACGGTTTCCTCAACAAAAGACTGTGGTGTCCAATCTTGATTTAAACCAGCAATATGCACTAAAAAGTTTTCCACTACCTGCTTGCCATCTGTAGAATGATATACTTCTGGGTGGAATTGAATGGCGTAGGTTTCCTCTCCATTTATTCTATAAGCTGCATTTTTAACGTCGTGTGTACTTGCTATCAATACGCCATTTGTTGGCAATTCTTTTATAGTATCGCTATGGCTCATCCAAACCTGGCTGCCTGTGTGGATATGTGCGAAAAACGGTTCGTTACTTTTAATAAAAGATAAATTGGCACGACCATATTCCCGAGTATTGGAAGGCGCTACCTCGCCACCTGAAAAATGTGCCAAATATTGTGCGCCGTAACACACGGCCAATAGTGGTTTTTTTCCACGGATTTCAGATAAATCTGGGTGTAAAGCATTTTCGCCCCTTACTGAAAATGGGCTACCGGAAAGCACCACTGCCTTGTAATCTTCAATATTTGACGGAATTTTGTTGAATGGATGAATTTCGGAGTAAATGTTGAGTTCTCTAACTCTACGGGCAATAAGCTGTGTATATTGCGATCCGAAGTCTAAAATAAGTACCTTGTCATGTTGCATGCGCAAAAATAACAATAGATTTTATATTGACGAATTGCAGGTGTTTATTTTTTTATTTTTTTATAACATCGACTCTAAAATCATTTTTATATCGTTTTCCGTAGTATCTGGATTAATAAAACAAAAACGAGAAACAGTTTCATATGTATTCCCGTTTTTCCATTTTGTGGGTGTTACCAAAGCAAAACCTTTTCTATGGTTTTCGTAAGTCCAATGGGTATAATCTTCAGGTTTCCAACCTACTCTTCTATACAAAACACAGGACAAACTAGGCGTTCTTACCAATTCCACATGTGGAAAGTCTTCAATCAACTTACCAGCTATTTGAGCTAATTCTATACCACGTTCCGCAGACTCTTTGTATTTGTCCGTTCCATGCATCGCTAAAGAAAACCAAAGTGGCAACCCTCTAACACGTCTGGTCAATTGAATTTGATAATCGGTCGGGTTAAACCCTTGTGCACCTTCATCATTAAAAATATCCAAATAAGAACCTTCTTGTGTATGTGCCTGTTTTGCCAATTCTGGTCTTTTATAAATAACAGCCCCACAATCATAAGGCGAAAACAACCATTTATGTGGGTCTATAGTAATGCTGTCCGCTTTCTCAATGCCGTCAAATAAATGTCTAACCGAATCTGCTGCCAAAGCCCCTCCTCCATAAGCGGCATCTACATGAAACCATAATTTTTCATTTTCACAAACCGTCGCTATTCCAGATAAATCGTCAATAATGCCCGCATTGGTTGTTCCTCCAGTAGCAACAATGGCAAATAATCGCTGCCTATCTTGTACATCAGATCCCTTATAGCTTTGTGAACATAGCTTGATTCCAATCTATCTTCAGTTTCTACCAATAAAACATCGGCATCAATCACTTTGGCCATAGATTTAACCGAAGCATGGGCACCAACAGATGTAATTATGAGTCCTCTTACAAATTGGTTTTCTTTGTTTTGACTTCGCCAAAATTCCCTTGCTGTTACAATAGCCGATAAATTTGCGGCAGTGCCTCCGCTGGTAAACACACCAAAAGCACCATTGGGCAGTCCAGTTAACGACACGAGCCATTGCATGGCCTCATTTTCACAAAAAATACCGCCCGCACCTTCCATCCAATAGGCACCATGAATACTGGAAGCCGACGTTACCAAATCAAACATCACGGCAGCTCTGGTGGGTGCTGCCGGCACAAATGCCAAGTTACGAGGGTGGTCTATAGGCACGTTCACTTTCATTAAGTGCTTTTTCCATAAATTGAAGGCCACCTCGCCCCCAATGCCCTTTTTAGTTACAGTTTCCCCTACTATTTTTTTTAATGCTTCTGCACTTTTTGGAACCCCCATTTCTGGTTGGGTTATAGAAATTCTGTCAATGGTATATTTCATGACGTCCATCGTCATTTCAATCAAATCGATATCCAATTTATGCATGATTTACAATTTCAATATTAAAAATTCATCTTGCAATGGATCTAAACCTTCTATAAGAACTGGTATCAATTCCGAACCGTATTCTAAATAAAACTCTGAAAAATTAGTGCTACGTTCTTGCAAATTTTGATTGGGGAAGAGCTCATTTTGTAAATCGGTCATTCTCAAAACCTGATCAGAAAGTTTTCTTTTTTGAGCTTTCAATAAACGCTTTTCAAGATGCTCCAAGCCTTTTAATTGCTTTACTTCTTGTGACTTTACAGCACCTAAAAAAGATTTATCGGTTTGTTCCGCCAATTGATACAAATCTTGAAACTGCTGTTTTAGGTGTTTCATTTGTGATGAAAAATCAATATCAATATTTGATATTTCCCTTACTTTTTTATTGATAAAAGCATTGCGTCTTAAAAACAGGTCTGTACTGGAAATATGTAAATTATCCAGTTTTTTATGTTGATTTTCTGTTTGGAGCAATACCGAGTTTCGCAATAATACTATTGGAAACGGTACTTTAACCCTGTTGAAATAATCTTTCAACTGCAACCAATACGCCAGTTCGCCACCGCCACCAATGTAGCATAAGTTAGGCAAAACCACTTCTTGGTATAAGGGGCGCATGATGACATTGGGCGAAAAACTTTCCGGAAAATCATGGAGATGTTTTAATAGTTCAATCTTGCTCCAAGAAATTTTGGTATTTATAACTTTATAAATGTCGTCTTCAAAAACAATGCGTTCTCTTAAATTTTCATCCAAATAAAATAAATTTATTTCCCGCGGATTTACTTGAAAATTATAACCTTCTTTTGAAATTTGTTCACTGGTTTTGGAAACTTCTTTAAATGATGTTTGATGCAACAATTCATCTTCCATATAAGGAACAAACTGCTTTTTCAATTCAGCATCATTGGCGTCTATAATGACCAATCCATAATCTTTGAACAATTCATTTGCCAAAAAACGTGTGGCATCAGCTAAATTATCGTGTTTCAAATAAGATTTATTAAATAGATTTATCAAATACTTCGCATTGTTGCTGGTTCCCAATTCTTTTGAAAACAATTCAAAAACTGCTTCCAAACCTTCGGTTGACAATGCGCCAACAGCACCATTTGATTTTTTATTCCATCTGATTTTTTTTCCTTTGAAATTGAAATAATTGATCTCCTCAAAATCATGGTCTTCCGTAGCCATCCAATACACAGGTACAAAATTATAATCTGGATATTTGGTTTTTAATGTTTTTGAAAGGTTAATGGCGGATACTATTTTATAAAGAAAATACAGCGGGCCTGTAAACAAATTTAGTTGGTGACCAGTGGTAATGGTAAACGTATTGGATTCTTTTAATAAATCTATATGAAGGCTGGATAATTCTGAAACATCTAAATTCTGGTATTGCTTTTTTAAAACGGAAATTAAAATAGCTCTTGATTTCTCATCAAAACTTTCTGCTTTTTCTTCAATCTGCGCTTTAAAATTTTTAAGATTTGGGTATCGGTTATAAAATACTTTCAATTCTGGTTTTTCATCTAAATAATCACAAATAAGTGATGAGAAATAGCCCGTTTTTTTAAATACGATAGATTCTGTAAGCATAATTATACTGAAAAATTTATGTAAAGATAATGCCTTTTGCAATTTATTAATGTGTCAGATTCTTTTAGTATTTATTTAACAAGGTTTTAAATAAATATTTACCGCCAAATATTTGATTTTAACACTAAAAATCAATAACTTAGGATTAATTTTTCCTTTCAAAACCTTAAAGCTATGAAACCATTCATTTTAAATAAAAACAGGGCGCTCCTAATCACTTTCATAATGATACTAGGCTCTTTTGGATATAACGAAAACGCTCATGCTTTACAAGAAACCCCTAAACAAACCATACAAACGCTTACGGAATTTAAAGGCATCATTTTAGATGAACAAACAAAAAAGCCCTTGATATATGCTGATTTGAACATAAAGGGTTCCAACATCAGCACAATAACAAATACGGATGGCGAGTTTTCAATTAAAGTCCCCGAAAAATATTTAAGTAATAAAATTTCAATTTCCCATTTGGGTTATAATGACCTTGACGTGTCTTTACCTGAACTGAAAGATCCTTTCAATACAATTTATTTAAAAGAGTCTATCATAAAATTAAGCGAAGTTAATTTGAATGCCATAAAAGATGCAGAGGAATTGGTAAGGAAAACCTTGAAAAAGAAAGGCGACAATTATTATAATGACCACGCCATTATGACGGCTTTTTACAGAGAGACCATAAAAAAGCGCAATAGAAACGCCTCCTTATCTGAAGCCGTAGTTGAAGTTTACAAGCAACCTTTAAAATCAAGCAAAAATGATGCAGTAAAACTCATTAAAGCTAGAAAAAGTACCGACTATTCTAGACTTGACACCTTAGCTTTAAAACTTCAGGGCGGTCCTTTTAGCAATTTGTACACAGACATGATGAAATACCCAGAATTTATTTTCAACGAAGATAATCTGTCTGATTATATCTTTAAGTACACAAACACCTCGCTACTGAACAATAATGAGGTTTACGTTATTGATTTCAAACAGCGTCCAGATATTGATTACCCTTTGTATTATGGCAAACTTTATATAGATACCCAGTCGTTGGCATTGATTAGTGCAGTTTACAAATTGAACGTAACCGATAAAATTATGACCGGCAAAATGTTTGTACAAAAAAAACCAAAAAGAGTGGACGCCTACCCTACTGAAGCCGCGTATCGGGTGGACTACAGAATCAAAAATGGCAAATGGCATTATGGCTACAGCAACATCGCATTAACCTTTAAAGTAAAATGGAAAAACAAACTATTTAACAGTGTTTATAACCTAAGTAGCGAAATGGCCGTTACAGATTGGGAACAAAATAAAACAGGTATTGACACCCCAAAAGAACGTTTAAAACCAACCGCTATTTTAAGCGATAAGGCTTCTGGCTTTTCAGATCCTGATTTTTGGGGCGAATTCAATATTATAGAACCCGAAGCGTCTATTGAATCTGCCATTAAAAAAATCAGTCGGCAGTTAAAACGGATAGAGTCCTAATATAACCCAAAACAATTTCTTGTAAACTAAAGCGGTTGCCCAATTGTAAAATTTTACAATTGGGCAACCGCTTTAAATTTCTTCGTTTGTTGTTCAATGCCAATTAATGTTGTGATAACATATTTAACCTTACACTAACCATTAGTTAAACAAACAACATCAATGGCTTAACAAGCTTTCAATAATGTGACTATAAATTTGTTCAAAAATAAATAACCAAAAAATTTAAAAATGAACACATTATTTAAAACAGTATTATTGTTTCTTATGGTCACATTAAGCAGTGCTTTATTGACAAATTGCTCTCCGGAAGATGGCAAAGATGGTATTAACGGTATTGATGGTAAAGATGGGGCCGATGGCATGGATGGTGAAAATGGCGAAGACTTTACGCCAGCTGAAAGCATGTTTTCAAACAAATCTTTATTAGCTCCTTTAGTTAATATTCAAGCTGGTTTTAGCTCTGTGAAAGCTTTCTCTTTAATAAGTTCCACAGATGTGCTCACTAATGGTTTTAGATTGGTTGGTGCTCAAGATGGTGCTGGGTTTTTAAAGGATGGCGATGAATATATTTATGTTGTGAATGCTGAAGATGATTATGGCGTATCAAGAATACGTTTTGACAAAAACTTAGCCCCAATCAAAGGGGATTGGTTACTAAATGCCGGCGTTGCAGATTTTGCAAGACAATGTTCAGGTACGATGTGGGAAAAAGCGATTCATGGTGGCGATAAAGACATCTTTTTATCAGCCTCAGAAAGCATTGCTTATGACGTTAAAGGTATAGACCCTTGGATTACAAATCCTACGCCTAATGCAGATTTTGGACTGGATGCCCTTGGCGAATTTTCATGGGAAAATGCCGTACCACTACCCAAAGGTGCTTATTCTGGAAAAACAGTAATTATTGGTGGCGATGATGATTCTAGCGGTTCTAAAGGACAGGTTATTATGTATTTATCTGAAAGTGGTGACGCTGATTTAACTGGTGGAAAAATTTATGTTTTAAGATTCAAAGAAATTTCCAATGGTACTGGAGGCAAAATGAATGTGACTGCAGCAACTACTTATGACGAAGGGCAATTGGATTTTCAAAAAGAATATGATGTTGAATTTGTTTAAATAGTAAATGGGGCTAGCATGAGTAAAAATGAAATGGAAACTGCTTGTACTGCCGTTAATGCCTCTCAGTTTATTAGAGTTGAAGATGTTGATTATCAAAAAGGAAGTGATGCAAACGCTAGAAATGTATTTTTTGCAGTTACTGGTCTTGGCCCTAATTCTGGAGATGTAAATGACTGGGGCACGGTTTACAAACTAAAGTTAGATGCTACAAACCCATTAATTGGAAAATTAACCCAAATCATAAGTGGCAATACGGACACAAACAATAATGATGGAAACCTAGCAGCGCTTCAAAGTCCTGATAATATTTGTGTTACTGAAAACTTTGTTTACACTCAAGAAGATCCAAATTCTTTTAGCCGAGGACATGCTTCTCGAATTTATCAAACCGATTTAAATGGAAATAACGCCAGTGTTCTTTTAGAATTAAAAATTGAGAGCAATCTTTCACCAACCGGTAGCACAGGTTTTTCTGGAGAATTTGGTTCGTTAGTAGATATCTCTGATAAAGTTGGTGTGCCAGATACCTTCATTTTAGCATTACAACCACATTATTGGCAAAGTGAAGATTTCGTTTCAACAAATCTACCACACAACCAAGGCGGACAAATTGTTTTATTACAAGGTTTACCTAGATAACAAATACCTCTATTTTTACTAATGAAAAGAATCTCTGTTTTACAATGGAGATTCTTTTGTATATAACTTTTTTGATGAATACGTTTATAAAAATTCTAACATCTCTTTTTATAATATTGGTATTAACCAACTGTAAAAACGATACAAAAGAAACCACCTCTATTGTAAATTGGAAATTTGCCCAAAATTATTATTTAGAAAATATCACTTTAGCAATAACCTATTTAGACAGCCTGGAAACAGAAGGCATGGATGGCAAAAATTCTAAAAAATATTTCTCATTATCTAGAAAAGCCTTTAAAAAGGCAGAACCTTACGCTTCGTATTTGAATCCAGAAGTTGGTCATCGTGCCAATGGCCCCGCACTTCCTGTTTACAAAGATGATAGTGGGAAAATTTTAAAACCCATCGGCTATCAAAAAATTGAAGAAAGCATCTATGAAAATGAAACTTCGGTAACAGATTTTGAACAAGAACTATACGTAACCAAGGGCATGTTAGCGGTTTTAAAAAGTGGCATTGAAAAAAGAGCACTCAATCCGCAACGCTTTTTTATAGCAATCCACCAACAACTGTTCAGAATCATTAGTTTAGCTATTTCTGGATTTGACACTCCTGTAAGCCATTTAGGGGTTCAAGAAAGTAAAATTTCTTTGGAAAGCTTAAAAATCATTTACATAAACACCATTCAATCTATTATAAAGAATAAAAACGAATCTTTAAACGAAACCTTTATAAACAACATTTCAAAAGCCATCACATTTATTGACAGTAATCTGGATTTTGACACCTTCGATAGATTTACATTTACAAAAGATTACATGAACCCCATTACTAGAAATTGGGGTAAAATCAGAAAAACAAGTGGCCTATGGGAAGTTGTAAATACTGAACCCTTTAATTTTGATGCGCCTACATTTTTTGAAAACAACACCTTCAATTTAAACTATTTTACGCCTGCAACCAACAGAAATCCAACAGAAAAGCAAATAGCTCTTGGCGAAAAATTATTTTTTGATAAAAATATTTCTACGAATGGCACTATGGCTTGTGCCACCTGCCATATCCCCGAAAATGGTTATGCAGATAACATGACCGTTAATTTTGACAATAAAGGCAATCCGTTGCAACGAAATACACCCACACTTATCAATTCAGCTTTTCAAAAAAGTTTCTTTTGGGACGGCAGAGCGCATAGTTTATTGGATCAAATTTCATTGGTGTTTACAAACAATAAAGAATTCAATACCAATGTCCATGAATTTTCAAACAACATCCTTAAAGACTCCACCTATATAAATGCATTCAAAGATGTTTATGGGAGTATTTCAGGCAACAATAAAGACGTTATTAAAGCCATTGCATCTTATATATCAACCTTAAATGGATTTAATTCTAAATTTGATAAAAATATGAGGGGCGAAGAAGACACTTTTACTGAAGAAGAAAAATTAGGTTACAATATTTTTATGGGAAAAGCCCTGTGTGCTACTTGCCATTTTATGCCATTGACAAACGGCACGGTGCCTCCATTTTTTATGGAAACCGAAAAGGAAGTTATTGGCGTTCCTGAAACGGCTGCCAACAAAACCTTAGATGACGATTTGGGTTTTTACTGGAAATTTAATGAGGCGCTGCACAAAGGCATGTTTAAAACACCAACGTTAAGAAATGTGGCAGTTACTGCACCTTACATGCACAATGGCGTTTACAATACTCTGGAAGAGGTTATGGAATTTTACAATCTTGGCGGTGGTGGCGGACTAGGTTTTGATGTACCGCACCAAACACTCCCTTTTGATAATTTAGATTTATCGGATAATGAGCAGCAAGCTATCATTTCTTTTATGAAAACCCTAACTGATGAAACTATTGTGAAAGATTACAATTAATTTACAATTCAAATTCCAAACGTCACAAAACACCTTTATATCAAGGTGTTTTTTTTTATTTTACAAACTTAATTACAATGATAAAATACTTTTATTCAAGGATTTATATTTACTTTAACAAGCCCCTTATTTGAGAATCTCGTAAAAAACACATTCATTTATATAGTATTTCTCAAAAACAACCCTCTAAATTTAGTATCTTGGCAGCTATTTTAAAAAAATGAATATTTACTTTTTGCTAACTATATAAAAGTATCTATTGAAAAACCTACTAACCAAAAACTAAATTTTATGCAAGAAGTAACTAATGCCGCTTTAGAGCAAACTGAACTTATTCATGCCGTCGATACCGTATGGGTCGCCATTTGCGCAGCCATTATTTTCCTCATGGAAGGTGGTTTTGCATTGCTTGAAGCAGGTTTTGTACGGGCAAAAAACACTATGAGCATTATAGCAAAAGTGATGATAGATGTTACCTTTGGAGGCATCGCTTTCTATGTTGTTGGATTTGGAATTGCCTACGGCAGCTCCAACGGCTGGTTTGCTTTTGATACAGGTATTATAGAAGGTGATTTAGGCTTAGGCCTTACCGTTTCAAACAAATTATTTTGGTTTATCCAACTGGGCTTTGCTATTGCCGCCATTTCTATAGTTTCGGGCGCTGTTGCAGAACGCATGAGAGTTTGGGCTTATGCACTTTTTGTCTTGATATTTTGCGCCATCATGTATCCGTTGGCCGCCAACTGGGTATGGAACCCAAACGGCTGGCTAGCATTAAGAGGGTTTAATGATTTTGCTGGTTCGTCGGCCGTTCATGCCATGGGTGGCTTTGCAGCTTTGGCAGCAGCCATTGTATTAGGGCCACGTATAGGTAAATATCAGCCAAACGGAGAATCAAATCCCATTCCGGGGCACAACTTGCCCTTAGCTGCGGTGGGTGCTTTTATATTATGGTTTGGTTGGTTTGGATTCAACCCTGGCTCTACATTATCTGCGGTTGGAAATTGGGAATTGATAGGCACCGTGGTAACCAATACTTTTTTGGCTTCGGCCGCTGGGGGAATTTCAACTATGGTTTACACGTATTTTAAGTATGGACAAATAGATATAACCATGGCTATGAACGGCGTGCTTGCCGGACTTGTGGCCATTACCGCTGGCTGTAATGTGGTAGATGCAGATTCTGCCATTATTATCGGGTTAGTGGCTGGGGTCCTAGTGGATGTGGCCGTTATCTTCTTTGATAAAATTAAAATTGACGATCCCGTTGGAGCTATTGCCGTTCATGGTATCAATGGCTTGTTTGGCACTATTTGCGTAGGACTTTTTGCTTCTGAAAACGGCCTGTTTTTTGGAGGTGGCACCGATTTGCTTTTGACCCAAACATTGGGCGTTGTAACCATAGGGGGCTTTTCATTTCTAGTTACTTTTATTGTGATGACAATTATGAAGAAAACCATAGGCATTAGAGTTGCCATGGAAGAAGAAAGAGCAGGAATAGATGCCGTTTCCTTTGGAGTGGAAGCTTATTCAACATTTGAATAACACCCATCTAAATACTTTAGAAATAAAAACATAAAATACTTTAATATGAAAAAAGTTGAAGCCATCATAAGACCCTCAAAACTCAAAGCCGTACAAAAAGGATTAAAAGAAGCCGAAATACCATGTGTTACGGTACTTCCCGTAAAAGGCTGTGGTTTACAGACCAGTTATTCCGAACGCTATCGAGGCACGGAACAATCCATGATTTTGCAAACACGCATCATGATTATATGCGTGGTAAGTGATGCTAATTTAGAAAAATGTATCGACACCATTTTAGACAACGCTTCCGATAGCCAAGTGGGCGATGGAAAAATATTCATCTACGATGTACAGGATGCTATTAGAATCAGGACTCGTACTCGAGGAAAAGAGGCTATTTTGTAATTTCAAAAAACCATTTCATCCCAGAGATAAATACTATTAAAACTAAATAGCTTCAATTTTTAACTTTGTTAAAAATTGAAGCTATTGTAAAAATAATTTATGTACTGCTAGGCTATTTAATCTTTTGAAAACGTCTCAAACCTTTCATTTAATACTTCCTTATCCAACAAAGCACTAGCAACGATAATGCGATATTTAAAAGTGGTACTTTCCCCTTTACTTAGTTTGAAATTCAATGCTTCTTTGCCATCACTAAAAACAGACTGACCCAGCGGGTTTGCCGCAAACAAACCATAACCACGCGAATGCCAATACGTTGGGTAACCAATATTCGATTTGTTATCTAATATGACCAACGAAATTTTTTCATCGCCTATAGTCGATCTTAAATTTACCCAATTTGACCTTTTCCCCCAAGTATCTGTTCCTTCAATACCTTCTGCGTTAATATAATTTCCGTTCATACCTTCATTATCTAAAACTGGTACTTTGGTAGGAATGCCATTGGCATCTGTGAAAATACCTGGTTTATCTGAAGGATGTTCCAGTTCACGAGTGACACGTATGCCTATTAAGCCTTCTTTATTATCCTTGAAATTCACATCTTCATTTGGTGCAGTCAGTTTGGTTATACGATCTATTGAGTATTCATCGCTACGCCCTCTAAAAACAAAGGTTGTATTTTCATTGAGCAGTATTTTTCCATCGGGTGCCAACCAATCCATGGCAACTTCCAAACGGGCTTCATCATTACCATCATTCGTACTTAGTATCTTTTTATGAGCGATGGTGCCGTATTTATCTCTATCCGCCACTTTGATAGAATCAGAATTATTCCAAAAATCCAACCCATTGACGTCTCCATAATTAAACCATACACCAACATGATGCGGATGATCCACATGCTCCCCGACCGAAGGTTCCAACGGGAATTTACGTGTAATTTTAGTTCCATGCGGCGTTATCAAAGGATAAAGTACTGGTTTTTTAATGTTTTCGGGGTATCTGTAAGACGTGAACAACTTACCATCAATAAGTATATCTACCTTTTTCTCATCGGCATTTTCAACGATTCGGATTCGTTTTTCGGCATTTTCTTCTTTCATAATCGAAGCTTCTTTTTGTTTTTCTTTACATGATGAGATTACAGCCATCATTAACATTAGGATTGCTGCCATAGGTTTCAAATTTGAAAAATAGTTTCTTTTCATTTTATGAATATATTTATTAGTTTTTGCTTAATTCTTTTGGTTTGTAATTATTGTGTATTCTATTTGATTTCCGCAATACGAATGTTACGAAAACTGACCTCCATAATATTTCCTGGATGTAGTTGAAGCCCTATGGGTCCCATTTCTGGAACATCAGCAGACTCGTAGCTGAGTACCTGCTTTCCATTAATCCAAACCGTATATACGTTCCCTATGGCCTTAACTTTTATAGTGTTCCATGTTTTTGGTTTCAATATTTTAGCAACACCTTCGGCTTCAACGGGGTATCCTTTTCCCGGGATGTAAGGAGACCCCGTCATATCACGTTTTAAGGATCCCGATATACCCATCTGGATCTGTTGCTTCTCTGTTCTAAGGAATATACCAGTATCTACCACCCCATCATCATACAGAAATTCTGTTTCGATGATGAAATTTTTATAAGACTTCTCGGTCCACAAAATAGTTCCCTTTCTTTCTGGACCACTTTTACCAAAAAGCACGCCCTTATTTGCCGACCACCAAATATTGTTTTCTGGAACTACCCAACCATTTAAATTTTTTCCGTTGAAAATCTTTTTCTTTTGAGGCGCTTGTGCCATCGAAAAATTTAGAGTCCAAAATAAAAGAACTGCTATAATAATTGCTTTTTTAAACATTAATTTATGCTTTAGAATTAAAATGTGACATCTTATAATTTGATTGCTTTTTATACAGTTTCAGGCACCTCAAATCCTTTACGGTAATTACGTGTCAACATTTTATCAGCTTCTAGATCGTTAACAAATTTTTCTGCCTTTGGATCAAACGTTAAAACGCGATCTAATCGATAGGCTATATTACCCAAATGTGCTAACCCTGAAGAGAGGTGCGCTGTTTCAACTGGGGCATTCAATATAGACTTGTCATGCTTGCGAACTGCTTCAATGAAATTGGCAAAATGTCCATCGGTTCCACCTGCACCTCGATCCATTCCAGATTCTGATTTCCCACCATCTTTACCTGATTTTCCTGGGGTTCGGTCTTGTCCTAAATAAGTTGAGTACTTATCGTAACCATCTACCACCAATATCCCTTTGTCTCCATAGAAAATATTTCCAACATCAGCACCTTGTTCAGAATTTGTACACCACGGACGCACTTCAAATTGTATGATTTTTTTCTCTTCTGGATACTTATAGATAGAGGTAAGTACTTCTGGCACCTCTTTAGCATCGTCCCAAAGAAATTTACCGCCCATGGATGTAATCTTTGTGGGAAGCCCCACATCCAATCCCCACATACATAAGTCTGTCTCATGGATGCCTTGGTTACCTACATCACCATTGCCGTAATCCCAATGCCAATGCCAATTGTAGTGCACTAGATTTCTGGTGAACGGTCGTTTTTGCGCAGGCCCTGTCCATAAATCATAATCAACACCTTCTGGAACAGGTGAAACGCCTTGATCACCAATACTAGGTCTCCAACGAAAAACGAGACCACGAGCCATATAGACATTGCCAATATAGCCATCGCGCATTAATTCTATAGCTTCATTAACGGCAGGTGAACTTCGTAATTGGACTCCATGCTGAACAATACGATCGTATTTTGCAGCAGCTTCCACCATTTTACGACCTTCCCAAATATTGTGGGATCCTGGTTTTTCAACATACACATCTTTACCCGCTTGGCAGGCCCATATCACAGAAAGTGCATGCCAATGGTTTGGGGATGCAATACTTATGACATCAATATCTTTGTTGTCCATAATCCTACGAAGATCCTGTTCTAACTCTACATCTTTATTATAAGTTTCCTTAAATGATTTTTGACGCTCTTTTAATAAATTCATATCCGGGTCACACAAATGGGTAAGCCTAACATTATCTTGCGCCATAAAACCTTGAATATGGGCTTTACCACGCCCATTAACACCTAAGACCGCTGCATTAATACGGTCATTGGCTCCAAAAACAGTTGAGGAAATAATGGTTGGCACTACAAGGGCAGCCGATCCTGCGGCAGCCGTTTTCTTTATAAAAGATCGTCTTGTTGATTTCATTTACTTTATATATTTAGTTTTACTTAAAATCTTACGGATACTATCGATACATTTTTCAATGACTTTTCATTCATTTTTTAAGTTTAACAAACAATAATTAAAACTCCATGCAGCAATACAAAACGTAATCGATTGCATAAATATACATGAAATTCTATCAATTGCAATCTGTTGAGTATTTTTTTTAAAATCCTCAATATCAACCTTGTTGTTTCTATCAAGAACAAACTTTCTTACCTTATAAAGTCAAAATTTTAGAAAACGGAAAAAATTAAGTCTATTCATATTATGAATGAAATTAAGCAATGATTTTCGTAGAAAAAGAGAAGAAGAAGAAGAAGAAGAATAAATAAAAGTTTATAAAATACCTTATCTAGAAATAGCTTTGGAAATATTATTGATTTAAAAGCAAATCTTCCAAAGCAGGTTTTAAGTGATGGAACTCAAATTGAAAACCTTTGTCCTCAACTTTTTTAGAACTAACCCGCTGGCTTACAAACAAAAGTGTGTGCATGTCGCCTAAAACCAATTTCATTAAAGTTTTGGGGATATTTGGCATAAAGAATGGACTTTCTAAAACATGGGCAGCTGTTTTAGAAAATTCTTTATTGGTAACCACATTTGGTGCTACACCGTTATAAACACCCTCCTGCCCATATTTTAATATATACATATAAAGGTTTGCCAAATCTTGGATATGAATCCATGATTGCCATTGTTTACCAGTTCCAAAAGCTGCGCCCAAACCAAATTTCGTAGGTTTTACAATCTGCGGAAGCGCGCCGCCTTTGTTTGACAAAACAAGTCCTGTTCTTATTTTTGATACTTTTATATCCAAATTTGAAAACCCATCTACAGCCTGTTCCCATTTTTGTACCACTTGAGATAAAAATGAACCATCAAACTTATTAAAGGTTTCATCATAATAATTGGTTTGGGAATCTGGATAAATGCCAATGGCACTTGCAGAGATAACTTGTTTAATCTGCTGATCTGTTTTTTTTAATGAATCTATCAACAATTGTGTGGAATCGACCCGACTTGAAATAATTTTCTTTTTATATGAGGCCGTCCATCGTTTTGAAATCGTTGCGCCTGCCAAATGGACAATGGCCTCAACATCTTTAAAACAATTTGTGTCTATCTGCTTTTCATGCGTATTCCAGTAAAAACCTTGATAGGTTTTGCTGTTTATCATTTTAGATTTGGATGTGGTTAAATAATTTACTGCAATATGTTGCTCGTGACATTGTTTTACAATCTCCTGACCTATCAAACCTGTAGCTCCAGTAATTAAAATGCGCATTTTTCTTTTTTATTTAAAGATACAAAATGAAGCATGGCTTGACTTGGTATTTATATTAGGTTTAACAAAAATGAGTTATAAGTTTAGAGTTTAAAAAACAGATGTTTTTGATAAACTGATTGCAACTTTGACTAAATACTGTGACTGCGACTGTGAACTATTTCACAGCACGAAACATTTAGCTCTAAATTATATATTTTGAATCGCTGAATACTTCGTTGCACGAAGCATTTCCCGTTTTCCTAGTGGGCCAGGTAGTTTTTCAACTTTAAAACCAACAGATTGCATGGCTCGACGCACACTGCCTTTAGCGGCATAAGTAACCAATACACCACCTTCTTTTAAAGCGTTGTACATGTTTTCAAAAATAGATTCCGTCCATAATTCAGGCTGTACACGGGCACCAAACGCATCAAAATAAATAAGGTTATAAGTGGATTTTTCTTTTATTTCAGAAAAAAAAAGTTGCTGTTTTGTTAGTGAAAAATGACTGGTTATATTGTGCTTTTCTTCCCAAGTTGTTTCGTGTAGTTTTTGGAAAACAGCTTTTTGATTTTCTGCATGTAATTCTGATGGATAATTGAGTTGCAACACTTCTACCATAGAAACTGGATAGCCTTCCACCCCAACATAATCAATCTTGATATTTAATTTTTCCGCTTCAAGCAAGGTTATAAAAGCATTTAAACCCGTACCAAGACCTATTTCTAAAAGAGAAAGTTCTTTATAAGATTCTGGAACAAGTTCAGAATGATAAAAATGATACAATCCATGTTTTATAAACACATGATACGCTTCTTGAATAGCGCCGTGCTTGGAATGATATTGCTCATCCCAATCTGGCAAATGAATGGTTGATGAGCCATCGGCAGTAATGACTATGTTGCGTTTCATGAATCGTTTTGGCTTAAACTGTTTTACTTTAAAAACTACAAGTTTACAATAACTTGGACTTTTTGTAAAAATAAGCTATAAAGCATGCTTTTTTTGATAACTTATACTTTTTTTATAAATAGTTATTTACTTAAATTTGTACGATATAATATCATGAGCCATGAGCACAGCAATTAATAACATAGGAATCCAGAAGGCAAAGACCTCTAAAATTAGTAATGTAGATTTTGATAACTTAAGTTTTGGCAAAGTCTTTTCTGATCACATGTTATTATGCGTCTACAAAAATGGCGAATGGCAAGCCCCTAAAGTCGTTCCCTATCAGCCTATTACGCTAGATCCTTCATCTAAGATTTTCCATTATGGCCAATCTGTTTTTGAAGGCTTAAAAGCTTATAAAGATGCGAATGAGGATATTTTTCTTTTCCGTCCGTTAGACAACTGCAAGCGATTGAACATTTCATCAAAACGTTTGGCGATTCCTGAATTACCAGAGGAATATTTTATGGAAGGTTTAAAAACACTTTTACAAGTAGATAGCGATTGGATTCCTAAAAGCGAAGGAAGTTCACTTTACATCAGGCCTTTTGTATTCGCTTCAGGAAATGGTTTTCATGCCTCGCCCGCAGATGAATATACTTTTATTATTGCCGCAGCACCATCAGGCGCTTATTTTTCTGGCAAACTGAAAGTTTTAATTGAGCAGACCTATTCACGTTCTGCCAATGGTGGTGTTGGTTTCGCTAAGGCTGGAGGAAATTATGCCGGACAGTTTTACCCAACACAATTGGCCGTAGATAAAGGTTACCAGCAAGTTATTTGGACGGATGATACAACGCACGAGTATATTGAAGAAGCGGGTGCCATGAATATTTTTATTAGAATAAATGATACCCTGATTACCGGCCCAGTAAGCGACCGTATTTTAGATGGTATTACCCGTAAAAGCATTCTTGAAATTGCTGAAGCTGAAAATATTCCGGTAGAAGTTAGAAAAATAACAGTTTCTGAAGTTGTGGAAGCTTCCAAAAACGGCTCGCTTAAAGAAATGTTTGGAGCAGGAACCGCTGCGGTTATTTCCCCTATTGCTGCTTTTGGTTACAAGGACAAAGATTATGACTTGCCAGAAATAGAAAACAGCTACGGTACATTATTGAAAAAACGCATTACAGATATTCAAACCAATAAAACTGAAGATCCTTTTGGATGGCGAATTAAAGTGTAGAAGATTTTATTTATATCCGATTATTGTCATATAAAAACTATATAGTTTTTTAAATCAACTTAAAAAAATCTGCGACTATCAGCTTAATCTGCGGGAAATAAAAATTGTAAATAATTTGTCCCGCAGATAGCGCAAATTAACGCATAAAAAACAAAAACCAACAAAAAAGAAGCTTAACGGCTTCTTTTTCTATTTATCCAAAATAGATTGAATATTCGGTTTAAAATAATTTGGCCCTTTTAAAACTTTTCCATCTTCACGGTAAATAGGTTGACCGTCCTCCCCTAGTTTACTCATATTGCTACGTTGTATTTCATTAAAAACTTCTTCAATTTTATGCTGCATGCCATGTTCTATAATGGTGCCACACAAAATATAAAGCATATCGCCCAGCGCATCAGCAACTTCAACTAAATCATTGTTATTTGCAGCTTCCAAATACTCCTCGTTTTCCTCTCGCATTAATTTATAACGCAACATATTTTTTGCCAATCCCAAATCTGCTTTTGGTGTCTCCCTATGTCCTATTTTAAAAGCGGTATGAAATGCTTTTACGGCTTCAATTTTATTCTTCATCTAATCCCTTTTTGTTTAAATTTGCATAAAAATAACCATATGTTCAGCAACGGTCAAATCATTTTCGGAGTTTTATTTTTTATTGTCTTCGCCATCATTATCGCATACACTTACCGAAAAGATTTAAAGCTCCACAAAAAGTTTTACGCTGGTAGCATTTGGATGCTCATCGCCTTTGTTGCTTTTATTTTATTCATTTATGCTATTAAGTTTTTCTTTAGATAAACATTTAATCGAATTTTATTGCTTTTTATCGATAAAATATTTTTTGTTTAGCCATAAATTTCCTATGTTTGAATCTTAATTTCTAACCAATCAAATTATAATGAAAAACTTAAAAACCTTATTGTTGGCAATTTTAGCTCTAGGGGCTATGTCAAGCGTTGCAGCCCAAAGCTATATTGGGAACACGGTAGATAATTATGCAGGTGTGCATGCTTTAATATCAAACCCTTCTAATGTGGTTGATTCCAGATTTAAAGCAGATATTAACTTAGTATCTGCTAGCGCATTTGGGGGCAGCGACTATTTTGGCATCAATTTAGGGGATATCATAAAATCGGATGAAGGATTTGATTTTGATTCCGACACCGAAAAATTCCCTTCAAATGCAAATAACTTTTTTTTGAATGTTGATGTGATTGGGCCATCATTCATGTTTAATTTAACGCCAAAAAGCAGTATAGGATTGGTGAGCAGAGCTAGGGCTTTTGTAAATATCAATAATATTAGCGGAGAATTGTATGAAAGCATTTCTAATGATTTTGATACCAATGAAGATTTTAATTTTAATTCTGAAAATTTATCAGGTACTATTCATGCTTGGGCAGAAGTTGGTTTGGTTTACGGACGTGTTCTTTTTGATAAAGAAACAAGCTTTTTGAAAGGTGGTGTGACCTTAAAATACCTACAAGGTGCCGGAAGTGTATTTATGAGCAGCCCTAATTTTACTGGTCAATATTATGCAACTAATGAAGAATTGACCACTACAGGAAATTTAGCTTATGGCATCAGTCAGGATTTTGATCAAGATGATATTGATTTCAGCAATTTAGCCGTTGGATTTGGTGCTGATATTGGATTTACTTATGAATATCGTCCAAATGTGGTAAGAGATTCACTAACTGGTAGAAATGTGAACAAATACAAATTAAAAATAGCCGCTTCTATTACAGATATTGGTTCCATTGATTACAAAGAAAGTGAAATAACCACGTACGATCTTAACAACACGGTAGATGTTTCGTCTTTTGAAGATGAAGATAACACAGAAGATTTTTTAGATGACAATTACCCTAGTAACACAGAAACAGTAGCTCAAAAAATAAAATTGCCAACCGCCTTTCATTTTTTAGCGGATTACCATTTAAAAAACAAGTTTTACATCAGTTTACAAACCTCATTATCAATGGCCAAAAACAATGTGGCAAACGCAAACACCATTATAAATACAGCAACACTAGCACCTCGTTTGGAAACCAAATGGTTTAGCTTTTATTCACCCATAGGCATCAGGCAATATGGCGATTTTGCTTGGGGAGCAGGCTTAAGGGTTGGCCCATTAATGGTAGGATCGGGTTCGGTACTTTCTAATTTAATATCAGATTCAACAAAAACCACCGATGTTTATGTTGGACTTAAAATACCTTTGTATCAATAAAATCTTTTCTTATATATTAAAATCCCCAATTTAGGGGATTTTTTTATAGGAGTAAATCAAAAAAAAACAACGTCCGTACTGGGAAAAAAGCCTATTCACTTGTTATATAAAAAAATAAGAAAAATCTACGCAACCAAATTTACATTTATGCATCTAATAAACAACTAAACAACTATAAAACCATGAAAATAATCTTAATTATTTCAATTCTGCTTATTGTAAATGCTTTGCTACTCGTTTTTAGCATCAATAAAAAACAAGATATTTAAACAAAAATTACATTTAGGTTTTCAATCAAGCCAACTTATTTCAGCGATTAATTGTTAAGTATCATGCCTTGATATAACTATAAAAGCTTAAATTTGATTATCTTTGGTTTTATATTTTTCTGAATAAAACTATCATGAAAACCCTTAGATATCTTCTTTTCCTCATACTTATTGCCATAATTGGACTGTCTATTTATGTGGCCGTGCAACCCAATTCATTTGAAGTATCTAGAACTCGAACCATAAAAGCTCCTGCTGCTGTTATTTATGAAAATATTATTGATTTTAAAAATTGGGAAACCTGGTCACCATGGATTGAAAAGGATCCTTCTGTAAAATTAACCTACCCCGAACAAACAAGCGGTGTTGAAGGCTCTTATTCTTGGGAAGATAAAGATGGCGTGGGCACTATGAAAACCATTAAAGCGACTCCAAACGAAGCTATAAAACAACAGATGCAATTTGCAGAATTTCCGGCTTCTGAAATCCTTTGGAATTTCAAACCTAATGATGATGGTTCTACAGAGGTTACTTGGCGCATTTCTGGCAAAAATTTGCCTTTTGGGTTCAAGGCCTATAACATATTTTCTGGTGGTATGGAAAAACAAATAGGCCCTGATTTTGAACGTGGCCTAGAAAAACTGGATAGTGTTGTGATTGCCGATATGAAAAAATACAGTATTAAAGTAGAAGGCATTACGGAGCATAGCGGTGGCTTTTATATTTACAACACCACGTCTTGTAAAATAGACCAACTGAAAACCAAAATGCAAGACATGATGCCTGTAATTACAGATTATGCCATGAAAAATAATATCCAAATGGCTGGTTCGCCTTTTGTATATTACCATCAATGGGATGAAGCGAACAATGCTGTCATGTTTTCCTGTTGCATCCCCACTACTGCCAGGGTCATCACAACTGAAAGCGATATTTTAACAGGGCAAATTGAACCTTTTATAGCCGTTGTCACAACTCTTAAAGGAGATTATAGTAATTTACAAGAAGCCTGGGAAACAACCATGGATTATATTCCAAAAAACAATTTAACGCTTGCTGAAAATGGGCCAATGCTCGAAACTTACATAACAAACCCTATGAATACGCCTAACCCCGCTAATTTAACCACCAAAATTTTTGTAGCAATTACACAATAAATGAAAGGACTTTTACTTGTTTTTTTAGGAGGTGGTTTTGGGAGTGTACTTCGGTACATAATAGGCAAATACCTTAATAGTGCCCAAACTGGTATTCCTTATGGCACATTTGCCGCCAATATTTTAGGGAGTTTACTTATTGGAATAATTCTTGGTTTGGCCGCTAAAAACGATACGCTTTCGCAAAACCAAACTTTATTATTGGCAACTGGGTTTTGCGGTGGCTTTACCACGTTTTCAACCTTTGCTTATGAAAACCATGTGTTTTTAAAATCAGGTGACTTTACAAGTTTTGCCATTTATACAGTTACCAGTTTTATTATTGGATTTTTGGCCGTGTTTTTTGGGATGTATTTGGCAAAGTGAGTTAGCTGTTAGCAGAGTTAAAACTTTTGACTGAATACTGCCAACTAAACTCAATGCTTCCCAAAAACCTTAACCCCTGCCTCTACCCTGGTTTTTAAATAATTTTGACGTGGCACAATGGGACAAGAATATTTTTCATTATAAGCGCAATATGGATTGTAAGCTTTATTGAAATCAATAATCATAGTATCGCTTTCGGGTATTCTGGCATCAATATATCTGCCACCGCCATAACTCTCTAGTCCGTTGGTTTCATCTAAAAAAGGCAGGAACAAATAATCTTCCAATCCTGTAGTTTGCATATTTTCCTGTCCTTGGTACATATTCAATTGATAGTCCTTCCCTTTTAAAGTGAAACTCAAAATACCATAAACCCGTTCTTTTGAAACCCTATCCGTAGTTGTTTTCATCTCAAAAAACTCAGTATCGGGCGTACGCTTTAATGTGGCTTTAACCACATAAGTAGAATCAAACTTAAAAAAATCCAAACCTTCAAAATCCTTTCGGTCTTTATCTTTTAATGGCGATGTGGTGGCATCTTTGTATTCGGCATTGAGTGTTCTCTGAAATTCTGTTTTACCTTTTATGGGACGTTTTTTCTCTTTACAACCCATCAAGCAAATCGTGGATAAAAAAAGTGTGATTATAAACTTCATTTTAATATTTTTTCAATTCAAAAATACAATTTAAGATTAGTTTACATAAGTTCGTAGTATATTTTAATCTGGTTTGGTTTGAACAAAAATTTAAAACACGCAAAAACATTGAAAATAGAAAAAGATATCATCATCGTTGGCGCTGGCCCCATTGGGATTGCTTGCGCTTTGGAATGTAAAAAGAGACATTGGAACTATGTGGTTATAGAAAAAGGCGCCCTTACAAACTCCTTGTTCAATTACCCCAAAAATATGACGTTTTTTTCAACTTCAGAAAAACTGGAAATTGATGATATCCCCTTTATTAGCAACAATCCAAAACCCAATAGAGATGACGCTTTGGAATATTATAGAAGAGTTGTAACCTCCAATCAGCTTATCATAAATCTTTATGAAACGGTTACATCCATTGAAAAAGAAAACGATGTTTTTGAAATTTCAACAAGTAAAAATAAATATAGCACCAAACATGTTATTATCTGCACCGGATTTTATGATATCCCAAAATTGCTAGATGTTCCGGGCGAAAACCTTCCTAAAGTAACCCACTATTACAAAGAGGCACACAACTATGCCTTACAACATGTGGTGGTGATTGGCGCCAGCAATTCTGCTGTGGATGCTGCTCTGGAAATCTGGAGAAAAGGTGGACACGTCACTATGATAGTAAGAGGGGAAAACATTGGTGCCCGTGTAAAATATTGGGTAAGGCCCGATATTATAAACCGTATTGAAGAAGGCAGTATCAAAGCCTTTTTTAATGCTGAAATAGAAAAAATCGAAGAAGAATTAGTAATTATAAAGACTTCAGAAAAAAGGATATCAATACCAAATGATTATGTTGTGGCGTTAACGGGGTATCTCCCTGATTTTAAATTACTGGAACAAAGCGGCATTGGCTTATCTGATGATGATAAAAAAACACCAAGTTACAACCCTGAAACCATGGAATCCAATATAAAAAACCTGTATTTGGCGGGTGTTATTTGTGGTGGCAAAGAAACCCACAAATGGTTTATTGAAAATTCAAGGATACATGCTAAAATAATCGCTGAAACCATTGAAAAAATAAAAAGCAAATGAACCTAAATCAAGTTACCATACCGTCACTTAATGTTGAAAAAGCAACAGAATTCTATAAACTATTAGGATTGAAACTGATAGTGAATGCCATCCCTAAATATGTTAGGTTTGAATGTCCAGACGGAGATGCTACATTTTCAATACATAAAGTAGAAGCATTACCAACAGGCGACAGAACAACCATTTATTTTGAAGATGAAAACCTAGATGACTTGGTTTTAAAACTTCAACAAAAAGGCATTGTGTTCAATCATTTGCCCGAAGACACCTCTTGGCTTTGGCGTGAAGCGCATTTGCAAGACCCAGATGACAATCCTATTATTTTATACCACGCAGGAAAAAACAGGAAAAACCCGCCTTGGAGGGTTAATTAACTTTTTAAAGTGATTTCACAGCCTTCTGCTTCACAACATGGGAGAGCGCAATCTGTGTTTTGGATTCGCCGTAAATGATAAGCTGATCTATAAAACTCTCTAAATGCTTTTGGTTTTTCAAGACCACTTCCATCACGATATTTTCATCCCCCGTAATACGATAACAATTAATAACCTCATCATAGGTTTTTACCTTTTCAAGAAACGGTTTTAGCTTCCCCATAAAAGCACGTAAGGTAATAATGGCCCTAAGCTGATACCCTATTTCAAATGGAGATACAATGGTTTTATAGCCTTCAATAATCCCCAAATCCTCCATTTTTTTAATTCGCTCTGAAACAGCAGGCGAAGTTATACCTACTTGCCTGCCAATCTCAGCATTGGATTGTCTGGCATTTTCTTGTAAACACTTTAAAATCTTCCAATTAAGATTATCTATATTCATTTAAAGAAATTTAACTACAAAAAATTAAAAACTAAAGTAAATATACGACTTTGCTTTAAGAAACAAAGTTGTATATCATTTTTAGTGACTAATTTTGATACAATTGCTAAGAAAAAAACAAAATGCTATCTAATACCCCATCAAACCTATCGGAATTACCGATTTATCAAAAAGCCATTGAAATTTTTGCGCTGTCGCAAAATATTTCTACCTACTTAAACCACGATTTATCTAATTTAAAAGAAGATGGTTCTGAAGATTCACACATATATTTCTCTGGAGATATTGTGCAACAATCGGTTTCTCTGGCACCAGAAATACTTAATGCCGAACTACAACGCTACTCAGAAAGAAAACACAAACATATAGCTTCGCTTAAACGGCTTACCAATATGCTTTATAAAAACTCGTACCGTTTGGAGCGTTCCAATAGCAATGGAAAAGATTTTTTGCCAATTTTACGAAGTGAACTCAAAAAATTCAAAAAACTTCAGCGCTCTTGGATGCTGACTTTATAGGCGTCTCTTTTTTTGAATTTTTGACCACAGACTCAATGAATTGATACGATAAATATAGCGTAGCCCTTCAATATTATAGTAAATATTGGTGCCTGTGCAATCATTTGGTAAATTTTACCATCAATACAATAAAACCATATACTTCTCCTCTGTTTCCTTACCAATATCATTGTACATAGAACACATACTAGCATTTTACAGAAACCGTCCCATTCATAAAAAATTCAATGGTTCTAATACCAGCTCCTGCTAAAGTTGCTGGATTATTTTCCAAGTCCCGACCTAATCAACATCTGGTGTCTCGTCTTGTATTGGTGGATCAGATTTGCCACAACTTACCACCAATAAATCAATATCATTAAAAAGCTATTTTTCATTTCATCTACTTCTTTTATACAAAGAATTTCAATCAAAAAGTTTGTGCAATTTACTTTTAGCTACTAAAAAAACCATTGCTTATTTGATTATTTATTTGGCTCAAAAATGCTTTATATAAAATGCCAAATCCTAAAAATGAACTCTTTATCTATATTTTTATAATTTTTCGTACATTTTACATAGCTTTAAATTTACATTATTAAATAAGCCATGTTAAAAAAATCTTTATTAGTTGAAAACAAGAGCAGTATCACAACCAAAAACCTCCAGTTAGTAATTAAAACCGAATCCAGAGAGGCCTCCATCCCGATAGAGGATATTGGCTTTATAATTATCGACAACCCAGAGGTTTATATAAGCATTACTGCATTGAACCTATTGGTAGATAATAACAGTGCTGTTGTTATTTGTGGCAAAACCCATTTACCCAACGGTTTGTTTTTAAACCTGAACAGCCACCATATACAACAAGAATTATTCAAAAACCAAATTGAAGCCAGCGTACCTTTAAAAAAACAATTGTGGCAACAAACCGTAATTGAAAAAATCAATAATCAAGGCATCTTATTGGAAAAAATCACGCAAACACAGAATAAGTTTGATTTTTTGGCCAGTAAGGTTTTAAGTGGAGATACCAGTAATATGGAAGGTGTTGCCGCTAATTTTTATTGGAAATCTTTTTTTGAAACCGATTTTAAAAGAGAACGTTTTGGCAACTACCCCAATAACTTCTTGAACTATGGCTATGCCATTTTAAGGGCCGCTACTGCCCGTGCGCTTTCAGGAAGCGGCTTATTGAACACTTTAGGCATCCATCACAAAAACAAATATAATGCCTTTGCTTTGGCAGATGATATCATGGAACCTTTCAGGCCATTGGTTGATGAAGCGGTGCATACCATCATGCAGCATTATGATGAACAGGAACTGAATACTGAAATAAAATCGGTGCTATTGGAAGTCCTTACCAGAACGGTTTATTTCAAAAATGAAAAAAGCCCTTTGATGGTAGCCTTACAGAAAACGGCCAGCTCGCTACAACAATGCTATGGTGGCAAACGCAAGAAAATTAAGTACCCCAAATTATGGAACTAAATGGTTATAGGATTATGTGGTTATTTGTTTTTTTTGATTTACCGACCGATACGGCCAAAGACCGAAAAAATGCTGCTGGCTTTAGAAAAAACCTACTGAAAGACGGTTTTGCCATGATGCAGTACTCCGTGTATATTAGGCATTGCGCCAGTAGCGAAAGCGCTGATGTACACGAAAAACGCATAAAAAAACTGCTCCCGCCCTTTGGAAAAATAAGCGTTTTAAGAATAACTGATAAACAATTTGGGCACATCATGAATTTTTGGGGCCGCGTTGAAGAGCCCAAAGCCCCGCCGCCCACGCAATTGGAGTTGTTTTAATTGAAAAAATGCCTCAATCTTGCCTTATCACTGCAAAAAAAAAGCATTTTTTTAAACGATATTTGCATTTAAATTAGTGAATATCAAAAGGTAACAGACCAAATAATATCGTGTTTTCTAATCTTTAATCAAACCACAACTGCCCAAACCTCTCAACTAGCTTTTTTAAAAAATATCGTGTTTTCTAATCTTTAATCAAACCACAACCTTGAAGTTATTGGCGACGTAATGGGTAAAATATCGTGTTTTCTAATCTTTAATCAAACCACAACGATCAACTTTGCGATAGGCGGTTTCGGAACAATATCGTGTTTTCTAATCTTTAATCAAACCACAACCTAGGCGCTGTTTTTACTGTACTCATAATAATATCGTGTTTTCTAATCTTTAATCAAACCACAACTGCGATGATGCAATTCTGAACGGTGTTGTAAATATCGTGTTTTCTAATCTTTAATCAAACCACAACATTTGTTCTTCCGGATCATTAAAGGTTTTCAATATCGTGTTTTCTAATCTTTAATCAAACCACAACTTTGGGTCGTTCCAGGCTTTCATAAACGTTAATATCGTGTTTTCTAATCTTTAATCAAACCACAACGTAAGTGCTTTATTAACTTGGCCTTGGCGTAATATCGTGTTTTCTAATCTTTAATCAAACCACAACAGGCAACATCAGCTTAGCAGGTGCTACTACAATATCGTGTTTTCTAATCTTTAATCAAACCACAACAATAGGTAAATCAGACCTATTGAAAAACTTAATATCGTGTTTTCTAATCTTTAATCAAACCACAACTCTGTGGTTTCGGCTTTATTCAAGAAACTGAATATCGTGTTTTCTAATCTTTAATCAAACCACAACGTTTTAATCTCATGCTCAACATAGGCTTCCAATATCGTGTTTTCTAATCTTTAATCAAACCACAACTTATTGTTCCTTTTTCTTTTGAATCTGTTAATATCGTGTTTTCTAATCTTTAATCAAACCACAACTATACCTATTTGTTATTGTTCTCAATGTAAATATCGTGTTTTCTAATCTTTAATCAAACCACAACTATCGTCAGCAATTTGCCAACGCTAAAAAAAATATCGTGTTTTCTAATCTTTAATCAAACCACAACAACAGAACCGATGTATGTTCTATCCAAATCAATATCGTGTTTTCTAATCTTTAATCAAACCACAACGTCAGGTAACACGGTATAAAAATCAGGCAGAATATCGTGTTTTCTAATCTTTAATCAAACCACAACTGCAATATTATCATTAGGGCTTTCATCATGAATATCGTGTTTTCTAATCTTTAATCAAACCACAACATGAGTTGGGTAGAGCTGCCTCCCCACGCAAATATCGTGTTTTCTAATCTTTAATCAAACCACAACGTCTGGAGCTATTGAACAAGATGCCGACGTAATATCGTGTTTTCTAATCTTTAATCAAACCACAACTTAACCATGATAGTGTTTGGGCTGAACAGAAATATCGTGTTTTCTAATCTTTAATCAAACCACAATGTAGGCTTCCCCTTTTTAGGACACTTTAAAGTTCGATAAATA
>TARA_R110002049_G_scaffold12487_6_pt1 | contig 43561 bp, 41 predicted proteins | sample TARA_R110002049 | Tara Oceans TARA_R110002049 (sample SAMEA4396941) | marine metagenome | biome: Polar Biome; feature: [SRF] surface water layer (ENVO:00010504); material: water (ENVO:00002006), including particulate matter (ENVO:01000060) such as... | depth 5 m | reverse complement strand
TGGAGCTTCTGGATTCCGTTGCGCCGGGCTTCGTCAATCACATATTCTAGGAACGTCCAGCTCATCCCGCGATGCTTGTAGTCACTGCGCACCACGATCGCGACTTCGGCTTCCGATTTGTCTTCGCTGGCGCCGATCATGGCGCTGGCGATGATCGTCTTGTCATCGATATCCAGGGCAATATAGTCTTCCTTGTGATCATGATCGACGTCGATCAGATCTTCGAGCAGGGAATCCCGGACTTCCGGTATCGGTGACAGGAAGCGGAACCGCAGATCGTCCCGCGATACATGGCGAAAGAAATCCGCCAGCGCTTCCTTGTCGGCAGGTTCCACCGGCCGGACATGGAATTCAAAACCCGATCGCGTGGTCAGCGGAATGCTGTGGCTGACGATCAGATCATGGCCTGAATCGGCGGCTGCGTGATCGGGGGCCGGAGCCGGATCCGTGTGTTTCGCATCGGACATGGGAGAAAATCCTTTGGTTGGAACTGTTTTTGGAACCACGCCATCCTAGAAACGGGCATGATCGTTGCTATCCGTAATGATCCCTAGGCAGCTCATGATGAGCCTGGAGATCGGCAGTTTTTTTTGATCTTGTCTGTCATCTTGGAGAACAGAGCGACGATATATCGCGTCGAATAAGGGAATTTCCCGATTGCGGGCATGGAGGGCCGGCCGATAGAATTTTTACTCATAGCAGTACCCATGTCTTCGGCGACGATCGCGACGGCAAGGACAGAATGATGGATGTTTCGGTTTTCAGCACCAGGCCATATGATCGCAGATTTCTGACGGCCGCCAATGCATCCGGCGCTCACAGGCTCAATTTTCTGGAACCCCGGCTTACGGTCGACACCGCCAAGCTTGCAGCAGGCAGCCAGGCTGTCTGTGTATTTGTGAACGATCTGCTGGATGCCGAGATATTAAGGATGCTTGCCGATATCGGCGTCCGCCTGGTGGCGCTGCGCTGCGCCGGTTTCAACCGCGTCGATCTGAGAGAAGCCGGAATTCGACATTGTGCGGCCAAATGGGTTGTGACCCTTTGGCAACGGGAAGGGGTAAAATCCCCAGATTCGAAAGATTTAACGGCACAAGGATGATTGGCCAGGTCAGAGGAAATGTTCGGTTTCGCCTGCACGCTCGGCCCAAAATCTCATTTACGCTATATCGGGGCAGGCACAGAGACGCTCGGAAATGGGAAACTGAATGGTGCGCGACGTAGTCTGTAGCGAACGGGTCTCGAGTGAGGCTTTCCCTGTTTTTCGCCAATTTACAGCGAAATATAATTTTCCGCAGGTTTTCCGGTACAATTGCTAGCATAAAACCCGGCGATTACGGGACTTTAGGGCCCGATTTCCCTGATGTGAGATAACAGTCAATTAACAAGGCCGTATCAGGCCCGTATCAGCGATCTAAATCGGCTCTAACAGGCGCCGCGGCGTTAACCATAGTTCGCTTGCACAAAACGCCGAAAAATCAAGAAATTTTGCAGCGCTGTCACCGGCTGGGGTGGGGGGGGCTTCCCAAAATAGAAGAGCGGGACATATAATCTGGCATCCGAGTCGGATAATCTCTGAAGGAATTTTCAACATGCTACGAAATGCCAAAACAAATGCGGGTCGTCCCAGCGATGACCCGCTTGAAATCTATCTGTTCGTTGAAGCCGGGCGCCGGTTTTTAGGCGTATCGGTCAATGAGTTTTGCAAGCGCCATTACAAGTCGTTCGATAAAATTTTTCATCGGCCAACAGATGAAGCAGCCGTTATTCGGGGAAGGGTTTCCAAAAATGCGTCGCTTCGCCGACGTTTCTATGAATGCAAAGAAAAGCTGCAGGGATATTATACGGGGCTGGAATTGCCCGGCGTACGCGTTAATCTTCCCTCCCCAAATGGCAGAGAGCGTTTGGAAGCATTGGTTGTTGACCGCATAGCAATTTGGGAAAGACAAGGCGCCGCTAGAAAATAATTTCATGAAATTGCTTTGAGGGCTTTTTCCGCACAACGAATCATGTCTAATGATTCGGCTCCGTTAAAAAATTTGGAGCATTTACCGTGCAGAAAATAACAAAAAAACCATCGTCAGCTCTCAATGACGAAGCAAGCTCATTGGCTGTCTATCGGTCCAACAACCACATGCAGGTGGATTGGCGTTCCACTGCGAGCCTTTCACGATCTGAAACCGACCCTCGGCGATACCATCGCAAGGATGTGGGAAGGGCAGAGCAGATTATCCGCCGCTTTGGCGTTCGGCTACCGCTGATCATTGCGCCTGACGGCACGGTCCTGGTTGGCGGGATCGTGCTGGCGACTGCGCAGAGGATGAAGCTTGAGGAGCTTCCGGTGCTCTGCGCCAGCGATATGTCGTCTGCAGAGCAAAAAGCCCTGTCCGTGGCCATGAACCGCTTATATGAGATGGGCGACTTCGACAGGCAGTTGCTCGGGGGGCTGCTTACCGAATTGCAGATCGAGATTCCGGATATCCAGTTCGAGGACATGGGACTGGAAATTGCCGAAGCGGATTTGGCGATCCTGGCCTTCGAAGATGACGGCACCGAGGCTGAAGACGAAGAAAATGTGCCCGACGGCCCTGCGGTTAGCCGTTTTGGTGACCGTTGGCTTCTGGGGAAACATGTAATTGTGTGCGGTAACGCCGGTGACGGAGAAAGCTATGATCTGCTATTGCAGGGGGCGATTCCGAGGTTGGTGTTGGGGGATCCGCCATATGGCATACGGGTCGAAGATATATCCAGCCAGAATCACCGCGAGTTTGTTCAGGGGTCTCAAGGCGCGGGGCAGACAGAAATGCTGCCGCTGTTTGGAAAGTGGTGCGAGCAAATTTGCCGCAGCGCTGGGCCTGGCTCGCTGGTCTACCTGTTTATCGACTGGCGTTCTCTCAGGCTTCTACTGGATGCAGCGATCCCGATATTCGGAGAATTGTTAAACCTCATCGTCTGGAACAAGAACCGTGCGGGAATGGGAAGCCTGTACCGCTCGCAGCATGAACTGATATGCCTGTTCCGGGTTCCCGGCGACAAAAACCGCAACAATATCGAACTGGGCAAGCATGGCCGCAACCGCTCCAACGTGTGGAATTATCCTTCCGCACTCAGTTTCGGGCGCAGCAGCGTGGAAGGAGATCTGTTAAAAGACCACCCCACCCCCAAACCTAAAGAAATGCTGGCCGATGCAATATTGGATTCTACCGCGCGCGGCGACATTGTGCTCGATCCGTTCCTTGGATCCGGTTCAACGCTGATCGCTGCAGAAACAGTAGGCAGACATTGTTACGGGATGGACCTTGATCCACTTTACGTCGATCTGGCTGTCCGGCGCTTGCAGACCTGGACGGGAAAGCAAGCGGTCCATGCTGCGTCTGGCAGGTTGTTTGATGATATCGCTGCCGATCAGCCGGTTTGTCATGAAGAGGAGTCAGCATGATGAGCGGCAATGATAAGGAAAACAATGGCTATGGCAAACCACCCAAATCGCACCGCTGGAAAAAAGGCCAGTCTGGCAACCCGCGCGGTCGGCCAAAGAAAAAAGATCGTAGCCCTGCGCAAATAATTGCGGACATATATAACGAGGAGGTTACAGTTACTTTGAAAGGACGGACCGTTAAGCTCAGCCAGTTTGAACTGGCCGTCCGTAATGTCGTCAACAAAACGCAGAAGTCTGGCAGTGTCCGCGACCTAAAGGCGTTGCTTCAATTGATGGATGAATATGGCTTGAGCCCTGCCGATCTGCAAGCCGATCAGGCGCGCAAGGCAAAGGAACAGAGCCAGGCAGTCTATGACAAGATCGTGGAAGTTTTTGATCGCACGAAAGGGGTGACACCGGAGATGATCGAGAAAAAGGAGCTGCAATTGAAGCGTCGGAGGGAGGAGGGTAGATCGCCTCCTAAACAGGAAGATTAATCGACGGATTTGCAAGGAGGTCTGTGCTTAGTCAGCGAGGGGTATCCTTGAAGTAGATTATCGTGGCGGTTTCAAACCTCTTTAATGCTGAGCGGTCACGGATCGATAACCCGGCCATCATCGCATGCAACATGACCAAGGGCGGCGGAACGGAAGTTTGCGCCGCCCTTCATCTTGGCGATATCGACAATGCGCACGTGGGTGCCAGAAACAATTGCGCTATAGTCAGCCAGTAGCAGGCAAATATACTGTGCATATGCTAGGCCCGATAGATCGAACGGGCACTGCCGAGGATATCAGCAAGCGTCATCTCCCTGCCGGTAATATTGAAGAAATAGCCCTTTATTCCGCCGTTCAACTTGTACTTGAATCGACAAGTGTCGTATGATGACAATCCATTTACCGCTTCGTTCCGGGGTCGGGTGTTATAAACATCGGCTCTCTTAAAGGCATGTCTTCGCCGAAAAGCACAAAAGATATGTAGTAGATTCGAAATTCTGATACGAATGCCAACAGGATGCGTGAAGATTCCATTTCGGCCGAGATTGTTAGCCATTTGGCCGATTGTATCGCCTTGTCGGGAAGCAATGCTGAAAAATTGTTGCTTGAATTCGGCATTCCACCGGAAATAACCTCAGACAGAAATGCTGTTATCCCATTAGCTGACTATGTTGCCCTGTTCGAACGGGCAGCATCGGCGGTCGGTAATCAGCAATTTGGCTTGCGCGCGGCAAAGATGGTCAGCGCGGAAAGCCTTGGGCCGCTGGGTTTTCTTTTCCTGAGCGCGCCAACATTACTGGCAGCCTTCAAAAGCTTTGCCGAATATCTGAGCAAGCTGCAGACCGGCACGGTCAATGAGTTTCGCATAGTAGAGGGCGGCGGCGAATTTGTTTATTTGATCCAGGATGACCGGATTAGCCCGAGGCGACAGGATAGCGAATATTCGATCGCCGCGATGTGCAATCTGGCGCGGCAGTATCTGGGGCCGGAATTCACTCCGGCAGAAGTGCATTTTGAACATGAGATGGTCGGAGAATATCGTATATATGAGGACTATTTCCAATGCCCGGTTTTTTTCGCGCAAGCCGCGAACCAACTGAAGATTGATGAAAAATTTCTGAAAAGTGGTTCGGCTGGATTCAGCGATCATTTGTTCCCAATCATTTCAGGTCATTTGCAATCTATGCACGTGGACGCCGATGAATATGGCAGTCTGAGCCAGGAAATTGACGTAAAGCTAATGCCGGAACACCTTGAGAACCCGCCGGGTTTGGCCGCTATGGCAAAGCTGCTAAACCGTTCGCCAGCTACGCTTAATCGTCATTTGCGGCGAGAGGGTTTAACTTATGGCAAAATCCTTCTGACGAAGCGGATGGCGGTGGCAGACCGTTTGTTAACAGGCAGCCGCCGCGCTGTATCCGACATTGCCTTGTCGGTAGGTTATAGCGAAAATGCGAGCTTCACGCGCGCATTTACCAAGTTTCACGGCATAACACCCAGCGCGCGGCGCAAGGCCGCGTTTCAAAGTAACCATATTAGGGAATGATATGTCACATAATTCATCACGCCGTAATTTTCTGACTACCACTGGATTTGCGACGTTGATGACGGTGGCTGCGGTCGCTAGCGGATGCGCGCCATTGCCTTCTGGCACCAAAGAAACGGTCATATCCAGCACGTCTCAGCCATCGAATTTTTTGGTGATCGTCGTTGACGATATGGGTATGGCGGACATCGGTTCGTTCGGTGGCGAGATCGACACGCCAAATCTCAATGCGTTGGCGACATCGGGCATCAGGCTAACCAATTTTCATACTAGCCCGGTCTGCTCGGCAACGCGCGCGATGCTGCTTACCGGAGTAGATAATCACAAGGCTGGGCTCGGCAATATGGCCGAGGAAATGGCGCCCAATCAAAGGGGGATGCCCGGTCATGAGGGTGAATTGAACGATTCTGTTGCGACTGTTCCGGAGCTGCTAAAATCCAAAGGTTATCGAAGCTATATGACTGGAAAATGGCACTTGGGGATGAGTGAACAAGCCAGCCCTTTCGCACGCGGGTTTGATCGTTCTTTCACGCTACTCAGTGGCGGCGCGAGCCATTACCCTGATATGAAGCCAGCATATAGTCCTGATCCTGATGGTAAGGCACCTTATCGCAGGAATGCAGATATGGTGACAAGTCTTCCTGATAGTTTCCGCTATTCTTCGCAATTTTATGTCGATGAGATGATTGGCTATCTGAAGCAGGACATGGCGCAGAAAAAACCCTTCTTCGCCTATCTGGCTTTTACCGCGCCGCATTGGCCATTGCAGGCTCCGGCGGCAACGATAGCCAAATATAAGGGGCGCTTTGATGCTGGCTATGACGTCATTCGTGACGCCAGATTAAAACGTCAGAAACAGCTCGGGATCATCCCGAAAAATGCAGAAGTGGCAGTTGCCAGTCCGAAAGAAAGGCCCTGGACATTGCTTTCAGAAAAAGAGCGGCAGACCGAGCTGCGCGCGATGGAGATATATGCGGCGATGATCGACGAGGTGGATCAAAATGTTGGCCGTTTGATCGACTATCTACGCGCTTCCGGCCAGTTGGAAAATACCGTCGTCATTTTCATTTCGGACAATGGCACGGAGGGGCATGACCTTGATGAAACATGGCCGGCGGATCAGTTTCCGGAGATTAGAAAGAACATCGATAGCCGCCATGATTTCTCTTTGGAGAATATGGGCGCGGAGAACAGCTATGTGCTGTATGGGCCAAACTGGGCGCGCGCAGGTTCACCAGCACTTCGTTTATACAAGGGCTTCCCCACCGAGGGCGGAACGCGAGTCTCGGCTTTTGTCAACTATCGCGGTTTCAAGAAAGGCGTCATCAGCGACCGTTTTTTCTCGGTAAAGGATATCGCGCCTACCCTGCTTGCAATGGCCGGAGTGCAGCACCCTGCGCCGAAATATAACGGGCATAATATAGAGCCGATGTCCGGCTTTGATATGCGCACCGCTTTGGCATCGGGAGCCGGTAACAGCGATGATCAGCCCCGCGTTGAAGGCGGTGAGATAATGGGCAAATATATGATCCGCCAAGGCCAGTGGAAAATGGTGCATATTGCTCCCCCACATGGCAACGGTAGTTGGCAACTCTATGATCTCGAAAATGATCTGGCCGAAAACAAGGATTTGTCAGTTGCTCGTCCCGATATTGTCAAGACACTCACAGCAGAATGGGAGCGCTATTCGAAAGAGAATGGCGTCATCCTGCCCAATGAGGTTTCTGGATATTAGGCGTCGTCCGCATTAAATGCTGACCAAAACATCCGCCAATATGTCTGTACCTTCTTCGACAATTGCGTTGCTGGCGGTAAGTGCAGGCAGGAAGCGGACGACATTGCCGCGCACCCCACAGGAAAGCAAAATCAAGCCTTTTTCAGCTGCTTTCTGAACAATCGCCTTGGTCAATTCAGCGTCCGGCTGCGAAGAGTCACCCGCCTTTACGATTTCCATAGCGACCATTGCGCCCGGCCCCCGAATATCGCCGATAATATCCATGCCGCCGCTTTGTAGCTGCTTCAATTTGGATTTGATGATCCCGCCAATTTCATCTGCACGGGCACAGAGATTATCGCTTTCGATGATTTTCAACACCTCCAGACCAGCTGCACAGCCTAGCGGTGATCCGCCATATGTTCCGCCAAGACCACCCGCATCGGGGGCATCCATAATCGCTGCTTTGCCAACCACACCAGAAATAGGGAAGCCGCCTGCCATCGCTTTTGCCATGGTCATCAAATCGGGCCGGACGCCAGCTTCCTGTGCGCAATAATCCATTGCGAACATTTTGCCTGTCCGGGCAAAGCCGGATTGTACTTCGTCTGCGATAAGCAATATCCCATGCTGATCACACAGCGCGCGAAGGCGTTTCATAAAGTCATAGGACACGCGGTAAAAACCGCCTTCACCCAAGACAGGCTCCAGCGCGATCGCCGCGACAGCAGATGCCTCAATTTGGGTTTTGAAAATGGCCTCGATCGACTCCATCGCCATATCATCGGTGATGCCGTGATAATGCAAGGGGTAGCGCGCGTGATAGATATCGCCGGGCATGGGGCCAAAGCCTGTTTTATAGGGCAGGACTTTGCCGGTCATCGCTAGCGTCAGTAAAGTGCGTCCATGGTAGCCGCCCTGAAATGTAATGATGCCGCGGCGCCCGGTGGATGCGCGCGCAATCTTCACCGCATTTTCCAGCGCTTCTGATCCGGTGGAAAAGAAGATGGTTTTCGCAGGGCCGTCTATGGAGACAACCGCATTCAGCTTTTCAGCGAGCTCAATGTAGCATTCATACGGTGTAACCTGAAATGAGCAGTGCGAAAATTTGTCGAGCTGCGCTTTTACGGCTGCGGTAATGCGCGGATCGCTATGGCCCGTGTTACAAACAGCAATACCCGTGGCGAAATCTATATAGCGGGTTCCCTCTGCGTCCCAAACTTCTGCATTATTCCCGCGTTCGAAGAAGCGTTGGTGCATCGATCCGACGCCGCGAGGCACGGCCTCATTGCGGCGCGCCCATAATTCTGCGTTGTTGCTCATGCTTCGAGCCCTCCCATCAGACAATATTTAAGTTCGGTATATTCATCTAGGCCGTGGCGCGATCCTTCGCGGCCAATGCCAGATTGCTTGATGCCGCCAAAGGGGGCGACCTCTGTGGAAATGATCCCGTCATTCACACCGACCATGCCATATTCCAGCGCCTCCATAACCCGCCAGATGCGGCCTACATCGCGAGAGTAGAAATAGGCCGCCAGCCCGTATGGCGTGTCATTGGCGATGCGTATCGCCTCATCTTCCGTCTTGAATCGTATCATTGGTGCTACCGGGCCAAAAATCTCGGTTTGGGCGATTTCCATCTCTTGCGTCACGCCAGTCAATATAGTGGGTGTGTAGAAATTTTCGCCCGCGTCGTTACGCCCCCCGCCATAGGCCAGCCGAGCGCCATCAGATACAGCGCGGTCAACCAGGCCGGCGACATCCGCAACTGCTTTGCCATCGATCAGCGGGCCAATCTGGATGCCCTCATCCGCGCCATTGCCTATCTTTAGTGATTCAACCCGCTGGGTCAGCAGAGAAGCAAATGCATCATATATGCTGTCTTGCACCAATATCCGGTTCGCGCAGACGCAGGTTTGGCCTGCATTGCGGAATTTGGACGCCATCGCACCTTCCACAGCAGCTTCAAGATCGGCGTCGTCAAACACAATGAATGGCGCATTCCCGCCAAGTTCCATGCTGACCTTCTTCACTGTAGCGGCCGATTGCTGCATCAGGATTTTGCCAACAGCGGTAGAGCCGGTGAAGGACAGTTTGCGGATGATTTCGCTTTTACAGAATAACGCGCCAATGGCTCGGGAATCGGTACTGGGGCAGACGCGAAAAATCGGTTTGGGTATCCCGGCCTGATGCGCCAATGCTTCTAGGGCGAGCGCCGATAAAGGTGTCGATTCTGCTGGCCGCAATATCATGGGGCAGCCTGCGGCAAGTGCAGGGCCAGCCTTTCGCGTAATCATGGCAATCGGGAAATTCCACGGTGTGATCGCAGCGCAAGTGCCAACAGGTTGGCGGATCGTAAGCACGCGCTTGCCATGTGCGAAGGTCGGCACTGTCTCACCATAAGCGCGCTTGCCCTCCTCGGCGAACCATTCAATGAATGCTGCCCCATAAGCAACTTCACCCATTGATTCCGCAAGGGGCTTTCCGCATTCTGCGGTGCAAATTGCGGCAATTTCCTTTTGATGCTGCATGATGAGGTTGAACCAGTCGCGCAGGATTTCTGCGCGTTCCTTCGCCGTCCGCGCTGCCCATTCATGGCGGGCAGCATCGGCGTCCGAAATCATATCGGTCACTTCAGATACAGAATAATCCGCAAGACTAATAATCACAGCGCCAGTGGCTGGGTTATAGACTTTTAGAGCGCCGCCTTCTTGCTCATAGGGTTGTAACAGATCAAACATATCCAAGTTCCATGTGGTCGCTGGCGGTAAATCAGGGGGCCAGCCTATTTTGAGATATTGCACCAACGCGCCGTAAACCCCTTGGCAGCTTAGGCCATTTTAACGGAATATGACGAAGCGCTCTTCCGAGTGTTGCGGTGTTCGGAAAGGTGATGCTTGACCATTAGGTGATTTTATTTATCAATAAAATGAGCGTAAACATCAATTATAAATAGCTGTCTGCCCCTAACTCTGTAATATAATTGTTGAGCCATTGTCCTTGGGAGGGGATGTCATGCAGATTGCGACAGTTGATTTTGCGGCGTTATCGGGGTGGCGGTCGGCTGCGTTGCAGGCATCTCCGACGCTTGCCTCTTCCGGATATTTCTCTTGTCTGGATAAGTTGCGGGACAGCAGGCAGGGTAAGAAAATTGCTCTTTCGGAATTTGTGGCAACCTCAGAAAATATCAGCAATAAAGCAAAGAATTCCGTGCTGGGGTGGCAGGTTGGCCAGAATTACGATCTGGACAAGATGGGTGATATCGGCGCGGCAATCCAGTCTTCGCGGCATCTTGGTACAGCGCTAAAGCGTTTTGCAGAATATTTTTTCCTGCTCCAAGACGCCACTGAGCTTTCAATCAAAATCGATGACGAACAAGCTCAGATAAGTTATCGCATATTGGATACCGATATTTGGCCGCGGCATCAGGATGCTATGTTCAGTTTGGGTATCGTCGCGCAAATCATTCAAAAGGCTGCAGGGGCCGACTGGAACAAGGTAGAGCTTAGTCTGGAATGTCCGGCCAAAGACAGTTGTGCAAATATGGGTAGCAAGGTTGGCACTTCCGTCTGGTTTGGCGGCGATACCAATAGCATCTTGTTTCCGGCATCCTTTCTTGATCTACCGCTTGAATTCGCAGAACGAAACGATGCGGACATGCCCTCGCTGAACCGAGCTCTGGTTGACAAGTGGCGCGCAACGCCGGTTGGAGAGCGTGTTCGGAACAGCATATATCAGAAACTGGCGGATGGCTTGATAAATCAGGGGAAAATGGCCAATGAGATAGGAATGTCCTGTCGTACGATGCGCAGAAAATTATTGGAAGAAGGTATGTGTTTCCAGGAAATACTGGATGATTGCCGGATGCGTCAGGCGATATTCGAATTTCGTACTAACCCCGAACAATCAATCTCGCAGATTGCACTCCGCCTTGGCTATGCCGAGCATTCAACATTCACCCGCGCCTTTACAAGATGGGCGGGTCAGTGTCCCCAAAGCTATCGCAGTCAAATACAGCAAGCTGCAAATTGAGGTCTTGATGAAAAAATTATTGATGATGGAAGGCAATACCGCCGACAAACGCGCCTTGGCCGATGAGCTTGGTGTGCGTTCCTCCAGTGAAATTTATACGATATCCATAAAGGCGCATTTCCCTGACATTCAAATTGATGTTGTGAACGGGGCTGACGAGGATTGGTCGATTCCCGGCAATAACGCGATGGAGGATTATGATGGTTTTGTGATCTGCGGGTCGTCGCTTCATGCCTATGATCTCGATTTTGCCGTAACCAACCAGATTGAATTGACGGCGAAGGCTGCGCAAGCTGGGCTACCAATATTTGGTAGTTGCTGGGGCTTGCAAATCGCAGTCATGGCGGCTGGCGGATTGGTGGAGTATAATGCACGTGGCCGTGAAGTTGGAATTGCGCGGAAGATTGTGCCTAACGATATTGGACGCACACACCCAATGCTTGCCGGCAAGGGCGAAGCTTATGATGCAGCCTGTATTCATTATGACGAAGTGACACGACTACCTGACAATGCGGTGCTGCTAGCCTCCAATTCTCACAGTAAGGTGCAAGCGGCGATTGTGCCGCTTCACAATTCAGAAATCTGGGCGGTGCAATATCATCCTGAATTCGACATTCAGCAACTGCTGCAACTCTATACGCTATATGCAGACGATATGGTTGAGCAGGGATTTTTTTCGAACAAGAAAGCGCTGGAAAATTACAAGCAGCTGCTCAGCGGACTGATCGATAATCCCAATGATATGGGTCTTGCATGGCAATTGGGTATTGATCGCGACATTACCGATGATGCGCAGCGCCGGGCAGAAATCATCAATTGGATCAACAGCGAGATTTGCTGATATGAGATTTGATATACTCATTGTCGGCGGTGGACATGCCGGCGCGCAGGCAGCACTGAAGCTACGTCAGCTGAAATATGACGGCAGTATTGGCGTCATCTGTGATGAAAATCAGTTTCCTTATGAACGCCCGCCTTTGTCGAAAGAGTATTTTGCCGGCGAGAAGGAATTTGATCGGTTACTGATCCGTCCCGTTGCTTTCTGGCAGGACCGGGATGTTCAATTTCTGCTTGGCCAAAAGGTGACGGCAATCGATGCTACCGCACATAGCGCGCAGACAGAATGTGGCCATAAATATGAATTTGGTAAACTGATTTGGGCGGCCGGCGGATCACCCAGAATGCTGCCGATAGAGGGAGGCTCCCTGCCTGGTGTAATAGGGCTGCGGACCAAAGCCGATGCCGATGCGATGTTGGAAGCGGCGAGCAACGCCAGTCATATCGTCATTGTCGGTGCGGGATATATCGGCCTGGAGGTCGCCGCAACACTGTTGAAGCAGGGCCGGCAGGTGACGATATTGGAAGCGCAGGGCCGCGTGCTGGCGAGGGTCGCCGGACCAGAACTTTCGCACTTTTATGAAAATGAACACAGGCAGCATGGCGCTGATTTGCGGCTTAATGTGGGGATCGATGCGATAATGGGCGATGACCATGCATCGGGCGTAAAGTTAGCGGGTGGCTCCGAATTGCAGGCAGACCTAGTGGTGGTCGGGATCGGAATCATCCCATCTGTCGAGCCGCTTGAAAATGCGGGCGTGGAATGCAGCAATGGCGTGATAGTGAATGAATATTGCCAGACCTCTTCACCTGATATCTATGCCATTGGCGATTGCGCCGCTCACAGCAATCAATTTGCTGGAGGGGCAGTGATCCGGCTTGAATCGGTGCAAAATGCCAATGATCAGGCGAATATATGCGCTTTGCATATTATCGGCGACGCAAAGCCATATGCCGACACGCCTTGGTTTTGGTCCAACCAATATGATTTGAAGCTACAAACGGTTGGGCTTTCCACAGGCTATGATGAATGTGTTGTGCGCGGGGATATGGCATCACGGTCTTTTTCGGTGATATATCTGAAATCCGGTCGTGTCATCGCGCTGGACTGCGTCAATGCGATGAAGGATTTTGTCCAGGGCCGTAAACTGGTCGAGGCGCATCTAGAAATTGCTCCGGAGCTGCTGGCGGATGGTGCGGTTCCGTTGAAAGCGTTTTTGGTCTAACCGCTTCGGCTCCGGCCAATTTTTGCCCTTCTGTTTACAAGGTATCAAACCAGACATGCACCTGGCTTGTTCCGGTAGCGTTTTCATATTCCGAATAACGCTCGCCCTTGGCTTTCCACTCGCGCCCGCCGCAAGCCCCTGCCATCATCAGATAATGGCCAAAGCGGGCCTCTGGCACATGTTTTAGATATTCGGGCATAGTATCGATTACTGCTGCATGATTGCCTTCGTAAAACCAGTCGAGCCGCTCATAATCCGCCTCGCGTGCGTCGGGCCGGCTGATATTCACGGGATCGGATGTCTCATGCAGATGCAGCTGTGATAGCGGCCAGAAACGGTGACTCATCGAACCGCTGGCCAGCAACACCACGCGACGGTCGGATTGGGCTATCGCGCGACCGATTCCTTCGCCCATTTTCAGGAAATCATCCGTCTCGCCGGTCTGCGGACAGCTGACCGACAACCATTCTTCGTCCCCTTGCAGAAAATGCGCGATATTTATCGTTGGATAATGGATCGGCAAATAGGGATCATCGATGGCATTGGTGCGGGCGCCATTGGCGGAGGCTTCTGTTGCAATCAATTGGGCCAGCTCAGGATTGCCTTTAAGGTCATAGGGTATTTGCCGCATTCCGCGCGGAAGTTCATCCGAAGTATACAGTCCTTTGCGCCGATCCTGCCCCGACACGCAGAATTCAACGGTGGTGAACCAGTGCGAATCGAAGAGGATGATCGTGTCGGGTTTCAGCCTATCAAGTATTTCGTCCTTTATCCGGTGAAGACCAGGGACCAGGCTGATTTCTTTACCGTCATTTAAGGCGTAGCGGTCCTCTTTTGACATCATGATGGTCGGTGCATGTGCAACCAAGCCAGCGGCAATTATTTCACCCATTTTCAGTTCCAATTTTGGTTTGACTTACATAACAGATAATCGATTGGCCATATAAGCAAAAGGGGGTGAGCCTAGCTTGTCCTATTATGCCAAGTCGCGCGCCGTGCAGGAACGTAGCTCCATTCTTGGAGGTTTTATATCAAATGCAATATCCTTTTTCAGCTTCTGTAGATTCTCATGTTGACCTGTCTTCGCAGGATGCTTTCCAGCAGGGTGCGCCATTTGCGACATTTGACCGGATGCGCCGCGAAGATCCGTTGGCATGGAGCGAGATGTCCAATGGCGATGTTGGCTTTTGGTCTGTGACCCGTCACGCCGACCTTCTCGATCTTAACCGCCAAGCTGATCTTTTGAGCTCTGCTCGCGGTATCCGTATGGAAGACCAGAGCGACGAAGAATATGAGGCGCGGAAGACATTTCAGGAAACCGATGCACCGCATCACAGGGCTTTTCGCGCGCTGGTCTCAAAGGCTTTCTCAAAATCCACTATTGCTGGATATGAGCAGCAGATACGCGGCATTGTAACTGACTTGTTTGACCAAAGCATTGATCAAGGAAAATTTGACGCGGTGGAGGCCATCGCACGCAAATTGCCAATGCAAATGCTGGCGCAGATTATTGGTGTGCCCGCCAGCGACGCGCAATTTCTGGTGGAAAAGGGGGATGCGCTGATCTCTAATGCCGACCCTGATTATACCGATTTTGTCGTCGACAAGGTGGATACCGAAGAATATCGCCTGCTGCCTTTCCGTTCCCCCGCGGCGGTGGAACTGTTCGATTATGCCAACGACCTGCTTGAACGCATGGAAAAAGGTGAGGAAATTGGCGTGCTCAATCTTTGCCTTCAGGAAACGAGCCACGGCACCAAAATGACACGTGATGAATTCCGTAACTTCTTTTGCCTGCTGGTGGCGGCAGGAAATGATACCACGCGTTATAGCCTGGCAGCGACGATACACAGCATCGCCAATCACCCGGAATTGTTGGCGCAAATTCAGCGTGACGACTTTGATGCATGGGACGGAGCAACCGACGAACTGATCCGCTGGGCATCACCGACCACGCATTTCAGGCGGACGGCAACGCGCGATTTCGACTATCATGGCAAGCATGTTAAGGCAGGCGACAAGGTGCTTTTATGGTTCATGGCGGGCAACAGGGATGAAGCCGCGATCGCCGATCCGTATCAAATCAAATTTGATCGTGCGCGAAATCCGCATCTGGCCTTTGGCCAGGGTGGGCCGCACATTTGTCTGGGCATGTGGCTGGCAAAATTGGAGGTGAAAATCGTACTTCAGGAAATTGCGCGCCGTGTAAAAACCATCGAACAAACCGCACCACACAGCTATCTGCGGTCAAATTTTATTCACGGCATCAAATCATTGCCAGTAAATGTAGTGGCGAAATAATATGGGTCTCTCCAAAGATGCTATTCCTGCAAATGTTAATGGCAGCAAAGTTACCGACCGCGTAAGAATATTGTTCGCAGACCAGCTTAATCTGGCGCGCGGCAAATATGTGCCTGCGTCAGAGGCAGCTAAGGGCCATGCCCGTTTTTGCATCGGTACTTATGCAGTGACCTATGCCAAAACTTTGGTCGATGCGCCGGGCGGGGGTATGATGACTGGCCTGCCCGATATGGAGGCCTTATTCGATCCTGACGATCTGCGCAAAGGTTGGGAGCAGGGGACGTCCATCGCGCTTGCCGATCTGCGTTTTGAAGAAGAGGCGCTGCCTCTATGTGGGCGAAGCGCGCTCAAAAAAGCGATTGCAGCTTGGACGGATAAAGGCCTGCAGCCGATGGTTGGTATTGAGCTAGAGGCTTATATTTTTGAACGCGGGGCCAGTGGCGACTGGGTTCCCTATTCCAGCATCGGATCTTTTGTATATGGTACAGGGCCGTTTACGGATCCGGCGGGCCTGGTCGAAGAAATATGGGCGGTTGCTGCCGAATGCGATATTCCAATTGAATCGATTAATGCGGAATATGATGCGCCACAATTTGAATTGACTTTGCGCTTTGCCGATGCCTTGAAAGCTGCCGATGATGTGTTTCTTTTTCGTCAAATGGCGCGCGAACGTTTGATACAAAAGGGCTATTTATTGTCATTCCTGCCAAAGCCTTTTGCAGAGAAAAGCGGAAGCGGCATGCATTTCAATCTCAGCTTTTCCGACAAAAATGGCGATAATGTTTTTGCCGATGATGTCGCATCTGGTGAACTTTCCGAATTGATGAAGGGCTGTATCGCGGGGATGCTGCATCATCATGAAGCACTCGCCGGCATTATGGCTCCTCTCACCAACAGCTATGCACGACTGCAACCGGCCAGCCTGTCTGGCTACTGGGCCAATTGGGGTATTGACCATCGGGGTGTTTCGGTTCGTATATCTGCCGAAACGGGACAGGCAGCGCGGATTGAGCACCGCGTCGCGGATTGTGCGGCCAGCCCCTATTTTGCTATCGCTGCATTGTTGCAAGCTGCGCGTCTGGGCGTTGAAAAAAACTATATATTGCCGCCAGAAGAAAAGAATGATGCGCTGGAAACGGTCGGGACGGACCGGCACACGCCGCATTCTTTGGAAGAATCCATCTCGGCTCTTCAGGCAGACGAAGTTTTGTCAGAAGCCGTCGGGCAACTGATGATCGACAATTTTATTGCGATTAAGCGGCAGGAGATGTCAGAATTGGATGGCGCTTCCGAAACCGAACAGATCGCTTATTATCTTCCCTATATTTGAGGTGACTATGAACAGGTTTACCGTCGAAGGTGTCAGCATATCCCCCGATCATTTTATCGGTGGCAAACGTGTTTCTTCTGCCCAAACATTTGAGGATCGAAGCCCGCTTGATTGGAATATCAAGCTTGGCGACATCGCACGTGGCGATGAAAAAACGGCGGATATGGCGGTGCAAGCCGCTGCCGATGCGTTCCCCTCCTGGGCCGCGTTATCGGCTGAAGAGCGCGGTGCATATATGCATAAATTGGCAGATTTGATCGATGCCAATATTGAGAAACTGGCTATCGTCGAATGTATGGACATGGCGATGCTGCATGAAAGTCTGCGGTTGCGCGTTATTGCACGCGGGGCACTCAATTTCCGTAACTATGCCGATATAGCCAGCGCACATGAAGAGCGGGTTTGGTCGTCGAAGGGCACGCTTAACCGGGTCATTAGAATGCCTGCCGGGCCAGCGCTGATCATCACGCCTTGGAATGCGCCCTTCATGCTTTCCACATGGAAATGTGCGCCGGCCTTGGCAGCGGGCAATACGGTTATATTAAAGCCTGCAGACTGGTCGCCGTTATCTGCTTCACTACTTGCCGATTTGATTGATGAGGCAGGATTTCCTGCTGGCGTGTTCAACATCGTCCAGGGTTTGGGAAGCGAGGTCGGCAATGCTCTGGTCAGCCACAAGGGCGTGAAGCGGATCAGCTTTACAGGTAGCGTTCCAACCGCGAGGATTATTGGCAAGGCAGCTGCAGAAAATATCGTTCCCTTCACCGCTGAACTGGGCGGAAAATCACCGCTGTTGGTTTTTGCTGATGCCGATATTGATGCCGCTGCCCAAAAAGCCGCCGGGCAATTTGATGATAGCGGTCAGGTCTGCATGGCCGGGACTCGGCTGATCGTGGAAGAAAGTGTCCGTGATGAGTTCCTGGAAAAATTCCATGGCTATACTGATGCGCATGTGATGGGCGATAGCCGTGATGGCGCAACAACCATTTCGCCAATGATCCATCCGGTTCACTTGGAGAGGGTCGCTAGTTTTGTCGAGCGTGCCAAAGCAAATGGCGATAATATTATCCGCGGCGGCAAAATTTGGAAAGAAGGCGGGCTGTGGTATGAGCCGACTTTGATTGAGCCCAAAAACAATGACAGCGAAGTTGTTCAATCCGAGATATTCGGCCCCGTGCTGACATTCCAAACTTTTGTCGGTGAAGAGGAAGGTATCGCACTTGCCAATTCCACCGCATATGGTCTGTCAGCGATGATCTATACGGGCGATGCCGCGCGAGCGGAGCGCGTCGGACGTGCGGTTCGCGGCGGCACGATATGGGTGAATACTTTTCTTGTCCGTGATTTGACCGCCCCCTTTGGCGGTGTCGGCATATCGGGTATTGGCCGTGAGGGTGGTGACTATGCGTTGGAATTTCACTCTGACCTCAAAACCTTGCAGATTTTGGACGGAAGTGTCGCCTAATTTGCCGCCGCTTGGCTTTTGGCCTTAAAGATTATTCCGAGCCAATGTTGTGCCTGCTTTCCAGGAGGCGCCTACTTCATGCCAATAGCCGCCGATAATTTCCTGCGGTGCGATATCAAGTAGTTCCTCAACAGGAGAGTCGAACAACGAAAGATCGGCCGTCCCCTTAAAGCAGCGGCCAAGCTCAACATCAAAACTCGACATCGTCACCACTTCATTCAGGCTGTCTGTCCCGTCGGTTTCTATCGCTGGCATCCAGCGATTATGCGCCATCGGGTGGCCGTTGACGAAACCGGGGCTTTCAGCTTCGCCTGTAATCACAAATTTTCCCTCTGCCAGACGGCGGTCAAAAGCGGCTAGGCTCATGCCAAATGTTCCGCCAGCTTCAAGGCGCGGCCCTGCTTTGCCGACATAGACCGGGCGGCTCATATGGATGGAGCCGAGTTTTTTTGGATAGCCTTGGTGTTGGCCGCGCAATATCGCGAATTCTTTGTCTACCCAGATATAGATGCAGCGGGAATAGGTCTTGCCTTGGAACTGGCAGCGCACGACAAAAAACATTTCTTTATACTGCACACGAACAGGGTCCAGCAATTGGGCGGGATCATCACCCGTGCTTTGCCATTCGGCCCAAATTGCTGCGACCGCGCCAGGGTCTTCTTCGGCCAAAGTAAAACCCTCTGGCAGCAAAGCCTGAATTTTGGCGGGATCTGTGCGATATTCCACGGTAATTAATTCGCCCGAATAATGCCAAGGCACGGGCGGGACAATAGATGCTTTGCCGGTCGGGGTGCGGGGATAGAACAGGCCAGTCATCGATTTTCCTTCGTTATGTTTAATTGACTATTGCCGCAACCTGACCAGAAAAACTTGGCCAGAACGGCCAAACAGCCTGAGCGAGTTTCTGTTACGTTCGTTAAATATTATCATGCTTGGAGTTACGAATGACAACTGAATATCGCAGAATTCTGCTCGATGGTTACCCCCTTTTGACCATCCGTGACGGAGATATGCTGGTCGCTAAGGACGGGCGCCGTATTGCTATCAATGATGCCGTGCATTTGGCCCCATGCAATCCAAGCAAAATCGTTTGTGTTCATCTTAACTACCAAAGCCGCGTTGATGAGTTTATTACAAAACTGCCGGTTGCACCGACCTATTTTCATAAGCCTATTACCGCTTTGAATACGCATAATGGCGCAATTGTAAGGCCCGAGCGCTGCAATTGGCTGAATTATGAAGGCGAAATCGCGATCATCATCGGCAAAAGCTGCCGCAATATAAGCCCTGAAGAAGCTGGTGATTACATCATGGGCTATTCGGTAGCCAATGATTATGGCCTGCATGATTTCCGCGATACCGATGCGGGTTCAATGCTGCGTGTGAAGGGCTCTGATACGCTTTGCCCCATTGGGCCGGGACTGGTCACCGGATGGGATTTTCACAACAAATTTATCCGTACATATGTCAACGGAGAGCTGAAGCAGGATAGCACGACAGCCGAAATGGAATGGGATATGCATTATCTCGTTGCCGACATCGCCCGCACGATTACGCTGGAGCCAGGTGATGTTCTCTTGTCCGGCACTCCAGCGAACAGCCGCCCCGTTCAACCTGGCGACGTAGTCGAGGTCGAAGTCGAGGGTCTTGGGAAGCTCTCTAACACGATCGTCCAAGGACCGACGCCTATCCGCGATGATTGCGGCGCTCAGCCCAGCGAATCCGAAGAAGTGCTTTCCACGGCAATGGGCGGTGACTGGGAACATCGCGGCAAGCGAGCAGCAGGAGGACAGGGCGCGCAGTTTTACGAGTCGAAGCTAGACGATAAGAAAGAATAAATCAGGTGAATGACGCCAACCGCTTTTACATAAATGGCAAATGGACAGCGCCGCGCAGCGCAGTCACGGCCGATATCATCAACCCTGCCGATCTCTCGGTGGTTGGCGTGGTTGCGATGGGCAATGTAGAAGATGGGAACGCCGCCGTTGCCGCTGCGCGCGATGCATTTCACGACTGGTCTCAGACTAGCGTCAGTGAAAGAATTGAATTTCTGCGCAAGATAAATGCCGGGTTGATCGCGCGAAACGACGAGATTGCCGCCGCCATATCGGCGGAGATGGGCGCGCCGGCCAGTCTGTCACGCGGCGCGCAGGCGCCTTCTGGTTCCCAGCATTTTGCCGAGATAATTCGCGTCCTGGAGAATTATGAATTTGGTAGCGTAATGGGCACAACGCTTTTGCAGCGGGAACCTATCGGCGTCTGCACGTTGATAACGCCGTGGAACTGGCCGCTCAACCAGATCGCAACAAAGGTTGCGCCAGCGATTGCGGCGGGCTGTACCATGGTCTTAAAGCCAAGCGAGTTGGCGCCCTTGGATGCAGTGATTCTGGCAGAGATTATTGATGGGGCCGGTCTACCTGCGGGTGTTTTTAATCTGATCCATGGCGGTGCTGAAATTGGCGGAATTCTGACTTCTCATCCAGATGTGGATATGGTTTCATTTACCGGTTCGACCCGCGCCGGGATTGCCATTTCTCATTCTGCCGCGCCGACGATCAAACGTGTAGCTCTCGAGCTTGGCGGAAAATCAGCAAATATCATTCTGCCCGATGCAGATTTGGAGGTCGCGATTCCAGCGAGCGTAAAATCCTGCATGAGCAACAGTGGGCAGAGCTGCAACGCGCCAACGCGCCTGTTGGTGCCTGAAAGCCGTTATGGCGAGGTAACCGCACTTGCAACCGTAACGGCCGATGCGCTGACTGTCGGGATGCCGGACGATGATGCCGATTTGGGTCCGGTTGCCAATCAGGCACAATATGTCCGTGTGGTCTCGATGATAGACCAAGCGGTTAAAGAGGGCGCAACTCTTCTCGCGGGCGGTTCTGAATGCCCTGCCGGATTGTCGCCGGGCCTGTTTGTGCGGCCAACAATTTTCGGCCAAGTCGCGGAAAATATGTCGATCGCGCGCGACGAAGTTTTTGGCCCTGTTTTGGCGATAATTACATATCGCAACGTGGACGAGGCAATCCGTATCGCAAATGATAGTCTGTTCGGTTTGTCTGGCTATGTCTGGGGGGCAAATAAAGATGAAGCTCGCCGTGTGGCGGGCCGGTTGCGCAGCGGTATGGTTCACATAAATGGAGCATCCCTTGATAGCTCTGCTCCATTTGGCGGATATAAAATGTCTGGCAACGGCCGGGAGTGGGGCGTTCACGGACTGGAAGAGTTTTTGGAAATGAAGTCTGTTTTCGGAGGCGCAGAGTGAGGCAAAAAAAGCACATATGGCAACATTAAACATTATTGATCGATCTGGAAATCATACGATTGTGGAGGCCAAAGACGGCCAAAGCGTTATGGAGATTATCCGAGATTCATGTTGTGATGAGCTCTTGGCTTTATGCGGAGGCTGTTGCTCTTGCGCCACCTGCCACGTAATCATTGATGATGAATTCCAATCACTTATGCCTGAAATGACCGATGATGAAGATGATCTCCTGGATAGTTCGGATCACCGCCAGCAAGGCTCGAGACTTTCGTGTCAGTTACAATTTTCGGATAATATGGATGGGTTAGCTGTCAGCATTGCACCGGAGGATTGAGGAGCCAATTAAATAATTGCACATTCACGTGAAATGTGTATCAATAAAATTGAATTTACAAATGGGAGGAATATAATGAAAAGCAAAATTGCAATTTCGATGACCGCGTCCGTTCTGGCTATCGCTGCCGTTTCTGCGCCAGCTCTTGCGCAAGAAACTGGTGCTGCCGAGGACGCTGCATCGACTTCTCAACAACCTGCATCCGCGCCATCAGAAGCCAGTCCATCAGGCGGTGGGTTCGGTGAGATTATTGTCACTGCGAACAAGCGAAGTGAAAATCTCCAGAAGGTTCCCATCTCCATGTCGGCCTATTCTGGCGAACAGCTCGAACGTCTTGGCGTTACGGATACGACCCAGATTACTCAGCAGATTCCGGGCTTGCAGGTCAATACTTGGTCGCCCAGTTTCACCATCTTCAACCTTCGCGGGATTTCCCAAAATAACTTTACAGACAACCTCGAAGCGCCCGTTGCCGTATATATGGACAATGCGTATGTCGGTTCGCTCAACGCAGTTAGCGGGCAATTGTTTGATACTGAACGCGTGGAGGTTCTTCGCGGACCACAAGGAACACTTTTTGGTCGCAACGCCACCGGCGGGCTGATTCACTATCTTAGCCGGGATGCGAGCGAGTCATATTTCAATGGCTATGTTGAGGCTTCGTACGGTCGTTATAACGACCGCTCGCTTGAGGGTGCTGTTGGCGGTTCGTTCAGCGACAATATGCGATTTCGCGCTGCGGGCCGGGTGAATAAAGCCGATGGTTATATTATTTCTAAAGGCACTGATGTGGATGGTGATGGCATCGTCGACTTGCAGGGTAGCGGTCAGGACCTTGGCGGGAAAAACGGTTGGTCAGGAAGGCTGACTTTCCAGTTTGACGTCACTCCTGATTTCCTTTTGAATATGTGGGTTAAACACTCTCGCGACACCGATGTTGCAACCGGCGGCTATGTATTTGAAAACTGCGATTTTCAGGCGAATGGCTATTGTTCCGTTGATGATGTGGGGCTGAGCAACGGAACTTCAGGGGTGATCAATGGCATCACCGGATTGCCCGCATCTCCCTATGAAAACTTCGGAGAGCGTTTAGGCAGTTTGGATCGTAAATCAACAACCGTGCAAGCTGATGCAACTTGGGAAGTGGCTGATGGAGTCACGCTGACTGCGATTACCAACCACCTTGACGTGACTAAAGATTATCAAGAAGATGGCGATGCACTGCCAGTACAGGTTCTTGATTTCGATACCGATGTTGACTTCGAGCAGTTTTCACAGGAACTACGCCTTGCCGGCGATACAGATGCCTTCAAATGGCAAGTTGGCGCATATTATTTGAATATGACCTATGATGGTAGTGCCATAACTGTTGGTGCTCCCGTTATTGGTCAGGCCGTCGATCTCAATGGTGCAGTCGACTCACCAGTGGCTATTCAAGAATATTTCCTGAAGTCCAAAAACTGGTCGGTATTCGGTCAGGTGGACTATAATCTTACGGATGAGCTATCCCTGACTTTAGGCGGGCGTTATTCGGTTGATGACAAGTCTATTGATTATCAGGCAATATTGAGGGATCCAGCCATTGGCCCTGATGTTGAATTGGGATCCAGTGCGGCGTTTGATTTAGCAAACCCAGGCGTGAACACGATTGATTACAAGGATTGGGCAGCTCGTGTCGGCCTAAACTATCAGATGAATAGCGACACGTTGCTATTTGTATCGTGGAATCGCGGCATCAAAGGCGGAAACTGGTCATTGGGTACCAGCGTTCAAGCTAACGATTTCAAACATCGCCCCGAAACACTGAATAGTTTCGAAGGCGGAATTAAGACCGCTTTGCTCAACCGCACTTTGAAAGTAAATGCGACCGTATTCCATTATATATATGATGATTACCAGGCATTCTCATTGGCTGGTGGTACCCCGCAAGTATCAAATTCGGATGCTAGATCAACTGGCGCTGAACTTGAATTATTCTGGTCACCATCAAATAGTTTCGATGCAATCATTGGTGCAACTTGGCAGACATCTGAAGTCAAGAACGTGGTTGGCCCCGGCGATCAGTTCGGCCCAGAATTCTTCCCTGGTGCCCCTGACGCACAATTCTGTAGCAATGGCGGTGGATTCTTCTTTTGTGATTATCCGGTCGATACAATTCCGACAGCGGAACTGCCAAATGCACCGAATTTCAGCCTGAACTATCTTTTCCGTTACAACATGGACGTGGGCGCTGGAAATCTCGCAGCACAGGTAGATGGCGCATGGTATGATGACCAGTTTCTGGAAGTGACCAACGGCTTATCTTCTTTGCAGAAGTCATATAATGTTACCAACGCTTCGTTGACTTATAGCCACGAACCGACTGGCATTTCTCTTGAGGGTTGGGTTCGTAACATGTTCGGCAAAGAATATCGCGCCTATGCACTGAACCTGGGCATCTTGGGAACGACTTCTGTCTATGCCCAGCCAACAACTTATGGTGCGACAGCACGGGTCAAATTCTGATCCAAAATATGAAAACTATAATGAAAAAGGCCGCATTGCACTGCGGCCTTTTTCATGTAATCTGAATATATGCAGGTTGCTAAACGTGCATAAAGGGGGGCGATTTTATGAGCAATAAAGCCATCGATGTGAACAGCAACAGCGCCATATTAAGCGCTGTTTTACTCGGTACGCTGGGCGTACTTTCCTTCATTGTTCAGCCCGGGTTGGTACAGGCATTCGTGACCGAACTGGCCGTTGGCGAACCGCGCGCAGTGGACCTTGCCGGCATAGAAATGCTGGGGCTTGCTTTAGCTACAATCATTCTGGCCGTTGGCGGAACGCGATTGGATTGGCGGCATATTACTTTGGCTGGGCTTGTGTTTTCAATCATCGGAAATTGCGGATCGGCCTTTTTCGCAGGGCAAGACAGCAGCATGTTTGCGTCGATGCGTTTTGTTGCCGGCTTTGGCCAGGGCATCATCATTTCTATCAGCTTTACTTTCGTCGGCCTGACGAAGAAGGTTGATCGCAATTTGGGAATTTATCTGGTCTCCCTGCTAACCTACGGCGCCTTTATGATCTGGCAATTGCCCAATATCATTGCGGGCATCGGCCTGCAGGGGGTCTTTTATACCTTTGCTGTTCTGACTGGCTTGGGCCTGCTGACGATAAACCATTTGCCGCGTGGGGCGGAGGATCGGCAAGAATTCAGCCCATTGGCCCGCCAATTGCCGATGATTTTATTGCTGGTCGCGATGCTCGCTATCCTTGCTTATAATATGGCGATCGGCATTGCTTGGGCCATATTGTTTTTGGTTGGTCTTAAAGCGGGCTTGTCCGAACAAGTTGTTGCCAACGCGTTATTCTGGTCACAGGTTACGGCTATTTTTGGTGCCATAGGCTCGATCGTTTTATCGGAGAAAATAAGCCGGTTTGTGCCGTTATTTGGCGGCATCATATTGAGCATCATTTGTATAGCACTGCTGCTCGACAGCCCTTCATATATGGAATTCTTGATCGCTATATGTGGCTTCAACTTCCTATGGAACTTCTCGCTGCCGTTCCTGCTGGCGACGGTCGGCGATTTCGATTTGAAGGGCCGGATGATGCCTATCGCGATTGCGTTGCAGATGATCGGGCTTGGCATTGCACCGATTATCGCGGCGCGCCTGATAGGGGACGGTAGCTATTGGAGCGCTGAAATGGCGACGATTATATTCTTCATCGTAAGCTTGGTTCTGCTGGCGGTGCCGATGTTACGGCACCGTTATCTTCTCAAAACGCATCGGTGAGAGAATACTCGATCATAATACTCTAAATTAGAAACGGTCGAATGCGTAAGGGGCAGGGTCGACGATCGGATCAAGACCGCATAGCAGGTCAGCCGCAAGCTGGCCTGCCGCTGGTCCTGTACCAAAACCGTGACCCGAAAAGCCCGACGCAATCATTAGTCCGGGCAATTTGGCAACCGGACCCACCACGGGCAGAGAGTCAGGCGTTATATCCATCGTGCCTGCCCAAACCTGCGCAATCGGCGCATTGGCGAAGACTGGCCAGGCGGCGCTTACATTGCGCATAGCTTCGGCATTAATACCCCCATTCACTGGCGGATCCATTGTGCGTATTTTTTCAAAGGGGGATATGCTGGTCGCCTTCCAACGACGGCCAAGCGCGATATCGTCAAAGAATTCCTTGCCGAAAGATATTCTCAGGAATTTGCGCTGATGTTTTAGTGCGGGCAAGAAATGTCGCCCGACAAGCAAATGATCGAGCGTTATCGGCGAATTGACCGCCCCGCGCTGGGTGATAGTATATCCGCCATCATTGCGTCTGCGGAATGAAAAGTCCGGTCCGCCCATGGCAATGTCGGTTGGCCCTTCCATTGGCGCAGTGCGGATGACGGATAAAGTGAGTGGTAAAATAGGCAGAGTGACGCCCATATTGCCCAGGAAGCGCCGCGACCATAATCCACCAGCCAGCAACACCTGCTCGCATTGAATCTCGCCGCGCTCTGTGACCACCCCGGTCACTTTCCCGCCGGTCAGTGACAATGTGCGCACGGCGCAATTTTCCACGATGATTGCTCCCTTCCGGATCGCTGCCGCTGCAATCGCGCTTGATGCGAGGGAAGGCTCGGCGCAGCCATCGGAGGCGGTAAAAATAGCGCCCGCCCAATTTTCCGCGCCGCCCGGTACTTTTTCATCAATTTCCCGCTGACTTAGCAGACGGGAGCCGAGCGAATATGCTTCCGCCGATTTTAGCCAGGCGTCATGTCCGGCCATTTCTTCCTCAGTCTTGGCAAGGAACATAACGCCAGCAGGATTATAGCCTACTTGCGCGCCGACCCGTGCCGGCATGTCTGCCCACATTTTATCGGCGGCAATGGCCATGGGCAGATCCGGCGCCGAACGGCTTGTCTTGCGCACCCATCCCTGATTGCGTGACGATTGTTCAGCTGCTATTTTGCCTTTTTCCAGTAATATAACCGGGATCCCGCGCTCACTGAGCGACAAGGCAGCCGACAATCCGACTATTCCGCCGCCGATGATAACGACGCTTGTTGTATCGGGAAAGCTGTTGGATGTTTCTACAGGCGCAATGTCGGGTATCATAATAGACTTCTAACGTTTGTTGGTTAAGATAATAATCAAACCTTTACGAGTTTGGTATCGGCGTCGGATGCGCCGCGATAAGCGGTTACTTCAATCTCGACCTTGTAAACTTCTGAACCAAGCGGTGGGCAAGTGACCGTGCTGGCCGGATCGACTCCCCTAAATTTCTCACCCACTATTGTCATTATTGCCATAGTGTCGGCAGGGTTTTGAATGAAAACGCGCGACATGACGACATCGCCAATGCTTGCATCCACCGACGCCAGTGCGGCTTCGATATTGGCAAAGACTTGTAGAGTCTGCTCGGCTATATCCTCGGGAATTTCCTGCGTTGCGGGATTGCGGCCAGCTGTGTTGGATATGAAAATCCAGTTGTCGACAGCAACAGCGCGTGAATAGCTGCCGATCTCCTCATATTTCGAACCGGTTTTAACTTTGATGATTTTGGTCATGGATGCTCCATCTATATGCCTGCTTTTCTCTGGGGTGATTGGGCTATACAAATGATCAGCGTAGCTCAGGTGTATCCCAAAGATTGAGTGTTTGGCCTATCCCGCGCTCAACCGCATTGCGATAAACCACCGTACCCCATGCCACATCCTCCACCGGCATACCGCCGACTGACATCAGGATAATTTCTTCGTCATTTTGTCTGCCGGGCGTGTCTCCGCCGACCATCGCGCCTAGATCTTCCAAATCATCCCGAGACATTTTTCCTGCGGCGATCATGTCCATAAACTTCACGCCGATCAACGGAACAATGCTGTGAGCCGAAGGCGGAAGCTCCTCCATCCATGCTTCATAAAGGCCGATATTATCCATCACCTTACGAACATCAGGTTTCTGCATATCCTCATCAATTTCGCACAGGGATGGCATTGCCAAAAAGGCTCCCGGCTTGACCCATTCGCGCTTTACCAACGGATATTTCGATGGATCACCAGCTTCACCGCTGTTGCAATAGGACACAATATCCGAACCGCGCACAGCCGCTTCTTCACTATCAACAACTTCAACCGTGGTGACTTGTGGGAATGTTTCCTTGAGCCATGCTAGGAAGTTATCCAGACTGGCCTTGCCGCGGCCCTTGATTTTGACGGTATCAATCTGCGGACAAGCAGCGATGCAAGCCATGAGTGTGGTTTTGCCCATCACTCCGGGGCCGACAATACCGATAACTTTGGAATCTTTGCGTGCCAAATATCGTGCGCCCACGCCAGGCACCGCGCCTGTTCGATAAGCCGAGAGCAAGTTCGCCGACATCATGGCCAATGGCGCAGCAGTATCCGTATCGCTGAGCATGAACATAAGGATAGATCGCGGCAGACCTTTTTCACGATTGGCAATGTTGGATCCATACCATTTAACGCCAGTGGTGCAGAAACGTCCGCCCAAATACGCGGGCATGGCCATGAAACGACGATCGGCGGTAGGTTTGGGCATGGTTGGGAATGGCGAATCGTCAGGGAATAAAATCATTGCGCCGTGTGAATCATTATTTGCACCGGCCATCCGGTAATCGCCGCTATGCAGTAGGCCAAACATCTCCTCCATGGCATCAACGCATCCTGGCATATCAGTAACGCCAGCTTTGATCATGTCCTGTTCTGACAGGTAAATGAAATCGATTTTTGTTGAATCGGTCATGGTCGCAAATCTCTCCACATTGATCTTAATTCGTTCGGCTAGGGCCAGTTATTCAATCACGATGCTAATGTTGTATACGTGAAAGTTCAAGTAATAATCGCTGCGGCTAATTTAGGTTTATGTTTCTGAACGGTTCAAAAAATATTGCCGTATTCCACCCGCTAGTCTCTCCGCGCTCTTGGACAAATTTGTGTCTTTCCGCACAACCAGCGCCAATGCTATCGGCTTGACCTCTCCCGCGATAGGAACCGCTACTAGCGGCTTTCCGTCATAGCTGGTCATTGCCGCCGGGCGCGTGACAAATATGGAATAGCCTGAGCCATTGGCGACCATAGATCGGATAAGTTCAAACGATGATGTCCGCATGCCGATATTCGGCTCAATCCCCATATCGGAGAATAGTGAGAGGAAATAATCTCGGCTCAGCGGAGCGTCGAGCAATATCAATGGCTCCTGTGCCAACTGCTCCAACGCAATATCATTCTTTCCTGCAAGCGCGTGATCCACAGGGAGCAGCACATAGGGGCGCAATTCCATCAATCGGTGAGCGGAAAGCTCATCTGCGATATCAAGATCATAGACCAGAGCCAGCTCGGCATCGTGAGCGGCGACCGAGTGCAGAACCTGTGCTTGATCACCTTCAATCACCTCAACAGCAACATCGCTGTTCTCATCGTCCACATGTTGCAGAATGCCGGGAAGGAAGAACGGCGCAAATGAGTTGAGGCAGCTGATCCGTACAGCTTCATTTTCGATCAGGCCTGATGATCTCTCCAGCGCAGCTTTGGCCAAGCGAAATGGCGTGCCATATGCTCGGTTGGCATAAATTAGTGGCATTCCCGACGGAGCAACGCGCATCTCCTGAACTTCGCCAAAAAACACGTGATGCGTACCTACGATAACGTCATTGGTCAGCTTACAGTCGAATGATACCAAAGCATCGGTCGATGCGGGCGCACCAGTGGCGAGCGTCTCCCATTCAGCACAGGCAAATTTTTCTTCGCCCTTGTCGCCATAACGGCCCGCAAAAGTGTCTGAGACAAAGCTCTGGTCATCGCGCAGGATGTTCACGCAGAAGACGCCATTTTCGATGATGGGTGCCGCGCCAGAGCTGGCATCATTGATGCACACCAGCAAGGTTGGGTTGGCGGTATCGGCCGAAACCGATGACATCGCGGATACGGTGACGCCCGAACGACCAGCGGGGCCATCGGTGGTGACAATATTTACTGTTGCCGCGGCATAGCTCATGCCATTGATAAATTGGTCTTTCAGCTCGGTCATTTTTCCTCCCCCAAGAATTGCAGCACGGCGGCGTTAAATTCATCAGGCTGCTCGACATTGCTCAAATGGGCCGCATCCAATAGCTTCAGTTTCGCTTTTCCAATTGTCCGTGCCAAAAACTCGCCATGTTCTAACGGCGTGGCGGGGTCATGAGACCCTGCAATCACGAGCGTTGGTATTGCGATTAGAGGCGCAGTTGGCCTTAAATCCATGTCTCGGATCGCGGCTGAACAGCCGGCATAACCAATAGCGTTGGTCGAGATTAACTGCGCACGGACGGTCTCAGTGGCTGAGGGGTTTTCATTCAGGAAATTTGGAGTGAACCATCGCGCCAGCACGGGTTCCACCATCGCGTCCATGCCATTGGCTAACACACTATTGATCCGGTCTGCCCAGCCCGACGGCGGCCCCATATAGGCCGATGTGTTGGCCAGGACGATCCGGTTCAAACGCTCTGTCGCGCGAAATCCAAGCCATTGGCCCGTCATCCCGCCGAGCGATATGCCAGCAAAATGACAGCGCTCGATTTGCAGATGATCGAGCAATTGCACAACATCGCGGCCAAGCCGGTCGAGCGAATATCCACCTGTCGGCGCATCCGATTGCCCATGTCCGCGCGTGTCGTAACGAATGACATTAAAATGCTGGGCAAAAATGTCCATCTGCGACTGCCACAGTCGACTATCTGTGCCCAGTGAATTCGAAAGTAACAAAGCAGGCGCGCTTCTATCGCCGTCTTGCCGCCAGAAAATCTTGCAGCCATCATCGGTTGTGAAATGCTGCTCACCCATTAGATGCGCTCCACTGCAATCGACAATCCTTGACCAACGCCGACACATAATGTCGCAAGGCCAAATCGCCCGCCGCTGGCCTCCAATTGATGCACCAAGGTCTGAACCAGCCTGGCGCCGCTCATGCCCAGCGGATGTCCCAGCGCAATCGCGCCGCCATTCGGGTTCACATGTGGCGAATCATCCGGCAGCCCTAGCTCACGCATGACCGCCAGACCCTGTGCAGCGAAGGCTTCGTTTAGTTCAATCGCATCGAACTGACCGATATTCATTTGCAGGCGGCTGAGCAGTTTGCGAGTTGAATAAACAGGCCCCATTCCCATGACGCGCGGCGCAACACCGGCGCTCGCCATACCCAATATGCGCGCCTTAGGCGTCAGGCCATGATCCTTCACGGCGGCCTCGGATGCTATAATGGCGGCGGCTGCGCCATCATTGACGCCGGAGGCATTGCCGGCGGTAACGGTGCCGTCGCTTTTGATTATGGGCCGCAGCTTTGCCAGCGCGCCAGCATCGCTGTTGGCACGCGGATGCTCGTCGGTAGCAAAAGTAATCGCTGGCCTGCGTTTCACAGCGATTTCCACTGGTACAATCTCTTGGGAGAAAAAGCCGCTGGCTTGCCCGGCGGCTGTGCGCTGCTGGCTTCTCAGCGCAAAAGCATCTTGATCTTCGCGGCTGACCTCATAATGTTCGGCAATATTTTCCGCGGTTTCAGGCATCGAATCTACGCCATATTGCTCTCGCATCTTCGGATTGATAAATCGCCAGCCGATCGTCGTATCGAATAATTCCATATTGCGGCCAAAGGCGGTATCGCTTTTGGGCAGCACAAAGGGCGCGCGCGACATGCTTTCTGCTCCGCCCGCAATTATAAGGTCAGCGTCGCCTGCACGGACTGCGCGCGCTGCGCTGCCGATGGCGTCCATCCCCGATGCGCAAAGCCGATTGATCGTCGCGCCGCCGACCGTTTCGGGCAGGCCCGCCAGCAATGCTGCCATACGAGCAATGTTGCGGTTATCTTCGCCCGCCTGATTGGCACAGCCCAGGATGACATCATCAATTGCTGCGGGATCAAAGTCGCCGCGCTCGACGAGGCTGCGTATCGGAATAGCTGCCAGATCATCGGCGCGGACAGAGGACAGGCTGCCACCATAGCGTCCGATCGCTGTGCGCTGTGCGTCGCAGTAAAAAGTTTCGCTCATGCTCTCAGTCTTTCAGCAAATCCGGTGGGTGTCTTTTCGCGGATGTCGGCCACCGTTACCCCCGGGGCGCATTCGGTGAGAATAAGACCAGCGTCTTTGTCAATTTCAAAAACAGCAAGGTCGGTGATAATCATATCGACCACGCCTTGGCCGGTGAGCGGAAGGCTGCACTCATCCAGAATTTTGCTATCACCAGCCTTGTTACAATGGTCCATCACCACGATCACGCGCTTGACGCCTGCGACCAGATCCATCGCGCCGCCCATGCCCTTGATCATCTTTCCGGGGATCATCCAATTGGCGATATCTCCTTTGACCGATACTTCCATTGCACCCAAAACGGTCAGATCGATATGTCCGCCGCGGATCATCGCGAAGCTGTCTGCTGAAGAAAAGAAGCTTGACGAGGGCAATTGCGTAATCGTCTGTTTGCCCGCATTGATCAGGTCAGGATCGGCTTCTCCCTCAAATGGAAAAGGCCCCATGCCCAGCATGCCGTTTTCGGATTGCAGCGTTACCTTTATGTCCTGCGGTATGTAGTTGGCCACCAAAGTCGGGATGCCAATGCCCAGATTAACGTAATAGCCATCTTTCAGCTCACGCGCAGCGCGCGCAGCCATTTCATCGCGAGACCAGGCCATCATGCGTTCTCCCTTGGCCGCGTTGTCATCTTCTCTGTTCGCTTTTCGTTGATCGTACTCAACAGGATGCGGTTGACATAAATGCCCGGTACATGGACACAGTCAGGATCAAACGTGCCGGGTTCGACAATCTCCTCAACCTCAGCGACCGTGATTCTTCCAGCGGTTGCCATATTGGGGTTGAAATTGCGCGCGGTCTTGCGGAACATCAAATTGCCTTCGGTATCGGCGCGCCATGCCTTGATGATCGAAAGATCAGCCTTCAGCCATGTTTCGCGGATATAATTTTCGCCCTCAAACTCCTCAACCGGCTTGCCCTCCGCCACGACGGTGCCAACGCCCGTCTTGGTGTAAAAGGCCGGAATGCCAGCGCCGCCCGCCCTGATCCGTTCGGCCAGCGTGCCTTGCGGGTTCAGCTCCAATTCCAGATCGCCCGAAAGATACTGGCTTTCGAACAGCTTGTTATCGCCCACATAGGAAGAGATCATTTTGTTGATCTGACGGCTTTCTAGCAACATCCAAAGGCCAAAACCATCGGCCCCGGCATTGTTGGAAATGACGGTCAGATCCTTTACGCCGGCCTTCCGGATGGCGGGGATCAGGCTTTCTGGATTTCCCGACAGGCCAAAGCCACCCGACATTATGGTCATGCCGTCAAACAGAACATCTTCAAGGGCCGCGTCCGGGTCGGGATAAAGTTTATCCGTCATCCTTACGCTTCCAATCGCGGACGCGCGGAGAACGTTTCATCTGTCGAAGTTTTCGCTTTCTGCATCTTGAAGTCAAAATCGACATGGGCGGTATCACCATCACGCTGCCGAACGGGCAGAAGTCCTTCGCGCGTGCCAAAGGCGAAATCGCTTTTTGCGAGCGGATCGTCGCCGAAATTGATCTGCGTGGTCAGCGTCCGAAGTCCTGGTGCCTCGACAAAGAAATGCACATGGGCAGGGCGATCGCCATGACGGCCCAGTGCTTTCATCAAATTCTCGGTCGCGCCTCCGGGGGGGCAGCTATATCCCCGCGGCATTTTGGAATGGAACGCGTAGCGGCCATCATCGCCTAGTTTGATACGGCGGCGATTGTTGAACGGCGTTTGCTCTGTGGTCGGATCAAAATGCGAATAAAAGCCTTTTGAATTGGCGTGCCACACATGCAAGATACAATCTTTCACAGGTTCGCCATCCGGCCCTCGAACAACACCGCTCATCGTCAGTGTCTCGGTGTCATCGGCGTCGGTGCTCAGATTTACATCGCCCTCGACCAAGGGCGCCCCTGCCACATATAGGGGCCCTTCGATCGTGCGCGGCGTGCCTGCTTCATATCCGGCCTCGGCATCTTTAGCGTCCATATGCAAATCAAGGAAATGTTCCAAGCCTACGCCTGGGGCGATCAGGCCAAATTCATCCGCGCCGTCTTGCAGAAATTTGACAGCTTGCCAAAATTCACTCTCGTTGATGTCGTGCTTTTCGATGATGGTCATCATCGCTTCCAACAGCTCACGCATAATGGCTTTCAATCGGGGATCGCCACCGCTTTCTGAAACGCCACTGGCGCGGTCTAATAGATCCTGAACAGCCTCGCTTTTCATTATATTTGTCATGATTACTCTCCTCAAAAATTAGTCTTGTGCAATGGCCGATGGATGTTGGCACAACGCAGTGACCTTTACCGACATGAATCGATAGAGCGGCAGGCTCATCATCAAGTCATGCAATTCTGCCGAGCTTTCGACATCGAAAATACTGACATTGGAATATAGGCCCGCGACACGCCAAAGATGTCGCCATTTTCCCGATTTCTGAAGTTCCTCGGCTCGCGCCTTTTCCGTTGCCTTCAGCGTTTCAAATTTCTTGGGTTCAAAATCCACTGGAACCTTGACTTCCATTTCTACCATAAACAGCATCGTCGTATCCTATCCTTCATTGTCGCGTAAAACGGGCGATTTTTTGTCTATCTACCCTAACACCCAAGCCGGGCCCGGTAGGAAGTTCCAGGCAAAAGTCCTTATATACAAGTGGCTCTTCGAGGATCTCTTCGGTCATCAACAGAGGGCCGAATAATTCGGTGCCCCATTCCATCGGGCCAAATGTCGAGAATAAATGCGCAGAGGCAATGGTGCCGATGCCGCCTTCCAGCATGGTACCGCCATACATTGCGATTCCCGCCGCTCGGGCGATATGCTCAACCTCTCTCGCCGCTGTTAGACCGCCCGATTGGGTGATCTTCAGCGCGAAGACATCGGCGGCTTTTGCATCAATATGACGGTGCGCACTAACCGGCCCTGTAAGGCCTTCGTCGGCCATAATCGCAATTTCATATTTTTCGCACAAGGCCTCCATTCCGGTCAAATCATGCCCTGCCAGCGGCTGTTCGATAAGGACGCATCCGGCATTTTGAAGCCTTGCCGCGCCATCGGCGGCTTGTGTCCGGTCCCATGCTTGATTGACATCAACGCGAACGCTCGCCCGGCCTTCGAACGCGCGTGCAATCACAGCTACATGATCGCAATCCGCAGCGACATCTCGCTTGCCAATCTTCAGTTTGAAATCACGGTGCAGGCGCTCTGCAATAACGCGTTCGCCTTCTTCAATATCTTGCTCTGTATTGCCGCTGGCCAATGTCCACGCGACGGGAAGCTTGCTGAATTTTGCGCCACCCAGCAGTTCCGCAACGCTTTTTCCGCAAGCCTGTCCCTGCGCATCAAGCAAAGCGGTTTCAATCGCGCATTTGGCAAAACGGTTGCCAACAATAAATTTATCAAGCTGCGCCATCGCCGCTGCAGGATTGTCGCCGTCCATGCCGGTCAGCACGGGCGCGAAGTAGGCATCGATATTGGTGTGAATACTCTCGGGACTTTCCTCGCCATAGGCTAGTCCTCCGATGGTCGTAGCCTCGCCCACACCTGTTATCCCGTCATCACGGGTGATGAAAACCAGAACGACCGTTTGTGCCATCATCGTGGTCATCGCCAGCACATGCGGCCTTATGGTCGGCACATCTGCGATTAAAACTTCAATAGACCGGATAGCTGAACTCATCTCAGATATAACCCGCCATTGACATCAAATGTACTACCCACCGCCGATGCAGCCTGAGGGGAGGCGAGCAGCGCGACGAGCCGCGCGATATAATCGGGGTCGCCCAATGTTCCCGCCGGAATGCTTTTTGTGACCGCTTCCAACTTGTCCGCCGGGAGCAGCGCGCGGACCGAATCGAGGTCAAGCGGTCCGGGCGAAATTGAATTGACGGTCACGCCGCTGGAGGCAAGCTCGCGCGCGAACACTTTGGTCAGCGTCATGATACCGCCCTTTGCCGCTGCATAATGCGCGCCGGTTGCTGCGCCGCCATTTTGGCCAGCGAGCGAGGCCATGTTGATAATGCGGCCATAGGCTTGATCACGCATATACGCGCCCACCAGCTGACACCCCAGAAAGGTACCTTTGAGAGCAATTGCGGTGACCGCATCAAATTCTTCGCCGCTTATGTCGAACAAGGGTGTGGTCTTGGTAAGTGCTGCATTGTTGACCAGCACGCCAACACCGCCCCAGCGCGCGGTTACAGCTTCTATCAGTCCGCGCCAGCCATCTGCTTCGCGAACGTCCAGCACGGATTGCATGACATCGCCCGATACCGATCGCGCCGATGTGGCCAATGCATCCTCGGCCACATCGGTCATGCAGACCCGAAAACCTTCCTGCGCCAGACGGTGGCAGATGACGGTTCCAAGACCGCCAGCCGCGCCAGTAACAATTGCGACATTATGTTGCGACGGATGGGTCATAATAATATCGTCATGCCGGACAGTGCGTCCGTGGAATTTATCAGGCGGACGATTTTTTCCATAATTTTGAAGCTGCTGCCTTCGGGTTTCAACGTCCACGTGACATTCGCGGCGTAAATCCTGTGCCGGTCAAATTTATATTCGGTCAGATTTTGCGCACCGCGCACCACGATATTGCCGTCGGCATCATCGTCCAGCCTGACGAAACGCGAAATCGTGCGCACCGTAGCCGCCGCATGCGCCGCCGAGATGGATTGGCCGCTCGATAGGCGCCGCACGCGCATGTCGCGCATTGCCGCGCCATCATAAGCATAGTTCAGGGTGTTTTCGAAATCTGTTTCATCAGGATCAATCGGGATGACATATTTGCCCTCATCTGCCCACAAGGTTAGCCATTGCTTATATTCCTTGGCATCCAACAGGTCTCCCTCCTGCCAGATAAATTCGGTGATGGCGGCGAGATCATGTGTCAGTTTCTGGGTCATGCCGTCATCATCCTTTTCCACTGTTGATAGGCGGCGCGCATGCCCGTTTCGGCAGTGACATCGCCCGTATTGCTGGTTGTCTTATCCTCACCGCGATTGAGCATGATCCACACCTCATCCTCGCCTGCTTCTGCTCCGCGCTGGACGCGCTCCCACGCCTCTGCATCATCGGGCGTGCCGAATCCCATGGGCCCCTGAAAATGTTCATGCAGGCGCAGGCGCGCCTGATTGGCTGCAGCGGGCCCGCCATCCATGCCGATGGCGATATGGCGGATTTCCGTTTCATCCACCGATAGTGGCCGCAGCACCCGGAAAAACGCCATTGAACAAGCGAGATTGGGGAACAGGTTTACATTGAACCCTGTACCGGTAACGGCGCGAACGATCCGCCGGACTTCCACCTCGCTATGATCTTTTCGTAGATCTTCCGCCAATTCGGCGAAACGATCTGGTATCGGTTCGTCCAGATTTTCTTCTAGGTCGACAAGATCCGGGATCATCACCATGACACTATGGCCATTGCCCAGGTCTTCTACATATCCGCCCGCATCCATGAAGGAAAACAGGGCTTCAGTGTCCCCGTCCAGGGATGTCAGGAAGCTCTTATGCACCACCGGGAAATGATAAGCATCGGTGGTGTTTTCCAGCTGGATCTTCCAGTTTCCGGGAAAGGTGAATTTATGCTCGCCCATGGTCTTTACCGGATATCCGCCACCCTGTTTCATGAACAGATCGATCCACGGTTTCGCCCGCCCCAAAAATTCATCCAGTCCCGGGGCGTCATCGTTAAAGGTTGCAAAGATTAGCCCGTTATAACTTTCTGTTCGAAGTGTAATGAGGCCATATTCGCTCTTGTCGAAATCCTTATATCCTTTGGGGAGCGGAAGGCCTTTAAGGCTTCCATCCTGCCCATAAGTCCATGCGTGATAGGGGCATACAAAGCCTACAGCATTGCCCTTCTTATGTTCGCAAATCGTCGCGCCGCGATGGCGGCAACGGTTCAGCATGACGCGCACTTCGCCTTTTTTATCGCGGTTCACGATTACCGGCTGCGGTCCGATATGTGTGGTCACGAAATCCCCGGGTTTTGGTAGCTGGCTATCATGAGCGACCCACACCCAAGTTTCCTTGAAGATGCGCTCAATCTCGTCTTCGAAAATATCCGGATCCGTGTAAAGCGCGGTATGCACGCGATCATCGCGGACCATTTCGTCATATGTCAGTTTAGTCATTTCCGGGCTCCGTCTTTGGAATTATCAGGCACAAAAATATCATCGCTATCGTTCCAGCGGTCTTCTTTGCGGGAGAAGATATTCGTGCTTTGGAAATGGGAAATCCGCCACACACCTTCTTCTCGGCGAAAATCCAGCTGCAAATGCGCGCTGCGCAAGTCTGAACTATTATCTTTGTAGGTAGAGGTTTGCAGCATCATCCAATGGCCACTGGCATTGTCTCCGCTCACTGAAATATCCTCGGCAGAAAAGAAGTGCGCGGTCATTTTGAAATGTGGCGGCGCTTTGCAGTAGCTGCCGATCATGGCGACGATCGCATCGCGCCCATCATAGCCGCCGAATGCCTTGGCATAGCGGCCCTTGCCGTCCCATTTCGCATCTTGCGTAAACAGATTGCCCAGTTCGTCGAGCGGTGTTTCCGGTCCAAGATCGTCGCAAATTCGGAAATAACGCGCCACGACTTGGCGGATCGCGCTTTCCGATTCCAGCGCATCCAGCCGCTTCAGAATTTCAGATGAGGTCGCTTCACTCATTCAGGCATCACCAGTTCGCGGCCCAGTCGCGCCTCGACGCGCATATATTTCCATAAACGATATTCACCGACTTCGGACGTGCGGAATAATCCGCAAATTTCAACCGCAGTGTCGCGGTCGGGAATTTCGGCAAGGATATAGAATGTCCAAGGCCAACCATTAGGCGATGTGCCCACCATCGTTTCATCATCGTCAAATGTACCCAGAACATCAACGCCGGGCATTTCGCGGATTTTCCGGATCATCTGTCCAGTCGCTTTAAGCACTGTGGGGATTTCGGCACCGGGAAGGTCAAAGAAATTCTGCAGCACAGCGCCGCAAAAAAGAGCGCGAATTTTTTTTGGTTCTTCAGCCATAGTATTTTCCTTATTCTAGTCAAAAGTTACGGATAACCGGGAAGGGGATCGAGACCCAGAATGCACCGGCCCGCGCTCATGAAAGTTCCCTCGGAAAGGAATGCATGTTGCGGCACGACTAGTGAATCCTGCAACCGCTGGCCAATAGTGCTATCAGTGAAAATACCCGTGGTTCCTGAGATATTATATACACTCAGGCATGCTTCGGAACCGGCCTTGGCCGCATGACTCGCCGACAGACGCAGCATAACGCGCGCTTCGTCACTCAGCTTATCGCCTTTGCACAGCGTATCATAAGCCTGTTCTGTAGCTTCGTAGAAAAACGCTTTGGCCGAACGGACAGAGGCCTCCGCCTTGGCAATTTCGGTTTGCACAAAGGCGCGGTCCGCCAGCACTGGCGCGCCAGTGATAGAGGTGCGTCCGCCTGCCATTTCAATCAGATCATCCAATGCGCCGCGCGCCGCTCCAAGCGCAACAACGGCGAGTACCTGAGCGGCCAAGGCCATTGACGGATATTGATATAAGGGATCGGTCAAATTGGACGCGCCACCACGTACAAACGTCCATTCTTCGGGCACAACTATATCTTTCACGACCATATCATGGCTTCCGGTGCCGCGCATTCCATTCACATTCCAGTTGCTTTTATCGATTGTCACCGAAGATGATGGCATCACTGCGATGCGTGGTAGGCCGCCGTTGGGGCTGCCGCCCTCAACCTTGATGCCAACGCCGATTACATCGGCACCAGTGCTGCCGCTGCCCCATGACCAGCGTCCGTTGACTTTAAGTCCACCATCTACCGGAACGGCCGGCTGCGGCGGGAAAATGCCGCCAGCAAAAATTACATCCGGGCCATTTGCATACATTTTTTCCAACGTCGTCACCGGAAGGGCGGCCAAATATATCGCCGAGAAGCCAAAGCTTGCGACCCAGCCTGAGGACGCATCAACGGCCGATATGCGCTCTATCAGGCGAAGAAAATCCGCTGGACTGACTTCGTCACCGCCAAATCTTTTGGCAACCAGAGCGCGGTAAATGCCGGCCTTGCGAAATAGTTCAACCACATCTGCCGGCTGCTGCTGATTGTCTATCATCTCCTGGCGACGGCTAGGAAGAATACGAAGCAGCTCTTCCAGAGCCTCAGACTTGCTTTGTTCCGTTGCGGGCTCGGTTAATGTGGCAGTGCTCATTTCAATTTCTCCTCGTAATCTTTAGATTCGATCAGTCGTTCAATTTGGCGCGCTATCATGCATAACTTTTCATCTTGCATCATGCCGCCAACCAATTGCAGGCCAAATGGCTGTCCTGCATCATTTTCCAAAGGCAATGTAATCGCGGGATGCCCCGATATGTTGAATGGGCGCAGCAATTGCGTATGCGCCACAATGGCTGCAGCATCCTTTGCTTCGGCTAGTGTGGGTGCTGGTAAAGGTAGGGCGGGGAGGATCAGAACATCGATGCCTGATGCCAGTACCGCATCAACCTCGGCGCGAAACTCCGCCTGAATTTTCAGTGCGTCATCGACTTGCTGTGCCGTAATTTCTTGCGCCAGCAACAGCCGTTTGTGAATATCATCGCCAAGGTTGGGAGCATCGACAATATCGTGAAAGGCTGACCAGTTTTCTGCCGCGATAATTATCAACCCTGCTTCATGCGCACGCATTAACCCGGGCAATTCGATTGATTGCATCGACTGCGACACATTTGACAAAGCGGCGTCCATTGCCGTCGCAACATCGCTTCGCCACGCGCCCTTCACGACACCAACATTAAACTCTGCCAAGTCGGGCTGAATTTTGAAACTCGGGTCGATCAGTGCCATCGCCTGCTCAGCCAGCGCGACTGTTTTTGTTATGGTGCCGACGCAGTCGAGCGAAGATTGCGCAGGGTGAACGCCAACGCGGCTTACCCTGCCAAATGTCGGCTTCAGTCCCACCAGCCCGCAACAAGCAGCGGGCATACGAATCGAACCGCCCGTGTCTGTGCCGATTCCAATGTCAGCAACTCCTTCGGCAACCGCCGTGGCTGATCCACTTGATGAACCACCTGGAATCAGGTTCGGATATTTGGGGTTTACAGGCGTACCCGCCAGTGTGTTGATGCCAGTGACACCGTAAGCCAGCTCATGCATTTTTGCCTTGCCAATGATCTTGGCGTTATTGGCTAAAATGTTGCTTATGATTTCGGCACTCTCTTTAGCCGGAGAGGCACCCGCCGTTATCGCGGATCCCATGCCAGTTATGCAGCCCGCAATATCTATGGAATCTTTAACCACAAGGCGGAGCTCACCAGAGCCCAAGTTTAAGTTCTCAACGAGAGAATTAGATGCTGCCGCCGACATATTATTGATTCTCCTCCCCCGCCTTTGATATGAACCTTAAGTCAATAATACGTGAATAGTCAAGTAATAATTGGGGAGAATGTTGCTCGGGAATTTTGTCACAATCCGGCAAAACTGTTAGTCGGGTGGTATTTTCTATGTTAGTTGAAATTGATAATTTTTGTGGGGTTTCGAGAGTGTTTTCAAACGATTATGAATTTGATTTTGCCGACTGGCCATTTTATTGGCTCGCCCGCGGCGATCGGGCCTATTTGGCCAGACTCGAGCTGATCCTCGGCAAGGTGAATCTGGATATTCCGCGCTGGCGGGTGCTGATGGTGTTGCATAGCAAATCACCTGCCAGTGTGAGTGAAATCGCTGAACATTCAATCGTCAAATTATCGACAATGACCAAGATCATTCAGCGCATGCAAAAAGACGGTTTGGTGCAAACCGCCCCAAGTACCCGCGATGGCCGCGTGACGGAAGTTACGATCACACCAAAAGGAGATGAAGCCGGAAAAAATGCTTGGGAAGAAGCAAATCGGATCATGGAAATTGCGTTTTACGGTTTCAGCAAAAAGGAACGGCTGACGCTGACCAAGTTGCTCCAGAAGCTAACCGATAATTTGATCGAATGACCGGGGGCTAGCCGGGAGCGCGTTCATAGATGATCTTGGTATTGGTAAAGGCAAACAGCCCTTCTTGGCCAAATTGCGTTCCCAATCCGGATGATTTTACGCCGCCAAATGGAACCATGGGGTTCAGCTCTGCATGGGTGTTTATATATACAGTGCCCGCCTCCAGCGCGTTTGAAACAGCAGTAAGCTGTTCGGGGTCGGTTCCCCACACGGAGGCGCATAAACCAAAATCAGTGGAATTGGCCATCGCAATCGCTTCTTCAACAGTCGTATATTTAATGATCGGCACAGCAGGGCCAAATTGCTCTTCGTCGACAATTGCCATGCCCGGCTTGCAATCCGCCAATATAGCAGGAGTCAAAGCATAGCCGTCGCCGACTTGTTCACCGCCAGCCAATATGCGTGCACCAGCGGCAACGGCATCAGCAGTCAGTTTTTTAACCTTGTCATATTGCGGCTTGTTTTGCAGCGGACCCATATCGGAATCTGCAAGCATACCGTTGCCGACCTTTATGCCTTGGGCGATTTTGGCTAAAGCATCGCAGGTCGCATCATAATCGTCCTCGGCCACATAGATGCGCTTGATCGCGCCGCAAGTCTGGCCAGCATTGATGAACGCTCCAAAAAACAATCCCGGCGCCATTGCTTCCACGGGCGCGTCAGGAAGGACAATAGCCGCGTCATTGCCGCCAAGCTCCAAAGTACACTGCGTTACATTGGTGGCAGCACTCGCCATCACTTTTTTGCCGGTCGCGGTGGAGCCTGTGAACATAATCTTGTCTATACCGGGATGAGAAGACATGGCGGCACCGATTTCTCCATCGCCCGTAACAACATTGAGCACGCCAGCGGGCAAAACTTGATTGATCAATTCCACAGCACGCAAGGTCGACAAAGGCGTGAATGGAGACGGCTTTATCACCACGGTATTGCCTGCGCGAATGGCCGGAATAAAATGCCATACTGCAATAAGCAGAGGCCAGTTCCAAGGTGTGATTGAACCGACTACTCCGAGTGGCACACGTTTTTGGACAACGCGGACGCCTTCGGCGTCAATAAGGGTTTCATCCTCCATAGAAAGCGATGAAGTTGCCATGCACCATCCGATGCAGCCGCCCAATTCGAAGCCCGAACCAAAGCCTCCAGCATCGAGGGGTTTGCCCTGCTCCTGTGTTATCAATGTAGACAGGTCAGCCGCATTTTCTTCAAACACTTTGGCAATTTTCTGGCACGCCTCTACCCGTGTCTGGTCGCTTGTTTGCGACCATTCGGCGAAGGCATCGCGCGCTGCATCAACTGCATCGTTCAAATGGTCTAGCGTCGCCAACGGATATGTACCCACAGGGCTTAGATCAAAAGGATTGGCAACTTGCTGGCTGAGACCATCTGATACCGGGTTGCCACCGATAGTCATCACATAATTTTGCGTCCGGTCCGCCAAATTGAATATCCTTGCCCAATGTCAAAAGAATATTTTCTGCGCAAAATAACATGAATTGTCAACTAATATTGCAATATGATATCGGAACGAAGAGACGTGGCATTTACGGTTTGAATGACTTCGTGAAGCATCCTTTACCG
>TARA_R110002049_G_scaffold27321_1_pt1 | contig 43580 bp, 26 predicted proteins | sample TARA_R110002049 | Tara Oceans TARA_R110002049 (sample SAMEA4396941) | marine metagenome | biome: Polar Biome; feature: [SRF] surface water layer (ENVO:00010504); material: water (ENVO:00002006), including particulate matter (ENVO:01000060) such as... | depth 5 m | reverse complement strand
TTGCGCCAGCCCGCCACTAGCCGGTTCGCCGCTGCAAGAACCGCAAGACTTCGGTCGCTTGGTCGGCGGGAGAGCGGTCATTGCCGCCGATGATTCGTAATTCGGGTTTCAATGGCGGTTCATAGGGAGCGCTAATTCCAGTGAAATTTGCCAGCTCGCCGGCCCTGGCCTTTTTGTACAGGCCCTTGGGGTCACGAGTTTCACACACATCCAGCGGTGTGTCGACGAAGACTTCGATGAAATCGCCTGCCCGTCCCGCCGCTTCAACGATCCGCCGCACCCTGTCGCGATCCCGCCGATACGGACTGACGAAAGCGGCCAAGGTGATCAGTCCGGCCGACGCCATCAACGAAGCGACTGACCCGATCCGGCGAATGTTCTCTTCTCGATCAACCTCGCCAAACCCCAAACCGAAACGTTCCGCAAACGCCGCGTCATGCTCTTGGGCCAAGACCGCCGACGGTGCGCATAATCCGTGACGAATATTATCGCCATCGAGCAACGTCGTCGCTCGGCCCGATTCATGAAGCTGGCGGTCAAGTTCGTTCGCAATCGTGCTCTTGCCACACCCGCTGAGCCCGGTGAACCATAACACGACGCCGCGCTGTCCCAACAGCCGTTCGCGAGACTCACGCGAAACGGTTTGATCGTGCCAAACGATATTTTCCGATGGATTTTCAGATGACTCGCGACCGGTCATGAGCGGGTCTCGCAGGAATTTGGATTAAGGAAAAGGTGGAAGCCGTCCGCTGCCGGGCTGGAGTGCTGGAGTGCAGGCGTACTGGAGTGCAGGCGTACTGGAGTGCTGGCGAAATCAAATCCGATATCGTGCCGCCAGACAAGCACGATGGGCTTGCGCAACTGCGGCACGCGCCGCTTGCCCCGCGTGATTTGCCGACCGGACGATCGAATCGAGTAAATCGCCGAACGATGTCATCGGCTCAGCGCCTAAATCCCACCCCGCGTTTCGCTCCAGCAAGTAAGCATCGGCAAATCGCCCTTGTTCGAACGCCGTCGTGGCCAGATCACGCCAATAGTCGCAAACTTCTCGACGACGCTGTTGAGGGTCATGCATCCCGACTCGTCGCAAATAGTCATCTTCGCTAACAACGCTCGGCTGCATCTGCATCATGCGTGCGACCGAGAACTTGCCGACACAGCCCGTTTCCCAATGCGTCCGCAGCCGCACGGATTGATCGGTAAATACCGAACAAGCGCTTGCGGACCGGTATGCCGACATGGCGGAATCAATGTCGTGATCGCGTTCGGCTGTGTATCCCAAAATTTCCCATGCCCACGCCAACGTCGGATCGATCTCAGTCACCGCGCGGCAATGTGACTTTGCCGCTGCCCAATCTTGTTGGTCCACAAACGGCTCGCCGGACAGCTCGGCAATTTGTGCGTAGCGATCATCGGGGATCCGCTTAGCATCAAACGTCCACTCCACCATTTGTTCCCAGGGGACATTCCATTCCGCGGCAAGCTTTGGATCCATAAATGCGGTGATCGATTGGTGCAGCGCGTCCTGAACCGCTTCACAGCGGACTGCCACTTCGGCAACGTGATGTTGGATCAATTTTGCGGCAACGGTTTCACTGTCTTGTTTACCGCTGAGCAACGCCGCCACATCCCCAGGCAAATACTTCGCGGCCCAATCCAACAGCGGATCCGCGGCAACGCCGTCGACCTCGGCAAAACGTGCCAACTCGGCAGCGTCCGGGCGTGGATTCTCGGCAGGAATGGAGTGCCGTCGCCGGGTCCCGGGTAATTGCAAACTCAGTGCGTCAAATGCAAACGCTTCGGACAACGTTCGTCCCCAAGGAATCCAGTCGCCGCCGCCGTGATACCACTGCACGATCTCGGCCACGCGATCGTGCTGATCGACTCGCATGCACAACCAATCGCCAGCGGAATTTCCGCTGATCGGTAACAAGTCACATGGCATCAAAGCCGGCCAAATGGACTCGGGGGCATCAACCAGCAATTCACTGGGATGAATCGGCTGCCGATATTCACCACGGCCACTCTCATTCCACATCTCGCGATCGAACCAATCCACCAGCTCATCGGAGAGTTCACAATGAAACCGCGCAGCGATTTTCGATGCCCAACGAGACCGGCTCGCATCGCTGTTGGATCGGTCGTGTTCTGCGGCTTCGGTCACGCGCGGCGGCTGCGAAAAAACGGATAAGAAAAGCGGGCTCGATGCCACTGCGGCAAAGACAAAGTTGCCCACCCGGCAAACATGGAATCGACCACTCACACTAGCCCGCTCGAATCACTCGAAGCAAGGGGATTGCTGGCCAGATTGACACCGAGGCGACGATTTTCGACGTGAAACAACACGTTATGGCCTAGATCGATTCACACGTCGACAAATTCCCGTCGGCATCAAAGGACAGTTCGCTCGGTTCGCACAAAATTTCAAGCCGGTCGTCGCCGCTTGCTTGATCCCAGTACGCTTCGCTGCAAGCCAGCTCGCTGACCCGAAGCGTATCCCGGATCCACAGCCACTGCAGGTCCTGAACCGACAGGCGTCCCGACTGGGTCGTCGCCACCGACAAGACCTCGTGATCGGTCGGCAAATGGATCGGGATGGCGCCGGCGGTGGGATGCCCGCTGGTCAGACAATTGATTCGCGTTGCGTCAACGTTCATTTGTTGCACCACGCGACTGCGACAGTATTCTGCGATCCCGATGCCACTGGCGTTACCCGCCGTTTGATCAGTGAGAGCGCGCACATAGATCTGGCGGATTTTTGGGAACTCATCCGGTGCCGCCAACTTGTCATTGAACTTACGGCCGATCAAGTTGGTGTCCATTCCGGTGCCGCTGATCTCCTTGCCGATTTGGTCGACAATCAGTAGATCGGCATGATCAAACGGCAATCGAGGCATACGGTTCTTTGCCGCCTGCAACAATGGTGGCTCATCGGCGAGAAACCGCTCCGCTGCAACAGCATGCACGCTGGAAGTTTCATCAAAAGCATCTTCGACGATAGCCAAGCCGAGCCTGACCGGCAATTTGGCAAGAATCATTGACACGATTTCTGGTGCGATGCGGTCGAGCCGGTAATCGTATTTTGCAAACACTTGGTGATAGAGCGCCGCGCCGCGATGCTTCCCCAGTCCAATCAGCAACATCTTCACCAACCCGCTTTCGAACTCACCGACCAAGCGGGTATGCGGTTTGACCCGATTGATCAGCAGCACATGATCCGCCGTGCTCGCGATTGCGTCGAAGTGTACCTCGATCCCGTCACCGGTCTTACCAACGACGACCGTGTCCATCGATGCGCCGATTTCACACCCCATCGCTGCCGCACTGACGCCCAGGGAATCCAACACTTTCGTTTGACCTTCCGCCGTCGCGCCGCCATGGCTGCCCATCGCCGGAACAATCACGGGCACACCGCCCATCACGGTGACCTCGTCAACGACTTGCTTGACAATCATCACCAGGTTCGCGATCCCTCGGCTGCCGACGGCAATCGCGACGCGCTGGCCGGGAAAGATTGTTGACGACAGGTCCGATGTCGCAAGCGCCTCGCTGACCGCGGTTGCCACATCGTCAAGACGATGTGATTCGAATCGTTGCCGAACACGAAAGAAACGCGGCAAGGGCTGCGATGGATTGGCGATCACGGTTCATGCACCTGCAAAGGATTGATCTGCAACTCGGGATATTGACTTGCGAGCCGCTTGAGGGCCTCATCCGAAACATTCGTGCGTTGCAAGTCGACGTACCGCAATCCTTTCAAGCTGCCAATCGCTCCAAGAGCCTCGTCAGAAACCTGGGTGCCGGTCAGCCATAACGTTTCGATCGTTTCGGAACGTTCAATCGCATCCACCACCACATCATTGACCTTGGTAAAACTTAGGTCCAGTTCGCGCAGTCGGCTCGCGCCGGACAACCAAGTCGCGATGGAATTGTCGATGCGTGTTCCTTCCAGTGACAATTGTTCCAGCAAGGAAGGATCGGGCACAAGCCGGCAGACATCATCGACTGAGACGGGCAACCGAGACAGATCCAACCACTGCATCGACGAGCTTGCCGGAATCGACGACAGTCCCATTGGCGAGACTTCGCATCCCGCCAAACACAATTGCTTTAGTGGATAGGAAATCGCGTTTGCTTGGATCGAGTCGTCATCGATCACCAAGAACCGCTTCAAGCCTCGATCGATATCGCCGGGTATTTTCACACCCGCGATGTCGCAGTCGATTTTGTAAAGCTCGGCCAGCTTAGAATAGACCCACTGCCGAGCCACCGCGTCTCCACGATCCATCAAGTGATGGGTTTGCGCGATCGCATAGGCGTACCACCGCGCAATGTCGGGTCGTTTCTGAGCGGCGAGCCTGCCGTCGGCCGCGAGCTCTGCGAATGACATTTCGTCGCCACCGACGAACACGCGGTGGCGCGCGAATTGAAGTCGCGGCGCGTCCCAGCCTCCGACCGTTGCCGTGCTGTCACTCAGCCTCATCGATTCAAAGTAACCGGCAATCCCCTCGATTAGCCAAAAGCCGGACTCTTCGGCGGGCATGTCGCGGCCCAGCGACGACCGCGTTGCCTCGCGAAACAATTGATGGACCATTTCATGTCGCCGTGTTCCACGATCAGGGACGGGCGAAGCGTAGAGAAAGGTCGTTTGTTTTTGGTCATGGTAAAAACCGGTCGACCGTTCGATTCCCGGCATCGATTGACCGAGTGTTCGTTTGTACTCATTCGCGTCGCGAAACAGAACGACTTGCAATTTCCGCCGGACCGAAATCCGAGCGTTCGTTGACTTCAAGTGGTCCGCAATTTCGATATCGTTGCTGACGTCTCTCAGCGACGTCGAGACCTGCGCACTGCCTTCCCACAGCGGAAAAAACATCTGTGTCCAGGCCCAATAGCACCGTTCTAGATCGATCGCAACTTCGCGACTCGCATCCGCATCGGCACGGCTAAAGATCGTGAAGTGCGGAGTGTCGACCTGGGAATAACTTCCAAGCCGCCAGCCGAGCCACCGCGGCGCGCTGCGTCCTCGTCGCGGCACGGCTTCCACGTCGGACTTCAGAGGCAACCCCAGAAACCGCCGAACGGCGACATTGGCCGGATCGGCCAGATGAGCGTCCCACACGCGTGAATACGACCGCCATCCGTCAGACGCCTGATCGCCGAACGCTTCGTCGGCAAAGACCGCGCCGGGGCGATGCGTCGACCTCGCGGTGGCAGGGTTCGCGTCGAGCGAGCGGGCATCTTGCGATCGGGAATTCAACGGCCCGATTTCCACGTGGCTCGATGCGGCGGCTTGGCGGTCGGCGGCATGAGGAATCACGCACGTCGTGCGGTCGGCGGCAGTCCCGATGCTCGCACCCCAAGCCAACAGGACAACCGCGAACTGCCAGAGCTGTGGCAAGGAAAATGACGCGATCTTGAATAGGGCGACCGTGATTGGATTCTGCATCGACCGCGAGTACTCGTTAAACTGTCTGGACACCTTCCCACCTCCTTCCTTTGTTGACCACCAAGTCTATGTCCATTTCACGACTCACCCAACTGATCGTCGCATCTCTTATTGTGATCTCCCTCGGCCCTATGCCGACCGCTTTGGCCGCCGAGAAGAACGTTTTATTCATAATTACTGACGACGAGAGCCCTACGCTGGGATGCTATGGCGACCCGGTTGCGGTCACGCCGGCGATCGATGCGGTCGCCAAAGATGGAATGATTTTTCGCAACGCGTTCGCAACAACGGCGTCATGCAGCGCCAGTCGCAGCGTCGTGATGAGCGGGTTGCACAATCATCGTAACGGGCAATTCGGTCACCAACACCACTATCACAAATTTGCGTCCTTTCACGACGTCGTCAGCCTCTCGCTGCCGCGCGTCATGGCCGGCGCGGGATATCGGACCGGTCATATCGGCAAGTATCACGTCGCGCCCGAGGCGGTCTATCATTACGAAACCTACATGAAGGGTAACGGTCGAAATGCCGTTGAAATGGCAGAAAACGTCCGCGAATTCCTCACGACCGACAGCGACGACCGACCATTCTTTTTGTACTTTGCGACTTCCGATCCGCATCGCGGCGGCGGCAAGGACGAAGATTCGAAACTAGAATTGAAAGCCAACCTGTTCGGCAACAAGCCACACGACGGGTCTTTCCCCGGCATCAAAGAAGTTTTCTTTGATCCGGCCGATGTCGTCATCCCACCGTTCTTGCCCGACACGCCCGAGACTCGTGAAGAACTGGCACAGTACTACCAATCATGTGCCCGCATCGACCAAGGCGTCGCCAGACTTGTCGAAATCCTAAAGGAAGCCGACCTGTACGACAAAACCATGATCATTTTTACCAGTGATCACGGGATGGCGTTCGCCGGCGGCAAGACGACCGTGTACGAAGGCGGGCTTCGTGTCCCAATGGTCGTTCGCGATCCCTATCAATCCACTCGTGGCGTCGAGTCGAAGGCAATGGTCAGCCACATCGACCTGACGCCCACCATGCTCGATTTCGCCGGCGGACTCGATCACGAAAAGAATGCCCCCAAGAACATGATCAACGCCGACAAGTTTTGGAACGAACGCGGCGAAGCGGTCAAGGAAAACCGGGATGGCGGCGAACCGTTCAACGCGTATCACGGAAAATCATGGATGCACTGCCTGGCCAACCCCGACCAGGATCATCACAAGACCATCTTTGCGTCGCACACGTTTCACGAAATTCAAATGTACTATCCCATGCGCGTCGTGCGTGACGACCAGTACAAACTGATCTGGAATATCGCACACCCGTTGCCATACCCCTTCGCATCGGATTTGTGGGCCGCGAGCAGCTGGCAAGCACAATGGGCCAAAGGAAAAGATGCCCCTTACGGCAACACCACCGTCGGCCGCTACGTTCAACGTCCACAATTTGAACTGTTCGATATCCAGTCCGACCCCGATGAGACGACGAATCTGGCCGACAGCCCAGGGCACCAAGATGTCCTAGAAACCTACAAAGCCAAATTAAAGAACCTGCAAAAGACCTATCAAGATCCCTGGATCATGAAATGGGACTATGAATGATTGGAGAGGCTAAAGGTTAAAGGGATCAGGTAACAGGTCGCGCGCAACACCTGTCACCTTTGCTGCGCTTCTTGCACCCGGCATTGGTATTCATTGACGCCGAACTGCGGATCCGAAAGAACGCGAGATTCGGCTCGCGTGTTCCCTATCGCACGCCGGCCGCCATCTGCTGGTACTGCGCCGGCGCGATGGGTTTGCCGGGTTCGCCTAGAAACTCGCATGCAATCCGCAGGGCTTGCGGATGATTTTGGGTCAACCGTTCGACCGCTGCGAACCAGCCGGCGATCAACGAACGCACGTCGGACAAATAGATTTCCGTACCACCGGCGCGACGTACGATTTCCGCATGCAGAACCTGAATGGCGACGTCACGATCCAGCGTTGGGTCGTAGGCGCGGCTAGCGGAACAGCAGACTAAATGCGCATCGATTCCGCTCACTGAGTCACTGAGTCACTGAGTCACTGAGTCACTGGGCAATTCATTGTCGACGAACCGCCGCAATTCACTCGGATCGGGGCAATGGACAACTTTGAAAGAATTCATCCGCTGATTCCCCAGTGGTAACATCCGCTAAGCGGAAGGGGGACAGCGATGTTTCAAGAAATCGAAACGATGAATCCTGCCGAAACAAACTTCCGCAAGAGATCGATGCGATTAATCAAGAGGCAACGCTTTGCGGCCAATCAAAATTACGTTCGAATCGCAATCGAGTGTCACTTTTTCGCGACTCGATCAAGGACCGGCAATAAAACGAACGAAAACTTTGCGACTATCGATTCTTCCAAAGCTTGATGTTGGGCACATCGTTGGTCGCCGCAGGCCCCTGAACCGTGCGGCCAGACATGACATCAGATTCCAGCTGTCTCAATAGCTTCGCAGCGAGCTCGGGTTTTTGTGGATACAAATTATTCAACTCGCCGAGATCTTGCTGCAAGTCGTACAACTGTGCTTCGGGCACATCGCTGGAGACATCATTTTCGCGGGGCGCTGTGATTCCACCCGAGCTGCGGGAAAGCAAGAGTTTCCAGTTGTCGCTGCGATAAGCGAAGTGACCGTTGATCGCGTGGTGTACGATGCCTTTTCGATCCGAACGGATGGGCTCGCCGAGCAAAGCCGGCAAGAAACTGACACTATCTTCGGCACTGGTTTCCGGTATTTCGGACTGCAGAATGTCCACGCACGTGGCCAACAAATCCCATTGGCCAATGGTTTGATGGCATCGCGTTCCCGGCGATACGTTGCCGGGCCAACGCACAATGAACGGCACACGGTGACCGCCTTCCCAAAGATCGCCTTTGGACCCACGCAGCGGACCGCTGACGTAATGTCCTTTTTGTTTCAGCTGTTCAATTCTCGCCATTTTTGAACAACCGTTGTCCGTCGTAAAAATAACGATGGTGTTGTCAGCCATGGCCGACTGATCAACAGCATCGACGATCGCTCCGACGACGGCATCGGTTTGCATCACAAAGTCACCGTAGCGACTGATGCCGCTTTTGCCTGACCATTGCTTCGATGGCACGATGGGCGTGTGCGGCGAATTCAATGCGACATAGGCGAAATACGGGCGATCCGCAGCTTGCTGCTTGATGTATCGAACAGTCTTTTGCCTGACGACAGGCAAAACGTCGACAGCGTCGAAGTCGGGTTCGGCCGGACCTTCGCGTTGATACTTTCTTGTCGCCGTCGCTTGGCCGACAAAGCGATTGTTCTCGATAAAGATGAACGGTGGCATGTCTAACGACGCCGAGATGCCATAAAAGTAATCAAACCCGACAGCGTTCGGGCCATTACGGATCGTGCCGTTCCAATCGATGTTTTTGGGGTGATGCCCTTTGCCCGGCGGTGCCCCGTCGGTGGTAGGCAATTCCATCCCGAGATGCCATTTCCCGATCGCGGCGGTGTTGTACCCCTGACCTTTCAGCCATGTTGCGACGGTTTCGCGATCCGGGTCGATTAGCGGAGCGCTGTAACCGTAGAGCACAAACTCTTGGAGCACTGTTCGCCAACAATAGCGTCCGGTCAGGATGCTGTAGCGGGTCGGGGTGCATACGGACGACGATGAATGAGCATCTGTGAACAACATGCCCTGCGATGCCAATCGATCGATCGCCGGCGTCGGCACTTTGCACCGATCGGGATTCATCGCCGAAACCTCGCCGTATCCCATGTCGTCGGCGAGGATGAAGACGATGTTAGGCCTCGACGCAATCGCGCTCGGTCCACCGCCCATCGCCGCGACCGCCGCGGCGACGAAGATGCTAAATGACCAAAACGAATCTTGTCGTCTCATCGAACCGGTTTCCATCGTGTCTTAGGAACCAAGTGCGGATGAGGTCTCACAATTCGTCTTCGATCCCAGCGGGCTGGTTGGCAATCTGATCTTCCATTTCTTCCTCAAGCCGCGACTGTTCGACGATGTCCGGGTTGTCCGCGAGGAATTGCGAGAGCTCGTTTACGCTGGTCGCCTCAGGCTGTGGCTCGCCGCCACAACCCGAGATCACGAATGTACCAAGCACGAGTAATGCACATCGAAAAATTGTATGGATACGTTTCATGAGAGTCGTCTTTTCCTTGGTTTAAATCAGTTGAACCGCCAATCGTGCCAAACACGTCATTCGTGTTTGCTGAGGATCCGATTGATGTGCGCGTGGCATCGTTATGCCATGCGCACATCTTGCACCTCACGTTCGCGGATGAATTCGATTCGGAGTCTAGAACTCTTCGTCGATCACTTCCTTTGAGGCCTTCGTACCGAGGCTGCCCCACAACCCGAACGGACTTTCGCTCCCGGCGGGAAGGCAATTGCCGTTAATGCAAACCGTCATGCCATTGAGGTTACCGGTCTCGATCGAATCTGTGATGAATTTCACGGCTCCATCACCCATCAGCACGTGAACACCACCCTGGTGACGACTCGACGGCGGATAGACGCCGGCGGCGACGTGATCCCAACCAGAGCAAACTTCCGCATTAGGTGGCAGAATCGTATTCATGCCAGACATGCCGGGTGGGCCCAGAGCCCATTTGTACCCACGACGGTTCTCCGCATTGGTAACCAGGGGCGCGCCGGGTTCCCAAAACAGTGGGCGAAGCTCGTCAAGAAACGGACGGCACTTCAAAAACTCGCCCGCTTTGTAAACGTTGGCACCATTACGTCGACTGGCCGGGCCAACCGCAGTGCCCGGACGACCAAATTGAGTTCGCCGGTCTCGGTCACCAATGTCGGTAAGAATTTCTCCTGCACAGATCGTGTTGGCGAGTCCGTCAAGTACATCTCTGAATTTGACGGGATTGATGCCGGGAAAAATCATTCCGCGGTTGGACGCCCGGAGCCTTTGTGCATTGGTGGAACTCGATGGCTGACCTGTCGCCGCATCAAGCACGCCGTAGGCCGAGGTGTGCAGAACGGCATCGCCCAAACAATAGGCGTAATTCGTTCGACCTTGTGCCGGCAGCCCAACGCCGGGATCACTTGGACAGCGAAGCGTGGGAATGTTGGTCAACCAGGGCTGGTAGGTCCCGACACTGTTATGGTTCGCCAAACTCATCAGTGGAGAAGGGCCCATCGCTTGGAAGTAGGGCGGCAAGCCGTCGGGAACGCCCGTCATCGGATCCGGAGGATCGAGCGGGTTGCTGATCTGCTCCCAGAGCGCCTGCTGCTCAAAGAACGGGGTCAGGCCGACCAACCAATTGAGCTGGTGAAGATTGTGGGCCGTTGGGGGCGTGTACTGCTGGGGCCGCGTCGTCATCCCCACCGTGGTACCGGTCATGGTGGCTGGCAGCTGATTGTACGCAGAGTGGTAATTGTGTACCGCCAAGCCAATTTGCTTAAAGTTGTTACTACAGCTCATCCGACGAGCCGCTTCGCGAGCGGCCTGAACCGCCGGCAGCAACAGGCCGACGAGCACGCCAATGATTGCAATGACAACGAGAAGCTCCACCAATGTGAAGCCAGAACGGAAAGACCTTTTCATGATTTCGCCTAAATGAGAAATTTTTCGATCGGGTCGCCGTGGCTGCGAACACCACATGCGCTGATGACCGAAAGCGAGCGTCGATGACGGAGAGGATGAACGACTGGCAAATAACCAGCTTGGGAAACGAAAACACCGATCAGCCGGGCGAAGGGCGCGTTAATTCGCATCCAGAAGACATGAAGGGGCACCGCAATTTCTTAACCAAGAAGTCAAGATTTTTTCGCGATTGCCTGGCGGGGGGGCATAACGGCATCAACAATCAAGGTGCCTCTAACCTGGACCACGTCGTCAATTTGGCGATCCATCAGGGCAATTCAGCTCCCAAATCGCGTCCAAGGCGGGTATTTTCATAAAAACCGCGTTGAAATAGTTCAGATTTGCGATCCTGACGACATGTCTTGCGGGCGAATTCCGAATTTCGGAAGCGGACAGAAAGGCGAACATGCACCAGCACGGCTCTTCACATCGAGACTACGTCAACGGACTTTTCGTCCAGCATTCGCCACGGATTCGCGGATTCATCCTCAGTATCCTGCCGAACATGGGCCGTGCCGATGACGTGCTGCAAGAGACGTTTTTGACGGTCACTGCCAAGGCCGACGACTTCACGCGTGGCACCAACTTCGTCTCGTGGGCCTGTCGCATCGCCCAATTCAAAGTACTCGAAGACAGCAAGCGAAACCAAAAAAGCAACAGCACGCTGTCGCCCGAAGTGATCGATGCGGTGTGCTCGTCCTCTCGTGAAATGCTCAACGCCACGTCAATGACGCAGTCAGCGGCGGTGAATGATTTTCAAGAAGAACAACTATCGGCACTCGAGAATTGCATCACGACACTGGCGCCCCATACTCGGCGCGCGATCGAGTTGCGCTACGTCAGGGCACACAAGACACGAGAAATTGCAGAGATCCTAGGCTGGTCGATCGATTCCGTTTACGTCGTGCTGTCGCGCGCACGGGATTCGCTGCAAAAATGTATCAACGGCAAAATGGGAATCGAAAGCGATGGATAATGATCGGCTGCAACTCTTGCTGCATCTCTATTTTGACGAAGGCCTTGATCAAGAGACAAAGCAAGAGCTGGAAGAATTGCTATTAGCTTCACCGCGAGCGAGAGAACTTTTTTGGCAGCGCGCCGAACTGAACTCCTTGCTTCGACAGTGGGGACAGGAAAGCTGGGGACGCGAAAGCGTGTCACTGGATCGATCCGCTGCCGCCGATCAATCGATCGCAACGGCAGGTCATCGCTGGCACTGGGTAACCGCAGCCAGTTTGCTGTTGGTTGCCAGCCTGTCGTTTTGGATTTATTCCAACCTGCGTCCGACTCCTGATGCCGCACCGCTGGCGGAAAACATTGCCCCGACCCCTCAGCAATCGAGCAACGCCCGAGCAGAAAATCCGGAAGAAAATCCGGCAGAGAGTCCGGCATGGGTCGCCGTCGTCCGCAAGGCCGTCAACGTTCAATGGCAGGACCGCGAATCCGCGCTCAATGCCGGCGAAGCAATGTCACCTCGACGTATTCGATTCGAAAGCGGTTTGGTCGAAATCCAGACCAATCGTGGTGCGATCCTTGCCGTCGAAGGGCCTGCAGACCTCGAAATCGTCAGCGGCATGGAAGTGTTCTGCCGAACGGGACGCTTACGTGTCGACGTGCCACCGCCCGCGATCGGATTCCTGGTCAACACGCCGCAGATCAACGTGGTCGACCGTGGAACCAGCTTTGCCATGGATGTGCAAGACGATGCCACCACCGAAGTGCATGTCCTCGAAGGCATGGTGGAACTGGTTTCCCAATCGCCCAGCATCCCGAATCGTGAATTGCTCGAAGGCCAGTCCGTTGGCGTCACAGGCGATGTGTACCGCGACATCACGCCGGATCTAACGACGTTCCCGTCTGCGGATCAAGTTCGCTCGCGCACACGATCGGCGACGACAAAGCTGCGGCAATCCTGGTCGCGGCGTCGAGACGTCATCGCCAGTGACCCCAGCTGTTTCGTGTACTACGACTTCGAGCCATCGCAAAATGGCGACACGATGCTTTCCAACAAAGCGATCAACGCCGCACCTTATACCGATGGGACGATCGTTGGCGGCGAATGGGCCGAGGGGAGATGGCCCGGCAAGAAAGCGTTGGAATTCAGCAGCGTCTTTGATCGGATCCTATTCTCCGCCCCCGGGGAACATAAGACGCTCACCTGCCTCGCGTCGGTCAGACTGGATGGAATGAGTTCCGAGCTAACGCCATTGTTGATGCCGTGCGATTCGAACGAAGGCAACTTCCGATGGCAAATCGCCAGCATGAAGAATGACGGCAACCGCGGCCAACTGCGCGTCCGGCGCCGAGCTTCGATGGGCTGGGATTCCGATGGCGAATTTGTCAGCAAACCAAGCCTGCGCCTTGAACAACTGGGCACTTGGATTCAGCTCGCAATCGTATGGGACGGCGACGGTTTTACTTGCAGCCAGTACGTCGACGGAACACTTGTCGCCAAAGACATGATGCATCCGAACGCACGAACCAACGATGTGATTCTGCGAACCGGACAAATGGAAATCGGAAATCGCACGCCCACCGACGACGATCCTGCTTGGTCGTCTCAGCATTTCCGTGGCCGGATCGACGAGTTCGCCATGTTCGACCGCGCGTTGAGTGCCGATGAAATCGTGGCATATCACGACTTGAAGAAGATCACGTGGAGCAACGGTGGTCGAGACCGTCACTGGGATAATCCCGCAAACTGGTCCGAAAGAATTGAACCTGCGATCCACGATGCGGTCTACATTGATCGTTCCGGCGAACATGCCGCGATCTACTCTCAAGGAACATCGCCGAACCTGAATGAAATCCGAGTGGGTTCGACACGCGGCAGAACTGGCGAATTACAGATCACCGGCGGGACTCTGACCGCGATCAAATACGCCGATGCGAATTCACGCATCGGCGTCGCGGGCGGTCATGGTAAAGTCATCCAACAAGACGGGGACGTCACACTCAATACGTTGCAGATCGCTTTGGACGATGGTTCCCAAGGCAGCTATTTTCTTCACGGTGGAAACCTATTGATCAAACGCGGGATTGACCGAACGATCGGCAGCATCGACATCGGCGCAATCGGCGGCAACGGTTCGCTTGACGTCTTAGGCGGATCGCTGACGACCCGAATCGGTGTTTCGCTGGGCCGCCAAGACGGCAAGGGTCAATTCAGCGTTCATGGATCGCAACCGACAAAAATTGCAATTGGTTCCCATCTAAGCGGCAAAGGTTTTTGGGTGCAGCATTCCGGCGGCACACTCAGGGCCCTGATCGACGATCAAGGGCTGACGCCAATCGTTATCGACGACATCGACAATGACGCACCCGTCCAGGGATCCAACGCAGGTCGTCGCAGCGTGACGTTCGAAAAGGGTGCATTGCTCGAGGTCGATTTTCTGGAAAACCCGCGAGCCGGATCATGGGACGTAATGACCTGGCAGGGCGACATGATCGATCATGGTCTTCGATTCTCCGACCAAGTCGATCCGAGCGTATGGAGCTTTGAGTTTGTCGACACGGACGCTTCAGGCAGCCCGGACACGTTGCGTGTGACCGCCACTTCTACCAACGAAACGGTGGATTAGCAGGCGCGAGCTAGCGATCGCGTCGCAGCAATCCGTTCTTGTACTGCAAGTGTTCCAGATCCGAGTAGAACAATGCGGATGGGTCGATCGATGCGGCTTGGTTTCGGTCGATGATCTGACGCATGGAATCGATCTGGCCCAGACGTGGCAGAACCAAGGTCCAAACGCCGACCAGCACCATTGAGACAACCACAAACTCGGCACGCTTTCGCGCCGTCGTTTTCTTCAATCTCGTGATCATTTCGCCAGCATCTCTTGGACGGTATCAGCAAAGATGACACCGAACATGAGGTAGGCCATCAACAAGGTCAGCACTAAGTTCAGCGTTTGCCCACAGACATAGAGAATCAACGGTTTCCCGCCGGTCAAATACGGCTTTAAATCTGCAAACCGCGTTTCCAGCCCGATACTGACAAAGGCAAGGCAAAAAAACCATCCTCGCATGCCCTTGGTCACCTCTTTGACCATGGTGTCAACGAGTGATTCGCTGCCTGCCGCGGTGCTGAACACCGTGAAGACGACGGATGCCGCAACGAAACCGAGCACGAACTTTGGAAAACGACGCCAGATTTCCATCGCGTCTGGTCGCACGCCGCTTTCGGTCTCCACGCGCGTCACCCAGTACACTGCGACGCCAAACGCGGTGACGCCGATCAGAATATTCTGAATCATTTTCACCGTCGCGGCGGTTTGTTCTGCGATGGCATCCATCGAAGCACCGGCTGCGACGACAGCCCCCGTCGAATCGATCGTTCCGCCAAGCCATGCGCCACCAACCACACTGCTCAGCCCCATCGCTTTGATCAAGAGCGGCATCACCACCATCATGACGACGGTGAAAATCAGAGAGATGCTGATCGCAAAGGACAGTTCTTCTTTCTTTGCGCGGCAGCTTGCCGCGGTCGCGATGGCAGCCGAAACGCCGCATACCGACATATCCGCGGCGACAACCATATTCAAAGATTTCGATTCGATCTTGAGAACTTTTTGGCCAAACCAATACGTCGTGATCAACACCACGGGCGTCACAATCCAGGCAACACAGATTCCCGGTAATCCCAATGCCAGCAGGCGATGCAACAACACTTCGGCGCCCAGAATGACCAACCCCGTCTTGATATAAAATTCCGTTGCGACGCCAGGCCGTAACCAATCCGGGACTCCGATGGTGTTGCTAATCACAAGCCCGACGACCAGCGCCCACAACGCGTAGCTGAGATTCAAATGCTTAACGGTTTCTTGGCCGGCCATCACATAGGCAACGGTTGCCAACAAAAACACCGCGGGAACCGCGACGATGAATTTCGCCAGCGACTCACCCTGGAACAATTTTGCGATCACCACACCGGCAATGACGACCAACAATGGTCCGATCCACCAAGTCATCGAATCGGAAACGGACTCGATCGGGTTCGTCGCCCACGACCCCGGCTTACCCAACCATTGTTTCAGTGAAATGTCGCCCGCGGAAAACCAAACGAACAAAAACGCAATCGCCAATATCAATCCGCCGACCAGTACGGCTAACCAGTCTTCGTTGCGGTACCAAGGCGGAGTCACAGGACGATCGGGAGTGTCGGCAGTCATGGATGGCGAATCAAAGGGAAGGCGGGAACGACCGGTACGCAATTCCGGTGTGGCGGGGCCGCTTCAATAACATGGTGCCGGATGCGAAGCACCGCTTGATCCGGCCGACGCCCTTGGCTCGGCAAGCGGCGTGCGCCGATGCTAAGGACGAAAACGATGTTGGCCCATCTTAGCGGCTTGGTGCGACTGCGTCGTGTCCTGTTCGGCACCCGGATCGCCCTGTGACTTCATCCAGCGATCCAGTTCATCACTGAGTCGCTGCTGGATTTCCGCTACCGCCGGACTTCCGGCGAGGTTTTCCATCTCGTAGGCGTCGCTAGCGGTGTGATAGACCTCTTCGGCGGGTCGTTTCATGTACCGCTGCACCAACTCATACGTCCGCGGTGATTGCCACGAATCAAACACCCAAGTCTGCCAGTATTTGTTGTTCAGTTCTCCGTTGCCGTTGATGCCCATCAAGTGTTTTTCGATATACAGATTTTCGGGCGACAGATTGCGGATGTATCGATATTCCCCATCGCTGACGGTACGGATGGGGAACGAGGGGCCTTCGGGCACATTGTTGTGCGTGCCGTAAACGTATTTGCGATGCGAATCGGTTTCGCCGCGCAGCACGCCCAAGAAACTCGAACCGTCCAGATTCGCCGCCTTCGCATCACCGCCGGCGGCTTCGATCAAGGTGGGAACCACGTCTGCATATTGCACAAGAGCATCAGTCCGTTTGCCTCCGGCAGTCACCCCCGGCCATTTGGCGATCAATGCCGTGTGCAGTCCCGTGTCCCAGTTGGTCCACTTGCACCCGGGAAACTGAGCCCCTTGTTCGGACGTGAACAAGACCATCGTGTCGTCGGCTTTACCCACTTCGTCGAGTGTTTCGAGTAGCTCGCCGACCTGTCCATCCATGTAGGTGATCTCGGCCAGATAACGTGAGAATGCGTCGCGTGTGATAGGCGTGTCTGCGATATGTGGTGGCAACTTCAACTTCTTCTTGGGATACGCTGACGGGTCGCCCATCACCCATGGCACGTGCGGATCAACCAATGCCACGACCAGGCAGAACGGATCGTCGTCTTCGCCTTGCATGAATCGACGCGCGTCGGCGATATCATGCGTCTGCGTTGGGTTACGAACGCAACTCTTGTCAAATCCGCTGACATGCTGAAACGGGAATGCTGCTTGCGGCAAGACGTGCACCTTGCCCGCGAGCCCGACGCGATAACCAAGTTTGCCCAGGTGGTGCGGCATGCTTCGCGTCTCGGGCAGACTGGCCGAATGGTTCCAGTTGCAGCCATTGCTCATCGGGTAAAGCCCCGTGTACAGCTCGGCCCGACACGGTTGGCACATCGCTTCGGCCAAATAAGCGAGATTGAACGTCAGGCCTTCACTGGCAAGTTTGTCCAAATTCGGCGTCTTGGCATTTTCGCCACCGTAAAGCGGCAAGTCGTTGTACGTGCAGTCATCGGCAATGATGATCAATACGTTCGGCGCGGCCGCGTGCAGCGAGGCGGGCGTCAATAGAAAGAGACACGCAAATAGTCTTTTGATCATGAAGAACACTCTTGAGATTCCGGAACAAGCCGCGCGCCGTTCCGGCAATGGATCGCCGATTGAGGGTGGCTTCCGGAACGGCGCACGGTTTGTCCCGGCCCACGAAAGCTACATTGATTGAATTGACGCTAGGCGATGATGTCGTGAATCGGTTCGACTTCTTCGACGCCGACCAATTTTTGGTCCAGTCCACCGTAGAAATACGACAGGTGGTTCGGGTCGAGCCCCAACTGATGCAGGATTGTCGCGTGCAGGTTTTTCACGTGCAGCGGGTTCTCGACGGCACGTGAACCAAGTTCATCGGTCGTGCCGTAGCTGACGCCGCCCTTGATCCCGCCACCGGCCATCCACATCGTGAATCCATAGGCGTTGTGATCACGACCGGAACCCTCGGCGTATTCCGCCGTCGGCTGGCGTCCAAATTCACCGCCCCAAACGACAAGCGTTTCGTCCAGCATCCCGCGTTGCTTTAGATCGGCAAGCAGCGCTGCGATTGGCAAATCGGTATTGCCGGCGTGCAGGTTGTGGTTCTTTTCAAGGTCGCCGTGCGCGTCCCAATTGTCATCGTTGTGGGCACCGCCACTGTACAGCTGGATAAACCGGACACCGCGCTGCACCATTCGTCTGGCCATCAAACAGCGGGTTCCGAAATCGCGTGTGCGTTCGTTATTGATGCCGTACATTTCGATTGTACGAGCGTCCTCCTGCGACAAGTCCACCGCCTCGGGTGCAGTCTTTTGCATGTTGTACGCCAACTCGTAACTGGCAACGCGCGACGCGAGGTCCTCGTTGCCTTGACGTGACATCATGTGATCCGAATTGGCTTGCTGGATCGAATCGATCAATCGCCGCTGAACTCGGTCGGAAATGTCACCGGGGCGAGCCAAGTTCAAAATCGGCGCGCCTTTGCTGCGGAAAACCGTTCCGGCATAGGTGGCCGGCATGTACCCGCTGCTCCAGTTCTTTGCGCCACTGATCGGTCCCGCTTTCGGGTCCAGCATGACAACAAAGCCGGGCAAATCCTGGTTGATGGTTCCCAAACCGTAATTGACCCATGACCCCAGTGCGGGGTTTCCCGACAAAATCTTGCCGCTATTCATCATCAACATTGCCGAACCATGAATCGGCGAGTCGGCCGTCATCGAATGCAGAAACGCGATATCGTCGACGTGTTTGGCAACGTTGGGAAACAGCGTGCTGACCGATTTTCCACACTCGCCATATCGGTTGAATTTCCAACGCGGTTCGACGATTCGTCCACCCGATTTGTGACCGCCGCGGCCGAACGTTTTGACGTCCACCGTCTTGCCGTCCATGCCAACCATTTTCGGCTTTTCGTCGAACGTATCGATATGGCTGGGACCGCCATACATGAACAGAAAGATCACCGACTTTGCTTTGGCCGGAAAATGCGGCGGCTTGGGTGCCAACGGACTGACGAATCCTCCGCTCGGTGCGGATTCGCTGGCCTTCGCATTGGACGCAAAGAATCCATCACCGGCCAGCATCGACGTCAGCGCCGCTGCCCCGAATCCGCCACCGGTCTGCCATAGAAACTCGCGACGTGTCCGACCACAGAATCCTGTTCGGCGTGACGCGGGAGCGGAAAGGTCGTGGGAAACAGATTTTTGTTCGTCGCTCATTGGCTTATCTTCACTTGAACGTAAGTATTGCCGGTAAGGTTGCCGTTTCGCGGCGTTCGATTTCGCTTGGTGACTAAGGCTTCCCGCTTAGTCGATGAACAGGAACTCATTCCAATTCAAAACACTTAAACAATAAAGCTGCACGGCTCGTTCACGACCGACGCCGTCTTCCTGCTGAAGCTGGTCAATCAATTGACACCCTCGCTCGACCTCCTTGGGCGCGGCGTCACGCGACAAGACGGCCCTGATGGTATTGCGGACAACGTCTTCGTTCGGTCCGTCCGCCGCGTTGATCGAATTCGCCAGTCGAGCGGCCTGTTCGTGGACGAATTCGCTGTTCAACAGTGAGAGAGCCTGACCGGGTTGCAACGTGGCAAACCTCGCCTCGCAGGTCAGATCGGGATCAGGAAAATCAAACGCCGAAAGCATCGGCGTCAACAAGGATCGTTTGACGTGGATATAAACGCTGCGCCGGTTTTGTTCGTCTCGGCTTGACTTGCCCCAACCGCTGCCGGGCTTGGACTGACCGGCGAGGACTTCTTGCGACAGCTGCGGGTAAATACTGGGGCCGTAAACCTTGCGATTCAAACTGCCGTTGATCGCGAGGAACGAATCGCGAACCTCTTCGGCGCTCAGGCGTCGGGGATCGAACCGCCAAAACAGATCATTGCTTGGATCGATCGCCAATGCGTCATCGCGTCCCGCCGATGACATGCGGTAGGTGTGACTGCTCATGATCAGTCGATGCATCGGTTTCAGTTTCCAATCCGCTTTGATCAATTGTTGCGCCAACCAATCCAGCAGTTCGGGATGAGTCGGCGGGGTGCCCAGTTGTCCGAAGTTATTGCTGCTGCGAACGATGCCGCGACCGAAGTGAAATTGCCACAACCGGTTTGCCATCACACGCGCCGTTAGCATGTTGTTTTCACTTGCAATCCAGTCGGCCAAAACGCGCCGGCGACCGGAGGACCCCCGCGAGTTTCCGCTGAGGTTCAGGCTGGGCGAGTCGACACCGAATAGCGTCGGAAATCGTGGTGAGACTTCGTCAGCCGGGGAATGCGGATTGCCACGAAAGAGAACAAACGTAGGGTCTTTGATTTCGCGATATTTGGCGATACCCATCACCGTTTCGCGAGGCGGCAGCGTTTTGTACTGGCGTGTTGTTTCGGTCGCCTGTTTCTTCAGTTCGCGGTACCGATCCCACTGCTGTGGCTCAAGGTGACTTCGTAATTTTTTTTCTAGTACGCGTTTTCGATCTTTCTTTGCCCCTTCGGTGGCCCGCTGATCAACCCCGTCCATTTTGGCGATGCCGGCTTGCTCGATCTCATACATTTCCTGTTCGATCGCTTTCTGGACCCGGGCGTTTTCCGAATACAGTTCACGGATCTCTTCGCTTGAGACATCGATCTGGTTGTTGATTTCCTTGTCTCGCCGTTCCCCGAACGTTGTCAGGTCTTCCAAGAAGGACAACATGCTGTAGTAGTCGGTCTGGGGAATCGGATCGATCTTGTGATCGTGACACCGCGCACAGTTGATCGTCAGCGCCAGAAACGCTTGACCGGTCGTCGTGATGATGTCGTCAAGCTCGTCGTATCGCGACTGCAACGGATCGGCAGGTTCGTCGTCCCAGATACCCAAGCGGTAGTAACCGGTGGCGGTCAGTGATTCGACCGTGACATCGTCCAGTTCATCGCCCGCGAGTTGCTCGCGGACGAATCGGTCATACGGCTTATCGTCGTTGAACGACTTGATGACATAGTCGCGATACTTCCACGCGTTGACCTTTGTGCCGTCTCGTTCAAACGAATTGGTTTCCGCGAAGCGGACCAAATCCAACCAATGGCGTCCCCAGCGTTCGCCGTAATGAGGCGAATCGAGCAGTTCATCGACCAAATGCTCGTAAGCTTGTGGATCATCACTGTCGACGAATTCCTGAACCTGCTGGACCGTCGGTGGCAGACCTATCAAGTCGTAATAAACTCGTCGCACCAGCGCCGCCGGGTCGGCGGGCGGGTTGGGAGCCAGTCTATTTTCGGCAAGCGAATGAAAGATGAAGGCGTCGATTCCGTTGGATTGCCAATCCGGATTGGCGACTGTTGGCGGCTGGTCGTTTCGCATTGGCTCGAATGCCCAATGCTTGGTCCACGTGGCCCCTTGTTCGATCCATCGCTTAAGCAATGCGATCTCTTCAGGCGCAACCGGATCACCCTCCGGCGGCATTCGTTCGTATTCATCGTCAGACGTAATGCGTGCGATCAACACGCTGGCCTGGATATCACCGGGGACGATGGCGTATTCGCCCGAATCGGTTTCAGCCAGAGCCGATTCCTGATCGATGAATTTCAATCCGCCTTCCGCTTCGTCGGGTCCGTGGCAGGCGTAGCATTTTTTCGCCAGGATTGGCTGCACCTCGCTGGCGAAATTAACGACTTCGCCCGCAGATTGCGCCGGCGAATCGTCCGCCGCGGCTTGTCGATCGATGATGCCGAGCGCCAACACAAATGCGAGGATGGTCGAAACGAGTGATTTCGATGCAGGCATGAATGCTTTGGTAGGGAAGGGAGAACCGTGGAGGGAGGACATTTCGCCCTTGCAGCTTTGGGGCTTTCTATTGTGCCATGACTTTCATTGTACGCCAATGAGATTCTGCGTAGTGGAATTGAGCTAGTTTTCGCGTCGTGCCGCTACGCACACTTGGCAGCAAATCGCTCGATTCCTCAATACATTCTGACGGGATCGGCATTCGCGCAGGTTCGGCAAACGCGTATATCAGGATCCTCGACTGAGTTTATTTGCCGCAGTCGTGATTTCACCGTCCGTCCCCTGTTTCGATTCTGTGATTCGAATTTTTTCTCGAACCATGTTCCGATCCCTACTTGAGCGTCCCGCGATGAAACGTCTGTTGTCCAAAATTGGCTGCTGGATCGTCGGCGGCTTTGTGATGACGCTGCGAATGACGTGTCGCTTTCGACCGCACAACGACCCCCGACCGTCCATCAAGCGTTCTGGCAACATCCATGTGTATGCCGTCCTGCACGCCCACCAGTTGGCCGCCGTCATGGGTGCCGAACGAGGTTGCGGCGCGATGATTTCCCGTTCCAAAGACGGCGACATGATGGTGCCCGCCCTGCGCATGTGCGGTATTGTTCCGGTTCGCGGCAGCGGACGTGCCGGCCGGCGCGGCAGCCAAAAAGGTGGCGTGTCGGCACTGCAAGCTCTGATCCGACATGTTCGACTTGGCCATCCGGCAACCTTGGCTGTGGATGGTCCCAAGGGCCCGCGTGGTCACGTCCATGGCGGGATTGCCATGCTGAGTCAAAAAACCGGGGCACCAGTCGCGACCGTGGTCCTGGTCCCAAGTCGCCGAATCATTCTCAGCAAGACTTGGGATCGCATGCAGTTGCCGATGCCGTTCAGCCGCATCGATGGATATTTCGGACCACCACTCCTGTCGCGAGCAGGCGAATCGGTCGAGCAGTTCTCGCTGCGAATCGAAGCACAACTGAAGGACCTCGAACGCCGGTACGATCCTGACGAAGCGGATGCGTGCGAAGCGGATTGCTGCGAAGCGGATTCCGGTGTAGCGCCCGTGATACCATCTCGCCGCGCCGCGGCTTAACGTTGGCTGCTTTCTCTGGTTGGCGCATTCCAGCGCCAGCGTCAGCACAAACGCCGGCACCAACGTCGTCACAAACGCCGGCACCGGCGCACGGTGTTACGGTCGTGACGATCCTATCGATCCTGTCACGGGTCGATCGCCATCACGTCGGTTGATTTGCGACGGTTCCCCTTTAGCGGTGAGCTACGGTTTGGCTCAAGGGGGAAGCTCTGCAATGTCGCCAACAGCCTCAAATATCCAAACCATTGACGCCAAGTCCAGACGATTCGGTCTACGGATCGAAAGCCGTTTGGTACAGGTTGCCATTGCGCACCCGTTGGGTGATGGTCGATTTCGGCTGAAAATTGATCAAATCCATTGCGAGGCACCGGACGGTTGGCTGACAACCGCCGGCAAACCGCTGCTGCGTGAGGCATTGCACGTGCTGGTCGAGCGCCACGAGATGCGGCGGGAAACCGTTGCGATTTCGCTAGACGGTGACTACTGCGTGTCACGCATTGCCATGGGCACGACGGCAGAAGTCGATCGCGAACTGAAGATGTTGGCCGTTCGAGTCCCGCGGTATTTGCAGCTTGGGCCCGGCGAAAAAGCGATCGGACGGCTGCGTGTTCGTACCGACATGAACTCCGAATATGCCGTGACCGGCGTCGTCAATCGATCGCTGATCGAAAACCTTTACGACGCATTGCGTTCGTGCGACATCGATATCACTTGGGTCGAACCGTCCTTGGTCAGCTTGGCAAGGTTGGTCGGACAATCCGGGATCGCCGGTGACGAACCGATCTTGATCGCCGATGGAACCGGGCACCAGTGGGATGTGGGAATCTCGTGTGCCGGACGTTTGCTGTTGGACTATCGACCAGCGGCCGCGACCACAGAGGCATCGTTTCGCGGAGCGTTGGACGCACACCTTTCACGACTGCGTCGGTTCTGCGAGCGGCATCGTGGTATTGCATCCGGTTCGCTCGACCGACTGCTGCTGTTCGGTGGCGGTGAAAAACTGGATCGCGCCATGGAGACGTTTGGCGACTCGAAAGAGCTGAAAGCCGTCAAATTTGACGTCCCCAAGATCCAAAGCCTGTATGACATCGACGAGTCCGAACGTGACGCTAACAACGTCGCTGTCGTCGCCGCCGTGCTGCCACTGATGATTGGCGAGTCGACCGAAAACATTCCCGACCTGCTGGAAACCATACGGCGTGCGCCGGACCTCACCTGGAGCTCGAAGACCATTCGGTATGGATGGCCGGCCATCGCGGCAATCTTGTTTCTTTGCATCTCGTTTGGATTGGTCTCACAGCGCCGTCGCACCGCCGCGACGCACCACGGCGATCGCCGCACGGTTCAAGCAAGTGTTGCAGCCGCGCAATCGCGAATGATCCAACTGGCCGCTAAACGCGAACGGATCGGTCACCTCGAACGGATCGAACAGAAGTCACGCGAAGCTGATTGGAATGTCCTCTTCACTCGGGTCACACAAAGTTTGCCGGATCGCGCTCGGCTGAACGAGTTTCACGTCGACACCGATGGACAGATACGTTTGGTCGGAACGGTGCTCGACGAATCCACGGTCTACGATCTGATCGGTGATTTACGCAAAATTCCCGACGTCGCTCAGGTCGCACTGCAAGGCACCAGCCAAACGCGGGAAGCCAGCGGCGCGCAGTTTGTCGTTCATTTGGTGACAGATCAAATGGTTGCAAATCTCGAAAAGGAATCGCGAAATGAATAACCGAAACGACCGGACGATCCGGGCAATCGTAGCGATTGGAAGTTTGGTTGCGATCCTCGCCATAGGTATCCCGTGGGTCGATGAATACATCAGCCTCGGACGAGATGCGTCGGAGCTGAGCGAACTGAGAGTCGAATTGATCGATGCTCAGGAACGCAACGCGCAACTCGATCGACTGGAAAAGAAACTTGTCAGACGTCTCGCGGTTTTATCGCAGCGAAGCGTCGGTACTGACGACATGGCCGACATCCGCGACACGCTGATCGGAATGATTCGCGACGCGGGCGCACGGCTAAGAAACCTGGATGTGGGCAACAGCGATGCTCGCGTCTGGGCAATGGACGACGATCACCCGCGTGCGGCAACCATGCCTCAATACGCGGACGAATCCGAATACGAACTATTAACACACACCGTTGACTTGCGAGCCGACGGGTCGCTGGAATCCATACGAAAGATCATGTCCGGAATCCTCGACCAAGGATGGTTGATGACAACGACCAACATGAAAATCGTACCAACAGGAGTGCGTGAATCACCGATCTCGATCGAACTGCGACTTGTTTTGTACGGCTTGCAAGATCGACCGGAAGAAGAACTCGAAGAAGACTTCGCATCACGAATAGGCGAGACCAAGCTTCGGTAACGAAAAACTCGTAAGCATCCGCCCTGCGGATAAAGAGAACGACGCCATGGACGGCAAGCAATTTCTAACTTCACCGAAATCCGTTCTTCGCACCGGCGTGATGACCGTGCTGGTGTCGTGTACGAACCACGCCGCCTTCGCGGCCGACGCCGATCCGTCCCAGCCCGACTGGTCCAATCACCAGCCCGAACCCTTGTTGGTCGACGAGACGCTAAGCAGCCCGATCGAAGACTCTCTGATGGACGTTTCGGCCGCACTGGTTCGCCCGCGTGGTCGTGTCCTGCAAGCCGAACGCAAAGACCGAACGGCGACCCTTGTGCTCGCCACGACCGAGACGGCCCCGTCACAGCGACATGCGGATGTCGATACCGACATATCCGTCTCGCGACCGGCGGCGGCCGAATCGACTTGGCTGCGGATGCAAGCCGAGCAACACAAATCAGAACCGGAAACGACGCAACCGCAAGTCGAAGTCGCCGATCGCCCCACATCCATCGATGAAGCACTTCTTCGGCGAGGCAGCATCTCGTTCCGAAAGACGCCGATTTCAGAAGTCGTGTTCCTGCTAAGCGACCTGTGGAAGATCAACATCGTCGCCGGCGAGAACGTCACCGGCGATGTCAGCGGCACGTTTCACGAGGCGCCGCTGCGCGAAGTCTTGGGCGCTGTCCTGACGGCATCCGGGTATAGCTACCAACGCAACGGCCGCAGCCTGGTGGTCCTGCCGATCGATGAAGTCGGATCCGATGACCCAAACTTTGTGACTGAGACGCTGCAATTGCCCAGCGGCTCGATTGATGAATCGGAAACGATCGAAGCCACGCAATTGTTGCTCAGCGAACGCGGTGAGCTTCGCAAGCTTGGCAACAATATGGTCTTGATCGTTGACAGCGAAGATCGAATCGAACGTGTCCGCGCACTCTACCGTCAACTCTCACCATCATCGGGACGAACTGGCGCGGGCAATCCAGCGAACCACCAAACGGCCCCCGGGGCAACACAACTTACTGGGCAGGCGTCGAGCACGCCGGCACACGTTGCCAGCGGTATCGCTTACTTTTCGCCTCAATATACCGAAGCGTCTGAGATGGCCGAATCGCTGTCGACGGCTCTTGGCGATGACGCGATCATCGCCGTCTATGCGGAAGAAAATCGTATCATGGTCAAAGGCAATCCGGATGTCTTGCGTTTGGCAACCGAAGCAATCGGCCAGCTTGACGTGCCGCGCGCCCAGGTTCGTATCACCGCGATGATTTATGACGTGGGGCTAACAGAACTCGAACGCCTGGGTGTTGATTGGTCACAGCGTCCACACAGCAGCACAATCCAAGCATTTTCGCCTAGCGATGACACATCGGTGTTCCGCAACGAAGTGACGGCAAGTACCGGATTGATCAGCGATCCGACCGCCGCCGGTGCTGCAAACCTGGCGATCCGAACGCTGAACAACTCATTCGACGCCGGTATGTTGCTGCAAGCATTGAATTCGATTTCGGAATCGAAACTTCTCGCCGACCCTTCCATCACGGTCGGTGATCGACGTGAAGCTTCGATCAAAATCGTTCAACGTATCCCGATCTTGGCGGCCGACCCGGTCGAGAATTCTGGCGTCGTTTTCTCGCAGGTTCAGTTCGAGGACGCCGGCGTGATCTTGAACGTCACACCGCGAATCAGCCGCGACGGCACGATCGAAATGCAAGTCCAGCCGGAATACAGCGTTGTGGTGGACTTCATCGACAACAACCCGGTCATTGACAGTCGTACGGCGCAAACCACCCTGCGAGTCCAGGACGGGCACATGTTCGTGCTCGGCGGGCTGCGTCAAAAGACGATCACCGAAACCGTTCGCGGCGTTCCGTTTCTAAAGGACATGAAACATTTCGGCAAACTCTTTCGCGCCCACGAAACACAAGTACGTGACAGCGAACTGATCGTATTCATCAAACCAGAAATCGTGGTGCCTTGCAGCCTGGGTGCGCCTCGCGAAGAACGTGCGAAGTGTATCAGCAACTGCCAACTCGACCAGATCGCGCACGCAACGCACACACCACAAACACCTTACTGTGGAAACATCAATTGTCCCAACCACGCTCCCCGACCTCGAGTCAATGGCGGATCGTTTGACCTGCAATTCACCGCGGGTGCCGACCCGCATCATGCGACCGCGACGATTGACGGGATGCCATCGCAAAGTGAAGTCATCTCGGTAATCCAAGACGACGCCGGCACGATTCATCACGTCGATTCTGCCATTGACGAAGACGTTTACCTGCGACTGCACCGTGATCTTCGCTCGATGGAATCGCCCGCAACGAATTCCAAGGTGCCCACCGCCACGATGCGAGACACCGTCGTCCCCGAAAGCCAGTTGCCACTGAGCCAAGCGGCCACACCGGATGGGAACATGATTGAGGCGAAACTACCCACATCGCCCTCGGCGTCACCTCATCGATGGCCGGCGCCCACGACTGAGAAATCCACGATGCAAGGCCTGGAAGACGTGGTGATCCAGAACATCGAACCGCCACTCTTCATACGCCGCGTCCCGATGTCTCCGTAAGCCGCTTTGCGAATAGAATCGACGAGTGAACCGAATCGACGAGTGAACGCAGCCTTAAGCTCTCACAAGCCGTCAATGTTGATCGTGTGCGCGGTAAAACAGATTGCTGATCGTCACTCGCAAACGCGTTAGCAGTGGTTCGGTGCGATATCCGAACGAGGCCTGCATTCGCATGCCGGCCGGCGTGGCCTCGGCGGAATGCTGTCCCAGCGAGATTCTCGCCAAGAAATGTGGCTCGAGTAAACGGAGCTGGCCATCGTCTTGCTCGTCGCGCCGGACGGCCAATGGTCCGCCGGCGGTCGCGGCGAGCGAGGGATCAACTAATTCGTGCGTCGCCCTGGGATCGATCCGATCGAGCTTTCCCGTGTGCCTGCTAAAGTCGGCGGCGGACAATGTCACTTGCTGCTCGGTCGCACGCCTCGCTCGCTTGATCCTGCTCTGCGAAACAACCGCAACGATTTCTTTTTCGAACGGCTGGGCAATGTTCAGCAACTGATCGCCTTCGCTGACAAACGCACCCACCTTGGTGTTCAAATCGCGGGCAATCACTTGGCCATCACGATGCGCGACCACACGGAGCCCTGCTCGCTGTGAATCGATTTGCGCCAGTTGTTGTCTCAGCGAGGCTTGCTTGTCTTGCAGAACCAAGACGGTGGCCGCGTCCCGCTGGCTGGCGGCTTGTCGTTTTCGAATTTCGTTTTGGGCCAACTGCAATTTCAAACCGAGTTGCCGATCGTCCAATTCGCGGTTTTCCAGTTCGATCAACAAGTCTCCCGCTTGGACGGAATCCAAATTGTCGACATGAACTTTTCGAATAAACCCGTCAACGCCGCTGCGCACGATCGTCTGGGGCAGATATTCGGTCACCGCGGGTACTGTCACGGCGGTTGGCACAGGCAACCAAGTTACCGATGCAATCAACAAACAAACACATAGACATGTGATGGATCCGGCCCGAACAAACAAGACGCGATCACGCTGCCAAAGCTGCGATGCGAACCCCACAAGCTTCTTTGCGGGGTCGGCAAACCATAACACGATACCGATCGCCGTGATCACAATGCCTGCGCCGGAAAAAAGTGTCGATGCGGCGACGCCCAGCGTGAAGCAAATCACGACTTTCCACGCCAGCGCGGCAACGCCATAAATCAAGATGAACCATTTTCGCCATCCGGAATAATGTCCCACCTGATTGTCGTCGCCTACCAACCATCGATTCGCCACTCGTTTGACGGCATTCATCGACTCGGCATACAGATTGGGAACCTCGATCGCATCGGCCAACATGTGGTAGCCATCGAATCGCATCAACACGTTTGCATTGAACATGATCGTTGTGACGCTGGCCGTCATCACGATATTTTTAAAGGCCAAGGCGTACTCTTCGGAACGAGACCATTGCCAAAGAAGAAAGGCGGCCGACGCAATGACCAACTCGGCAAACATCCCGGCACCCGCGACAGCTATGCGCGACCATCGCGAGTTCATTCGCCAACAACTCGTCACGTCCACATAGGCCAGCGGTGCAAAGAGCACCAAAACGATGCCCGCGTCATGGACATCGCCGCCGCAACGCTGGCAAGCAACCGCGTGTGCCGTTTCGTGAACCAATTTCAACACCAACCAAGTGCCGAATAAGTAGACAAAATTGGACGAGCTGAAGATCTGTGACGAATCGGCGAGGAATCGATCCCAATGACCAAGCAGCGAAAACACTGCCCATAAAATCAATGCCGTCGCTATCAAGACCGCCACGGTAGAAAAGCACCAAAGCAAACGTTTGGCGACCGGTGAAATCCAGGCGGCGGCCGGTCCCAACGGAACTTTGATCCAGAACGGATTGAACCGTTTCAGCAAGCCTAACGGAGTCTCGTCGGTGTTCGACCGCGCATGGGGACGCCTGACTGGTGGACCTTGGTCGGGTAAGTAGGCGAGTTCGTTTTTCAGCAGCCAACGCTGAATCGTCTCCGCTTGCTTGCCGCCCGGTGCTCGGCGACCAATCTGAGCAGCGACCAATCCACAGGCCTGCGCAATCGTCGTTTGTCCGTCCAGCAAGGAGATCAACGCGTATTCTTCATAGCCAACGCGAAAGAAGCGATGCAGGGCAGGAATTTCGAGTCGATATGCCAATTCGCCGCGTTCACGGACGGGCCACACGACGACATCGTCGGCGATTCGTACGCACTGCTGCGCTAGATCGATAGTGCTTTCGTCACGATCGGTCATCGGTCTACCACCCCAGCGTGCTGCGAACGGTTAGACGCGAGACATCAAAAGCGCGATGAAACAGATTCCATCCCAGCGGATGCCGATCACAGGCGATCCAACATCGCCCCCGCATTCCCGGACGCAGTATTCCGTCGGGATCGTTGATTAACACCTCGCCGATAAACACATTTTCCTGGTCACGAAGTTCGGCTCTTGGATGAACGCGTTGGAGACTCCCGTGCAACGATTCGCCGGGCAATGCGTGCAACCCTAGCGTGACGGGCATACCTTCGCGGACCGATGACCACTCGTGCTCGGGAATGGCGACCTCGACAATCATCTTTCCCAGCGGAGCGACTTCGAACAATGTCTCGCCCTTTTTGACCGGTGTCCCCTCGGACTTTTTCAAATCGCCGGCAACGACGACACCGTCAATCGGGCTGCGAATCTCCAAATTGTCTCTGCGGTATTCCAGCAAGCCGGCTTGTGACTTCAATCGATCTGATTCGAGCGAGGCGATCTGGCTGGCGGCAAAATCATGTTTCGCAATCGAAGTTTTCTTTTCCTGATCGGCGCGATTCCATTCTGCGCGAACACTGGCCAATTCGTATTCGATCTCGCGTGGGTTGATCGTCGCCAGTAAGTCGCCTTCGGCCACCGTATCGCCTGGGCGAACTTCGACATTGCTTAGCGGTCCGTCCAGCGGTGCGGCAATGAACCGGCGCTGAACAGGTTGCAACTCACAGTCAGCGCGGACCTTGTATCGCAGCGGAATCAACATCAACACCAAGAGCGCCGCGAGGCTGTAAAGCACCACCGTGCGACGCATCGTCTGAAACGTCGTTGATGCTTGCTGGACAAGTCTTTGCGTCCGAGTCGGTTCACTTCGCTGCAAGCTTCCCAACTTGCTGGCCAGCGGCACCGCAACTGTTTCCAAAAAACCTAACGTTGCATCTTGATCTGCCGCATCGATCACGATCAGCGAACCGCGCGTGTGCCCCCGCAATTCGCCGAGCGATACGGCAGTGACACTAGTCGCCGCGACTTCGCGAGCATATTGAGCCACCGCCAGCATGGCGTGCCGGTGATCGTCAGCCTGCGGCGGCCAAGTCGTCGTTGCGGATCGCGCCGCGACCTCTTCGGCAGCGGCTTGCCGTCGGCGACCCGCATCGGAGTGTGGCGACGTGAACGAATCGCTGCTGGCCAGCACGTGACAATTTGATTCGGGCCGGTCACGCCACGCCAGGATTACTTCTTTGCACGCGAGCGATTCACGACATTGATGAACCACCACGTTTGCAGCGGCGGACAGTTCCGTCGCATCATCCAACTGAATTTGCAGGTCGATCGTGGCCGACAGCAAACGCAAACGCTGATCGACCGCGACGGCATCGACCGCGACGGCGCTGGTGGCCGGCGAAGCGGCGGAGCCGACCGATTGCTTGGCGTCTGAGTCGAATGATCGATCAGCGGCGGCGGGTATGGACCGAGATCGATCCGACATCAGCGGTTCCTCGAACCAGAGCCCGCGGTAACTTTTTCCACCGGTTCGGTTGGCAGCAGGTCCCAGTGACAGGCCGCCCCACTGGGAATCGTGCCATCGGCGTTGGGAATACGAATTTTCACGCGGACACTTGCACTTTGTGCATCGGCCGTTGGCGAAACAAACTCAATCACGCCCTGACACGGCTCGCGACGGCTTCCGACCAACACCGTCACCGACTGTTTTTTCTTCAGTTCAACCGCCGCGTCAATCGGCACCGAGAAGACAGCTTTTAAGACATCGAGCTGAGCGATGTGCATGACGACCGGATCGGTTGGCGAAACAAACTCGCCCGCCTCTTTTTCGATGAAGACAACGTGTCCGTTGATTGGCGACTCGATGCGTCGCTGTTGAATTTGAGCCTTGACGCGTTCGAATTCCAATCGCCGAATGTTTAACTCTTCTCGCACCGTCTGCAGTCTTGCGGCCGCTTGTCGGTATTCCGATTCGATGCGGTCGATCTCACGCTGTGATGCGTTTCCTTGGGCGTGCAGGTCTTGGTAGCTTTTTCGTTGTGTGTCGCGAACCTCGAGTTCTGCTTCGGCACCCAATCGAGCGCCCATCGCGTCTTTTGCCGCCCGCGCAACCGCCAACGACGCCTGCAGCACGTCATCATCAAGTCGCGCCAACAATTGCTGTTGCGAAACCTGATCACCTTCATCAACTAAGATTTCCGACAATACGCCGATCTCTGACGCCGGCACGGCGACTTGCCGATACGGTTCGGTGAACCCTTCCAACTCGCTTGCCGTCACTTCCATCGCACAGAGACTGGTCACGGCGATCGCCAACGCAACAACGTGGCGTGCCGTTCGCGGCTGTCGGGTCAGGCCAGCGGTCTGGCGAGTCACGTGCATCAAGACGCCTTCCTTCAAATTCATCGAAATTCCTCCCTGGTCATATCTGCATCGGGCCGATCATGCCAGTTGCAAACACCCTTGTGGTGATTCGTCTTTCTTTGTGTCTCGTTGCAGCAACGATTCGGTTTCGTGATCGAACTGCAGCATCCGTCGCCGCGCGTATTCAGATTTCCGGGCCAAACTTGTTTGCAGCTTTAAAATCTTGCCTGCGATCAAGGCACCAGTGGATTCAGAGTCGTTTCCACTCGCGACGTGTCGGCAAATAGCTCGCCCGATCCAAGGCGCGTCCTGTACCAGTAACGGCTCATCGGCGGAAACATAAACACGAGCCGACCCCGGATCGCCGCATCGAGCGCATCGCCCCATCAATTGACGATCGACTCGGGTGAGCGAATGTCGCTGCGCCACGATGACGTGCAGCCCGCCCGCCTGAGCGACCGACCGATCCAACTGGATGTCGGTGCCTCGCCCGGCCAAATTGGTAGCGACCGTGATGCCGCCTGTTGTTCCTGCGGTTGCAATGACCGACGCTTCGTCTGCATCCTGCACACCGTTGAGCAGTTGAAACTCTAAACCGGCTCGCTGGAGCCTGCTTGCAACCGAACGACTCTGCTGAATGCTATGCGTTCCGATCAAAACCGCGCGGCCTGCCTCGTGCATTCGTTTGGTTTCGTCGACAATCGCATCCCATTTGTCTGTTTCACTCTGGCAAAAGTGATCCGGCAACAACAATCGACGCGATTGAAGACGCAGTGGCACGCGCACGACGGGCATCCCATAGATGCGCGCAAACTCGGATTCGCAACCTGCTGCCGTTCCGGTCATGCCGGCCAGGACTTGGTAGTGTCGATAGAATCGCTGGCGAGTGATCCGGGCCAACGTCTTTGACTCAGGCGTGACCAGCAAACCATGCTTGGCCGAAACCGCTTGATGCAGACCGCTGGACCAAGTCCGATCGGCAAACACTCGCCCGGTCGACGAATCAACAATCTGGACTTGCTCGTCTCGCACCACATAATCGACGTCTTGCCGTAGACAGTGAACCGCGCGGATTGCGAGTCCCACGTATTCGTGCCAAGGCCGGACGAGCTTGGAATGCGTGGCCATGACTGGATCGGCATAGATGCGGCAATAGCCCGAGTCTGAAAAGCCGACTTCACCTTTGGATCGATCGATCGTGTAATGGTTATCATCAAGCGCAGCGGCCGTCGTGACGGCCGCATGATGGATCGCCGCATCTGCGGCTTCATCTGCATCGGCCTGACTGAGCAACAGCGGTGACGTTGCGTCGTCGATCAAAACGTTGTCGATTTCATCGACGATTGCCGCATACAGACCGCGGCCACGCGTTTCGCGATCAGGCACATACGTTTCGCAATCAGGCACATAGGTTTCGCAACCAGGCATACGCCCACGATTGGCGACCGCATTGACCTTTCGATAGATCTGGCTGCCCAACGGGGACGATTCATCGCGCGAGAGAACCAGTTGGTCTCGCAGAAAGTCGAATCCGAACACGTGGCCGGGACCGAACGTGATGTCGGCATCGTAGGCAGCGCGTGCTTGCGGTTCGGTGGCAGATTCGGTGACGATTCCCGTTGTGATTGCGAGCCTGTCAAAGACCGGTGCGAGTCGATGGTAGTCGCGATGAGCCAAGTATTCATTCGTTGTCGCCACGTGGACGCCCCGACCAAACAACGCATGCACATAGGCCGGCAAGACTCCCGACAGCGTCTTGCCTTCGCCGGTCTGCATTTCCGCGACCGCACCATTGGCGACCAGCATGCCGGCAAACAGCTGGACGTCAAATAACGTCACGTTCAATGTGCGTTTGATGGCTTCGATCACTCCCCCGGCAGCCAAGCACAGCAAGTCATCATCGACCGTCTGTCCAGGCCGAGCGGCGTGAGATCGCAGCAACCGTGTGTGCCGCTGCAACGCTTGATCGCTTTGATCTGCAAGGGAGTTCGCGATTGCTTTCGACTTGCGAACCCATCCCCACAACGTTTCAGTGTCACCCATTGTGGAAAGCTTGAATTTCGCGCCTGCGGTTCGATTGATCGCACCGCGATTTTGCTTGACTGGTGCCAACTGCGATCGGAATTTTGGCAATGCGATCATGGCTTGAACCCTGTCAATTCGTGGTTCATTTGCAGCAGCACACCGGTGGCTTTTCGCAACTGCACCCAAGACATTGCGTAGGCAACCTGAGCCCGCACGAACGAACGTTCTTCGTCGGCCAATCTTTCTTGCGCATCCAGCAGGTCTTCGATCAGTAGCACGGGTGATTCGTTCGGATCGGGTAACAATTCCCATCGCTGTCGCAGGTAATTGACTTCGTTCTCTGATGCATCAATCGATTGCTTCTTTGTCGCCATCTCATCGAACGTGGCTCGCGTTTCACGAACGGCGATTTCAACCTCGGCAAACGCCATCTCTGTTGTTTGTTGAAAACGATAGAGCGTGCGTTTCATTTCCCATTGATTACGAGCCAGCCGTGCCCGACTGGCGCGATTGGCAACGGGAATCTCGAATAGCAAACCGGCCGCGTAACTGGCACCGCCGTCACTGAACTGATTGCCGATCGCACCGAACGTGTCCGTCTTGCCGTCCAGGCCGGCGACGTAAGTTCCCAGAATCAAATCCAACCGAGGCAGCACTTGGTTACGCGCCGCGCCGACGCGTGCACTGACCGCTTGGATTTCGCGGATCGCAGCGGCGATGTCGTTGCGATGATCCAGCGCCGTGATGGTTGCCTGCCGCGTCGACACATTGACCGGATAGGCCAATGGCACGTCTTGCGGTGTCAGTTCCAGCATGGCGGATCGTGCCAAACGAGGGTCGCCGGTGAGAACGCGCAGCTGTGCTTGCGCATTTCGGACGCGAGTTTCGGCGCGTATTAAATCGCTGCGCCGCTGGGCAACTGCGGCTTGGGCACGCAGGATCTGTCGCCGGTAGGCATCGACCGCCTGACGCGCCAGCAAGATGTCACGCAGATGATTTGCGCCCTCAAGCAAACGACTGCGCTGCAGCCATTCCGCTCGAGCCTGGTAAAGTTCCCAGTACGCGGTCGTGACGTTTAGCAAATGCTCTTCTAGTTCATCACGAACTTCACTTCGGGAAACCTGTAGATCAATTTGCGCTAACAGGACTCGTGTGTTGTTGACGGCCCGGCCGTGATCTCGAAGCAGTGGCTGAGTGAAATTAAGCTCTAACCTGGACGTACCCTGTGGATTGGGGACGAGAAATGTCGAGTTATTGTCTTGAAAGCCACCGCGTTGAACGAGTTCCAGGTTTCCACCGCCGCGTGTTTTCTTGCGGACACCCGCGGACGAAGAAAATGTTTCGTCGCGAAAGCGGTCGGAGTTGTCGCCCGTGGTCAACTCGCTGCCCACCGGCTCATTTGTGTTCGCAAATTTCGCTTCAATAAACGCAAGCGTGTCAAACTCGGCATCAGCGATCACGACATCGTTTTGACGAATCTTTGGTTCTGCCAGAATTCCTTGGACGTACGGCGAAGACACGAGCGCCGTTTGCGTGACCGTCGCGATGTCAATCGGTAAGGCTTGCGGTGACAACCCCATCGGTTGTGCAATCGACGTTTGCCACCACACGTCGATGTCCAACGGCTGACCGGATGAATCGACGGGCCCGACACCGTTCATCGTCAATTGATCAGGCAACTCGTCCGCTCGTACTCGATAGTGATCTAACTGGCCCGCCCATGGACCATGGTTGATCGGGTTCGGAACACTCGGTACATCAGCCGCACCTCGGTGCAAGTCGACGTTTTCCGGCGCCGAAGTGATCGACGTGGATATGTTTGGCGGATCGACGATCGCGACATCGAATGTCGGTACTTCGAAATGATCCACGATCGCGTTTGGCGTATCCGTTGTCCGCGGCGCCCACACCGGAGGCACCCCCAGGTCATCGCGGACCGCTGTCGCCGATGGGGAATGTTCGCTGCGAACGTTGGCCCCGTTTCGATTCCAGTGAATGGTCGTTGCTGCGTCCAAACGACTGGTAAGCCCAGCATCGCTAACGCCTCGAATCCCCGCCGCGTTGGAATCAGTATTCAGCGGAGGCACTAAACCGAGTCCGGAACCTTGTAGCGTCGACTTTGGGCCCGGTACCGGACGAATGGGTGTTGGGTCCACGAGTGAAGGGCGGATCGGCGTTGGACGGATCGGTGTTGGACGGATCGGGGCCGGGCGCACTGGAGTCGGATGAATGGGAGTTTCGGCCGAGCCGGCCGGCAAAGAACTCGCGATAGCGGATTCGATCGAGTGGGGCGTCTTGGTCCGTGAAACTGGGTCCGCCAGCAAAGGCGTTTGGATAGCGCACCATGCAACCAACGGCGCAGCAGCAAACACGATCAGCACGCGCCTCCAGCGCGTCCGAACGTTGACGACGTCGGAAATGGTTTTCTTAAGCTCTATCATGCTCTGAACGGTTGTGATCGTAATCACGCATACAACACTCATAATCGGCAAAGCCTTCCGTCGGGATGCAGTCGTATCCCTGGGAAACGCACCGTCAACGAGCACCTGCGCCGCAAAGTCATCCTGCCGCGCGCAACCGGAACAGCAACCCCATTCTTCCTGTACTACCAAGGCAGCCATAGTCGCGCCGATCGATAGCGTTCCGTACATTTCAGATGGACAAATCTCTCGACCTGAATCGGAACAAATGCGAAACCGAATCAACCAGTGGTGGCAGCAATGGCTGATCACTTCCGACGAAGCGACCACGCGAGCCCGTGGTGCGCTTCGTCGTTCGTTTGATCAGGACGCGGTTCAGCCGCCTCTGCAAATCAGCGGTTTGGAGCCACGAATCCTGTTCAGCGCGACACCAATCGATCCCAGCATGATGCCTGGGTCCGATGAGGTCGCGACGGTAATGCAGGTCGAAACCGAGACATCGGCGTCTGAAACCGACGATTTATGCATCGCCACCCTTGCAGAAGCGGCAGGACCGGATCAATCGGTGCGCGAGATCGTCTTTGTCGATGGCAACGTTTCGGATATCCAGCAACTCATCAGCGACCTGGATACATCCGGACGCAACGTCGAAGTCTTTGTGTTGGATTCGGATCGTAGTGGCATCGATCAGATCAGCGAAATCTTGGATTCGCGCGTCGGCGTGGATTCGATCCACTTGGTCACTCACGGAACCGATGGCGCTGTGAAACTGGGAAATGAATGGCTGACCGAGTCCAATCTTGCCAGTCATGCCGGGGCGATTGCGTCATGGCACTCGTCGCTGACCGCCGAAGCAGACATCCTTTTTTACGGATGCGATTTGGCCAGCAGCGCATCCGGACGTGGCTTTGTCGAATCCATCAGCCTCTTGACCGGCGCCGATGTGGCGGCCAGCGACGACGGTACTGGCAGTGCGCGTCTGGGTGGCGACTGGGATTTGGAATACGAAACTGGTTCGATCGAAGTCGGCGTCGCGTTTTCGATAGCGATGCAAAACGAGTGGGACGGAATTCTGGACACGTTTGTCGTGACGAACACGGCAAGCAGCGGCGCGGGATCGCTGGCACAAGCGATCCTGGACGCCAACGCGTTGGTCGGAATAGACACGATTACGTTCAACATCTCAGGCACCGGCGTGCATACGATCGCGCCATCATCATCACTAACGATCAATGATACGGTCATTATTGATGCGACGACCGATGATAGTTTTGCCGCCAACAGCAGCAGGCCGGCGATTATCTTGTCCGGCACCAGCGCCGGTGGCGGTGCGGACGGTCTGGTACTCACATCGTCGGCCGACGGCAGCACGATTCGAGGGCTGATCATCCAAGACTGGGGCGGCGACGGTATCGAGATTCAAGCCGGATCGGACAACAATGTCATCGCCGGCAACTTTATCGGACGACTGAACAACGATGGAACGGATTCCGGCGCAGGAACGGCAAACGGTGGCAACGGCATCCGCGTACTCGGTGCCAACAACACCATTGGTGGGTCCACCGCAACGGATCGCAACATCATTTCCGGTAATTCTTCAAACGGCATCAGTATCGAGGGAAGCTCGGCGACGGGAAACAACGTTCAAGGGAATTATATCGGGACGGATTTGTCCGGTCACAGTGCACTGGGAAACACAAGTCAAGGCGTTTCGATTACCAATGGTGCAGCATCCAACACGATTGGCGGGGTCACGACCGCGCGGGGCAATTTGATCAGCGGCAACAATGCAAACGGTGTCTTGATCAGCAATGCCGGAAGCATCAACAACGTCATCCAGATGAACTTGATCGGCGTTGATGTCGAGGGCGATGACGCCCTTGGCAATGCCGCCGCGGGTGTCTTGATCAACTCAAATGCCACGAACAATCTAGTCGGCGGTGCTGGTACTGGTAACGTGATCGGCGGAAATCAAAACGGCGTTCAAATCTATGACGGAGGAACGACCAATAACACGATCAGCGGAAACTTTGTCGGCGTCGATGCAACGGCAACATTTACCGTCGGCAACACAAGCCAAGGGATTCAAATCGGCGGTGGCGCCGCAAGCAACTTGATCGGCGGCACGACCATTTCGGAAGCAAACATCGTTGGCGGCAACGGCACATCCGGCATCGAGCTGACAAACTCTGGCACCAACCTGAATCGAATCGAAGGTAATTTCATTGGCACCAATACCGCGGGCACTCTTGACCTCGGCAACGTAATTCACGGAATCCGCATTCAAAACGGCGCGGCCGACAACGTCGTCGGTGGCACGAACACTAACCAAGCCAATCGAATCGCCTTTAATGGAAACAGCGGCATCAATCTGTTTAGCGGAGCGACAGACAATGCGATTCTTGGCAATGCAATCTACAGCAACGTCGGCCTGGGAATCGACTTGAACGACGACTCGGTTTCGATGAACGATACCAATGATGCCGACTCGGGGCCGAACGATCAGTTGAATTTTCCGGTCGTTACATCCGTCGCCCAGAATGGTTCTGACCTGGATATTAACTTTGCCGCTGACTTGCCCGCGGGAACTTATCGCGTGGAGTTTTTCGAAAACGCAAGCAGCGACGCGAGCGGCTATGGCGAAGGACACACATTCTTGGGCGCGGTCACCATCATCACGACGGGCGACACCGGCAGCGAGATTTTTTCAGAAACACTCACGGGCGTCACCCTGACCACCGGCGCCGCGGTTTCAGCAACGGCGACAGAGGACTTTGGAGGAGGTACCTATGGCAGCACGTCTGAGTTCGGGTATGCGTACACGGCCGGGTCCGAACTGGCCAGCAAGAACGAAACCGTCATCAATGAAACGACCGACGGCACGCAAGAGACTTCAGCCGAAAATGTCGGCAGCCAAGATGCCGTCGCGGTTGATGGCGAAGGAAACTACGTCGTGGTTTGGTCATCGGATCAAGTCGGCGGGGATGATGGCGACGGATATGGTGTGCTCGCAAGGCTCTATGACGCCAATGGAAACGCGCTGACGTCCGAATTTCAGGTCAATCAAACGACCGCGAACGACCAGCAATGGGCGCGAGTTGCAAGAGCCCTGGACGGTACATTTGTGGTCACCTGGACCAGCGGGACGGCGGGCAACGAAGACGTCTACTTCCGTCGGTTCGCCGCCGACGGCAGCGCATTGACCAACGAATTGATCGCAAACGATACGACCACCAACACTCAGAAAAATTCGGTTGTCGCAATCGATCGTACCACCGGCGAATTCGTGATTGCTTGGCAAGGTGAGGGGCCGGGGGACAGCAGTTCCATCTTCTTCCGTCGATTCAATGCAGACGGAACGTCAAAAGATAGTGCCGACCAGCTTGTCAATTCCGCCGGCGCTCACAGCGAACAAGATCCAGCGATCGCGATGCAGACCGCTGGCGGTTTCGTGGTTGCCTGGGAACGTGGTGACTCCAACAAGATTTACTTTCAGCGATTCGACGGCAGTGGCGCCAAACTGGGTAGCGAGACTCAGATCGACAATGCCTTGGCATCGAGTGTTGGTCTTGATATCGCCAGTGATGACGACGGAAACTTTACGGTGGTTTATCGTTCCGAAACCATCATCACCGGCATCTTTGCACGGGGGTTTTTCGCAAACGGGACGGAACGATTCACTCATTCAAATCTCGCCGGCGGCAACGCGGCGAGTGCGTCGATCAGCATGCTGGGTGATGGTTCGCACATCGTCACGTGGCAGAAGAGCGGTGACGGAGACGGCAACGGTGTCTACGGGCGGCGCTACAATGCCGACGGCAGTACCAATGGCAGCGAGTTCCTGGTGAACTACACAACGACCGGCCAGCAAAACCAGCCTTCCATCGCTGCGATTGACATCGACAACTTTGTGGTGGTGTGGTTTGGCGAAGGCGCCGGCGACACGAGCGGGGTCTTTGCGAAACAATACGGCACCGGTGCGACGGTCAGCGCGCCACCGGCAGTCACGTTAGGCGGCCCCTATACAATTTTCGAAGGCGACTCATTGACACTTTCGGGCACGACGGTCGTCGACCCCGATGGTGACACACCAAGCTACGCCTGGGATCTGGACAATGACGGCAATTATGGCGAGTCGAGCGAACCGACCACCGCCACTCCCACGATCGATTGGGCCACGCTAAAGAGTTTCGGAATCGATGATGACGGAACGGTTTATACGATCGGAGTTCGGGTCGACGACGGCAACGGCGGATTCACGACGGCCACCACCACGGTCACGGTCCTGAATGCCGCTCCCACATTAAGCATCAGTGGCTCCGCCACGGCAGTTAACGGTACAAGTTACTTTTTAGCACTCGGTGCTACGGATCCGGGCGATGACACGATCAGCAGCTGGACGATCAATTGGGGCGATGGCACCATCGAAACCATCGCCGGAAATCCAACGGCCGTGTCACACATCTACGCCGTCACAGGCCTGACTCACAACATCACCGTATCTGCGACCGACGAAGACGGAACGTGGCATCCGAACGAGATGCTTGTGACAAGCAGCGTGTCAAACAGCATGTTTCGGTTTGCCCCCGTTAGTGGCGACTTCGTCGAATCGTTCGGCGCAGGGGACGTGACTGCGCCTAGCGACTCGGTCATTGGCCCAGACGGGTTGTTATATGTTGCGGGGATCACTTCGGGGGACGTCGAGCGTTACGACCCGGTGACTGGAAATCGAGTCGATACGTTCGTCACCGCCGGCTCGGGTGGTTTAAGCGGCGCAGGCGGACTGGCGTTCGGCCCAGACGGAAACCTCTATGTGGCCAGCTTTGGAACCGACAGCATCCTGCGATACGACGGGACAACGGGCGCCTTTATTGATGCCTTCGTCAGCGGATCGGGTGGTTTGGACGGACCCATCGGAATTTTATTCCACAGCGACGGTGATCTGTACGTCAGCAGTTACAACAGCAATCGTATCATCCGATACGACGGTGCTACGGGTGCCGTGATCGGCGATTTCGTTTCGGCGGGCTCTGGTGGGCTGGTCGGCCCCGAGTTTATGGCATTCGGCCCGGACGGCAATCTTTATGTCGCCTCGTATGACACCGACCAGGTGCTGCGGTATGACGGTTCCACCGGTGCTTTCATCGACGCGTTCGTTTCCGCCGGCAGCGGTGGGCTTGATGGCACATCGGGAGTAAGCTTCGGCCCCGACGGTGATCTCTATGTCGCCAGTGTGCTTAGCGATGAAGTGCTGAGATATGACGGCACGACTGGCGCGTTTATCGAAGCCGCCGCAAGCGGCAACGGTCTCGATGGACCTCGAGATTCAATATTCCTGCCATCGGTTCAGGTCACCGTGACCGCACCACCCAATGGTGGCCGGCTCTGGTTCAGCACGAATGGAGGCGGTGATTCCACGTCGCTGCCAAGTTGGGGCAGTGCCACGGTCGTCGAACTCGGCGGCACATCTTTGTCGTTCGACACGGCAGGCGTTCCTGCGAACACGACCAGTGGTGACTTCACGGTTGCCTTCGAAATCGACAACTTCGCGTCAGGTGCGCAGGTCAACGCGTTGCATTACGTTGGCACAGATCTATCGATCGGCGGAGACACGTTCGCTGCTTTCAATTTACTTGCCGGTGACGTCTTGTTCTCAACCGATTCGGGCGAAACGTTGGTCAGTACGAATTCATTGTCGGCCGACAAAGAGGACGTCGTTGTCTTTCGCCCTGATACGCCAGGCGACTACAGCAGCGGTTCGTTCTTTTTGTTGCTTGACGATCCCGCCAGTGCCGAAATCATGGGGATCACACTCGTCGAACAAACCACCACCCTGGCCGACGTCACGCTTACCGCCGGCACGTTCTTATACACGCGATCCGGTGGCGCAGAGGATAGTAATGTCTATACCTTTATCGCCGACGACGTTGGTGACGGCACCACCAGCGGCATGTCTCAACTGTTAATCGATGGGTCCGATATCGGAATCAGCGACAAAGTGCACGGAATCGAACTGATCGAATCGCCCATGACCGTCGCGGGCACCGATTTTACCGAAGGCCAATTGCTGCTAAGCATCGATGGAAACAGCGCGGTAGGGGACAACTCACTAGCGGTGACCCAACACGACATCTTCTTGCTTGACGTGACCCAAACGACGCTGGGGTCGGGTACCTCTTCCGCGACGGCAACTTTACTTCTCGATGGCAGCGATGTCGAACTATCTTCGGGCTCCGAAAAGATTGACGCGATCGCAATGTTCAGTGAGAACGTGGCACCAAGCGACATCTCGCTCAGCAATAGCAACGTCAACGAGAATACCGACACGACATCGGGGCTATCAATCGGTTTACTAACGGCGACGGACACTGACGCCGGCGAAACGTTCTCGTGGACAATTCTTGGTGGTACCGACGCGGCCAAGTTCAGCATCGGCGGATCGGCGTCAAACGAACTCATCCTGACCGACGGGATGCTCGACTATGAAAACCAATCCAGCTATCAAGTCATCGTCCGCGTGACGGACGCCGGTGGAAACCACTTTCAAGAAACGCTG
>TARA_R110002049_G_scaffold242357_1_pt1 | contig 44078 bp, 49 predicted proteins | sample TARA_R110002049 | Tara Oceans TARA_R110002049 (sample SAMEA4396941) | marine metagenome | biome: Polar Biome; feature: [SRF] surface water layer (ENVO:00010504); material: water (ENVO:00002006), including particulate matter (ENVO:01000060) such as... | depth 5 m | reverse complement strand
ACATATTAAACGTTTACGTAGAATGGTTACTCTTGCCTATCAGATAGAATGGATTGATAGAGATCCATTTGTTAATTTTAAAGTAAAGATTGAAAAGAAAGAACGAGAATTTCTTACTAGCGAGGAATTAAAAAATATTGAGAATTTGTCCTCTAAGATTGAGCGTCTGTTGGTTGTTAAAGACTTATTTGTTTTTAGTTGTTATACAGGTATTTCTTATAGTGATATCGTTCGATTGACAACTGTGAATATAGTAAAGGGAATAGATGGTCATTCTTGGATATCGGCGAAGAGGATAAAGACAGGAACACCTTTTAAAATACCTTTACTTCCTAAGGCTAGTATTTTAGTTGATAAGTATAAGAATGATTTTAGAACTTCTAATAATGATAATATTCTACCTAAATTATCAAATCAAAAATTAAATAGCTACCTAAAGGAAATAGCAGACCTTTGCGGTATCAAGAAGAACCTTACTTTTCATATGGCGCGTCACACCTTTGCTACAACAGTAACTTTAACTAATGGAGTGCCAATAGAAACCGTTTCAAAACTCTTGGGTCATACAAAGCTAGCAACAACCCAAATTTACGCTAGAGTAGTTGAAAAAAAGGTGAGTAAGGATATGGAAAAGCTAAAATTGATATTAGAGTGAATTTAAAAATTGGTATTTTGGTTTAGTTTGGTTTTCTAATAGTGAAAGTGTTTATTAGTGTTAAAATATTTGAAATGCAGGTATGGTGGAATTGGTAGACACGCCAGACTTAGGATTTAATACCTTACTGTGTGGGAGTTCGAGTCTCCCCACCTGCACTTTTTCAACTGTAAATTTACAGTCATTTAACCTTTCAGAAATGGGAGGTTTTTTGTTTAGGTACAACATTTTGCTATTTTCTTTGGCTTAATTTAGAATAATAGGTTTTAGATATATTTGATATCAAAAACTATTATTTTGTTGAAGATTAATAATTTTTACTTATGATTTGACTTAAAATAGGTTGACGTTATTTATGAAAAATCAAAGAATATTAGATAATTTGAAGTTCTAATTATTTTCAAAAATATATAATTAAAACAGTTAGTTTAAAATCGTTATGAATTAACGTTACTTCCTGCGTAATTTATCTTTGTAATTGATAAAAACCGATGGTTATGTTAGAACTTTTTGATAATATTGATGACTTTGTTTCCGATTTATATAAATCCAAGGGTGATGGTAAGTTAACGTATCACAATTATTATCACACTACAAAACGACTCAAAAACGCTAATAAGTTAATAGAATCAGAGAAGTTCAATTCATCTGAAGCTGCTATTATACAATTAGCTTTGGCTTTTAGTAATACTGGATACGTATCAGATTATCAGAAACCTAATAAGGCAAGTGTTGATGAGGCTCTTAATTATTTCAAATCGAAAAAATTAGGTGCAGACATACAACAAAAAATAATAAAATGCATTATTGTTTTAGAAACTAAAAATCCCAAAAATAAATTAGAAGAAGCTGTTTTAGACATTTACTATTCTGAATATGGTGAAAAAAAGTTTATCAAGCATAGCAGTTTATTAAAACAGGAAATAGAAAAAAATAATGATTCTTCGTTAGAAAATGATAAGTGGTTAGAGCAACAAATTGTAGAACTTTCTTCTCACAATTATTACACTAATTATGCTATACAAAATTGGCAAGAGCGAAAAGTTAAGAATTTAGCCGATTTATTAAATGAACAGAAAAAACATAAAAAAAGACATGAAAAAGAAAGGCTAAAAGCGTATTACAAAGAAAAATACAAAAGCGAAAGTCCAGAGAGAGGAATCCAAACATTATATAGGGTTGCATTGAGAAATCATATAAAGTTGAGTGATATAGCTGATACTAAGGCCAATATTCTTTTATCAGTAAATGCCATTATAATTTCTTTAGTACTTGCAAACTTATTATCGAAATTGGATAATCCGTCAAATAGATACCTAATATTGCCTACCATTATTTTTGTTTTATTCTCAATTATTTCAATGGTATTATCAATCAAAGCTACGCAACCTAATGTTACGCGTGGTGAGTTTACTGAGAAGGATTTGAAAAATAAATCAGTTAATCTTGCCTTTTTTGGTAACTTCCACAAAATGGAGTTGAGTCGCTATCAAGCTGCAATTACTAACTTAATTAAAAGTAAGGATGATGTTTATAATACATTAACGACAGATTTATATTTTTTAGGGGCTGTACTCGATTCAAAGTATAGACTTCTTCGTTTAACCTATTATATATTCATGATAGGAATTATAGTTTCTGTTTTAGCATTTTCAGTTGCATTTATTTATCGTAATACTTTAACCATTTAAAGTAATTGCGTTAATTGTAAATGTATTTCAATCAATTTAAATAGTTGTTTAGTAGTAATTTTATATAGAATTTTAAAAACAATAAATATGTCTATTTTAACAATTATTTTAAATATTATTTTCCCACCATTATCTGTAGCTTTAAAGCATGGAGTTAGCACAACACTTCTAATAAGTGTACTGTTAACATTACTAGCTTGGTTACCTGGGGTAATTCATGCATTTATCGTGAATAATTAATCTGACTTACAAATTAAGAGTAGCATAATGATTTTACTTCTTTAAGTAAAATTTTCTTTCATACCAACCATAGACTCTTAAAATTTATAATTTAGATGAGACGCATAATCAAAATATTTACTATCACTACTATTGTTCTAATAGTAGTGATATATTTTAAATTAGTCTCAAATAAAAACACATTTGAAACGTGTAACATTCACAATATTGAAGATATTCAAAATATAGATTATACTAAAAATGACAGTTTAACTATTAGCGCGAGCACATTATACGAAGGAGATGTTCTTAAAAATCTTTTACAAGGTGAGAACTACCGTGATGCTTGGACAGCAAAAATTGATGTTACTGTTTTGTTTCTAGATACACTTTATGGTGGTGTGAGTATAGTTAAAGAAGGTGGTGGAAAACAAACACAATCAATTCGCTTAAAAACAGTTGATAATCTGTACCTCACGTTACGCAGTGTAAACAAAAATCCAGAAAAACTAATACCAGATTTTGCAAAAACATTAAGATTGGAAAATATAGTTGTTGATGGTATTTCCGCACAACACCCTTACGCATCTATTGTAGTTTCTAAACTTTCTGATGCTATAAATATTTTACACACTCATCCAAAAATCGTTTTCTTACCAAAACAAACCACTTTAGATAATTATAATGAGGTGTACGGCGATAGACTTTATGCCTTAGAATTTGAAAATAAAGGTGTATATAACTGGACAACACTAAACAATGTTTTTGAAATAATGGATACCGAAGATTTACAAAAGCTTAAATCAAAAGTATCGTCTAGATTACGCATTGATAAGAATATGCTTGTGAGGGCTCGTCTGTTTGATTTAATAATTGGTGATTGGGATAGGCATGCTAAGCAATGGGGTTGGGTTGTTACAAAACAAGACACTACGTACAAAGCATATCCGCTACCAATGGATAGAGATAATGCATTTTTTAAGGTAGGTGGACTTATTCCATCACTTATTTCTGATGAAGATATTACACCTAAAATGCAATCTTTTGATCGCAAAATTAATTACCTAGAAGGACTCGTTTATGATTTTGATGTTTATTTCCTTCAAAATATTTCTGAAGAAGTCTTTATAAGAGAAGCGAAATATATTCAGAATAGATTAACTAATCAGGACATTGAAAAAGCATTTCGTAAATGGAATACTGAGTTATATAATTTGCACGCAAAAGAGATAATTAATAAGTTAAAATATAGAACAGATAATCTTGAGACAATAGCTACTAAATTTAAAGCTATTTTAGATTCTAGACCCTTACTTCAAAAACCTTTAAAAGGCTCAGAAGATATGCTTCTGGATGAAGCTCTTATCAAATGCTTTGATTGTATTAAAAAATAAATAATGAATTTAAACACGCCAGATTTTTATAAAAAATTTTCAAATACTACATTAATTGTAACTTTAATAATACTTGTTACATTACTAATTTTAAAAGGCTTTAAAATCCTTTTATTAATTATTGCAAGTATTCTGTTTGCAATATATTTTCTGGGAATTGCAAATTTTATTGAAAGCAAACTTAAAATAAATAGAAAAATAGCATTGGTGCTTACGGTGGTATTTACATTCGGTTTAGGTACACTATTAGTTTATAAAGTTTCTCCTAACATATCAAGACAGGTTTTAGAATTAAAAGAGAAACTGCCAGAAGCTATAGATAAAACTAATCAAGAAATTTCAAAGAACGAAGCTTTAAATTTTTTAGCTAAACCAATAAGAAGAAGTATTGATATTGGTAAAAAAGATGAGGGCGGTTATATCAAATCATTTTTTAGTTCAGTATTTGGTATTTTAGGAGATCTGTACATTATCATTTTCTTAGGTTTTTTCTTTATGGCAAATTCCAAATCATATACAAAAGGGTTGACATTGCTTTTTCCAAAATATCGACGACAAAGAGTTAACGATATATTTATTGAGATAGGTTATACTTTGCGTAATTGGTTGTTGGGTAAATTAATGTCCATGCTTATTGTGGGCAGTATGGTGGCATTAGGGCTCTATCTAATTGGTGTGCCACAGGCGTTAACTCTTGGTGTAATTACAGCTGTTTTAGCATTTATTCCCAACATAGGGCCGCTAATTTCTTTAATACCAGCTTTATTAGTCGCTTACAGTATTAGTAATGAGCTAGCCATATCTACATTTATCATTTATATGGTAATTCAGGCTATTGAAAGTAATTTAATCACACCATTAATTCATAAACAAATGATTGCTATGCCTATGGCAATGGTTTTAATTGCACAATTAGTTCTTGGAACATTTACAGGGTATTTAGGTTTAATTTTGGCTGTTCCAATAGTAGCCATAGTTTTAGTTGTTATAAAAATGGCGTATATTGAAGACGTACTTAAGGATGACTCTCTAAAGGCCTAAAATATGTCTATGAAACATGAAATCTCAGATGAAAAACCAGGGTCTATATTAGTAGGTTTAGCAAAAACATTTGATGTTGAAATTGAAGAAAAACCAAACCAGTGCTATATTAATATTCCAAAAAAATATGGATCTGGAACCATTAGCCTGTATAATTTTGCATTTGGTGTCTCAGTAATTTTAGTTAATTTAAAACTTAAAAAGGCAATTAATTTAAGTTATAATGATGGCAGAATTCATCCACTTAAAATTATCATGATTAAAGAAGGATTTTTAAATCATGCTTTTGATAAGGATAAAGTAGAACATCGTGTTAATAATTTTGAAAGTTTAATTATAGCCAGTACACCAGATAATAATCATCATTTTAAATTGCCCAAGGATAAAAATGTTTGCTTTTTAAGTATTCAAATAAATCGTAAAGCTTTTGAAACCAAAATAGATGACTTTATACCAGATATGCACCAAGACATATCAAAACTTTTTAGAGATGTTAATGGTATTCAAAACTTTAACTATAAAAATTTCTACACACCTAATACGTTAAAGCATCTTGACGAGTTTATAGAAAACACCGATAATAATTTTCTGGAAGCCGTATTTCTAGAAGGTTTAACCTATCAGCTTATTGTATTAAACCTAAAGCAATACTTGGTAAATCTTAAATCACCAAATTCAGATACTACTGTAGCAACCCAAACGCGGTTAAAAGTTAAAAAGGCTACTGACTTCCTTGAAAATAATATATCTAACTATACTGGTGTAAAAGATTTAGCAAAATCAGTTCAAGTAAACGAAAAGACTTTACAATCTGGATTTAAGCAAATGTACAATACTACAGTAAATGTCTATGTAAGAAACTTTAGGGCTCAAAAGGCATATAAGCTTTTAGAAACTACCGATTTGACAGTTGCTGAAATAGCCTATAAATTAGGAGTCAACTCACCGAGTCATCTTTCTAAGCTTTTTAAGCTTTACTACGGCTCTACACCTACGGCATTTAGAAAGTCGCTTAAAAGTATATCATAAATGGTTCTTATGCGCTAGAAAATGTCACTTTTGCGCTTATTTAAAGCGTAATATGTTATAATTTAGTTGTTTGTATGTCAGTTCTTTATGCTTTGTAAAACAACAGACTTTGGAGGCGATTTATACTCATATTTTGGTGAAACATCCAAAACAATTAGTACCCAGACTTAGAGAAATACTTAGGCCAATTGTTATTGTTGACGGCATTGAAACGGTACTTAGTTTCAATAATGACTTAGGAAAAGGAACCTTTACTATAATTTTTGTGCCAAATGAATTTCAGAATATTCATTTTGGGGGTGTTTTCCACAAAAATTTCTCTATTGATTATTCACACTCACAATTACCAGTAACATCTTATATTCATTTATCAAGTGGTTCTTTAAACGTAAGTATTGGTTTTGACAATAATTATTTTAAAATTGGTTTAGAGCAGCAATTTGTTTATAGGCAGGGTCTTAGAACTTCAGCATTTTTTAAGTGGCCTAGAAATAAATTTGTTGATTTCAACTTGCTAAAGGTATTCGATATGAGTTTTATAGATACTGAAGCAACAAAATATACGAGTGATAGTGTTAATGGTCATAGCAAGAGTAACGACAATTCGGTTATTATTAGTCGTATTAATAAAAAATATCAACTTGGTAGAAGCATGAAGATAAATTCGAGTGAAGTTGGTGATAAAAGAACGTACGATTTAATTGAGAAAGTAAAATCATTAGTAAGATTTCATAGCAATTTGATTGCTGATTAATGTATTCAAATGAGTTAATAATACTATCAATTGAGTTAAACTAAAATTAAAAGTTCTTTATTTTTGGTGGTATGAAAGAGATAAAAATTGAACACAAAGAAACACAAATTTTACTTAATCAGCAGTTGCAAGACTTATATTGTTTAGAGTTAGAATGCAAAGATGTTCTTCCAAAGTTTAAAGAGGTAAGCAAAGACGAAAATTTAAAAGCTACTTTGGAAGCTCAATATATCACTCTAAACTCCAATTTAGATAATTTAGAGCAATTAGCAGCAGAAGAGGATATTGAATTATTAGACGAAGAATGTTTGAGCTTAAAAGGTATAATTCATAAATCTGAAATTTATTTAGAAGAAGGCCCTGTAAATGATTCTGGAATTTTGAGTCATGTAGACCGGATTAATCAATATAAAACGGCTGTTTATAATTCGGCCGTCAGGTTTGCAAAAGAATTAAATTATAAAAAGTTGTACAAAGATTTAGAAAATATAAAAAACTATACTTATAATATCAATGATCGATTAGCACGCTTGGTTGATAATCATTCTGACGACCGTATTATTGAAAATTTGTAATATTACAACTCCCTACTTAACTATGTATAAACCAGTAATTTTTAAAAAATTATTGGTTTTTTTATTTCAAATAACTGCTGTTTACAGGGTATAAAAAAACCTCAATATTGAGGTTTTTTACAATTAACACTATTGTTATACATTTATTTTCTATTTATATATTATGCTGACACAGCTAACTTATTTTGAAGTTTATACTGACTTGGAGAACAGTTATACTTTTCTTTAAATATTTTAGAAAAGTAACTTCTGCTAGAAAACCCAAGTGTGTATAAAATTTGTGAAATATTCATATCGGTAGTTTTTATTAACACTTCAGACCGGGTAACTCTTACATCTCTAATAAAATCGTTTACCGTTCTGTTATGCATTAATTTAAATCCTTCTTGCAATTTTGTAGGTGTTAAACCTATTTTATGAGAAAGCTCTGTAACTGTTAAATTGGTTTCAGGGAAATTATTTATAAACTCTGATAAATCTTTTACTTTGGTCATCTCTTTACACGTAAGAGAGCCTGTAGCATTTTCTTTTCTAAGCGTATCTTTTTTATGTTGTTCAATTTCTAAAGCTAAAATAACGTGCACCAATCCTTCAATTAAAAGTGCTCTAACAACACCATCTTGCTTAATAGCTTGCAGTTGTTTAATGCGTTCAGCAATCTTTAAATTATAAGATCCTACAATAGCTACATCTTCTGTTTTATTCTCAATGTAACGTTCTCTTAATTCTTTATTTATAGCAAAATCACCAGGATTACCAAAACGTGTGTTCACACTTATTAAAGACATAACTACTTGTACATCTCTGTAAAAATATAAGGTGTTATTTTCTTGTTCTATATTAGATAAAATAGCTGTTTGAAATGTTTCTAATTCAATTCTATTTGAAGCATTATTAAAAGTATGAGCCATTTTTCCTTCTGCGCAATACGCAAAATTAATAGCTGTTTTTACTGGTGATGCTATGGTTAATTTAATATCTTCATTAAATGTAATATCAAATTCTAAATAAGAAATACCACCTTTACTTTTTGTTCCTCTTATGGTGCCGTAGCCCAAATCTGTATCAATAGTTAAAATACTTTCTTTAAGGTTATTTATTAAGCGTCCTTGTAATGCTGTTTGAAGTTGACTAAGAATAGCTTCGAAATTTGTTGCAGATATATGTAAATGTTTCATAATTGGTTGTTGTTAAATATTATGATACAAAGATGCAACCACACGACTTATTTTAAATTACACAATTTTTGGAATCTGTTATATAATTATTCGGTTAGTTATATAATTATATAAAATCGTTAAGAAGGGTAATAGGTTCTTATGGTATTGAAAAGAATAGTTCTATTTATATCAAATGCTTGAATGATTAAAACTTAATAAACGAATTTCGTGCTTATCGTTTTTTAGGAAGCATTTTAAGTTTACCACTAGGGAGATAGATTGTAAAGATAGAGCCTTTATCTACAATACTATTAGCAGATATGAATCCGTGATGCTTCAAAACAATTTTTTTACAAATGGCTAAACCAATGCCAGTTCCAGAATATTCACTTCTTTCGTGAAGTCGTTGAAAGAGTTCAAAAATTTTCTCATTTTCAGTTTGTTTAAAACCTATACCATTATCAATTACTTTAATAACATGGTAATATGCATGAGTTTTAATAAACTCTTGAGGAATTTGTTTGCTATGAATTTTAGAACTCTGAATAACGATTTTAGTATCGCGTTCTCTAGACATGTATTTTAAAGAATTACTAATTAAATTAGTAAACAGTTGCTCTAGCAAAAACGGAATGCCATAAATATTAGGCAGTTTATCAACTTCAATATTCACTTTAAGATGTTCAGTAGTTTCAGAGAACGTTTCTAAAACTTCACTAAAAATATCATTTAAATTAGTAAACTCAAAATCGTAATCTTTACTATCAACTCTTGAAAAGGCTAACAAGTTATTAATAAGCGAACGCATACGCGATGCACCATCTTCAATTTTAGAAAAATAAGTTTTATGTTTTGAATTCAGTATCTCGAAATTTGATTCTTTAATGCGAGATACAAACATTTGTATTTTCCTAAGCGGTTCCTGTAAATCATGACTTGCCACTCTATTAAATGAATCTAACTCAGTATTACGTCGTTCAAGTTCAATATTTTTTTCTTTAAGTTTATTTTCATTAGAAACTCTTTCAGTCACATCTTGTATTACACCAATAATTATGGGTTCACCATCTCTGTCTTTATAATCAGCTCTTGTGTAAATAAACTTTGTAATGTTATCTTTTGAAATTATTCTAAAAATAAATTCAATAGATCCCTGCTTCTCCAGAATTCTATTTATATGGTCCACATACATTTCTAAGTCCTCGTCGTGCACAAAATCTCTTAACCCTTTGTTCGTTAAATCTAAATTATCTTTATTATGACCTAAAATTTTATAAACGTTATCAGAAAAAGCAAATTGATTCTTATTCATAGTCCATATATAACTTCCTAATTTTGCAATTTCTTCGGCTTCTTTAAATACCTCATTAATAAGCGATAGATCATAATTAACTTCTTCTAATTCATTTTGCTTACGGTATAAATCGGTAAGCTCTGTTACCATAACTTGTAATCCTGATTTTACGGGGACATAACGAGCCTTAAAATAGCGAATTTCATTTTTAATAGGAACTTCCAGCATTTTTTCAAAATACTCTTGTTTTACATAGGCAGACACGAGTTGGTCAAATAAACCAGAAGGTTTTAAAAAAGGATAAACTTCTGAAACTTTACTATTTAATATGTTTTCATGCGAAATATCTGTTAAGGTTAAATTCGCTTTACTCGCATAGGTAATGGTGAAATCTTCAACTTGATTATCGTCAGAATAAACAGGCTCATAAAAATTAGCAATATCATTGGTGTTATTTAAAATGGCATCAAGAATATTGGATTTTTCATTACTCAATTTTCTAGATTTTAATAAATGATAAACCGAAATGACTAATACTATAAAAGCAATAGCAGTTGCAAACAAGAAGAATTTTGGAATGGTTCTATTTTGATTCTTGAAGGTTTGCGATATGGTTAATAAGTTCGTTTTATGCTCATCCAAAAGATTGCTTTTAAGCATTCTTCCTTGAGAAAAAAGTTGTTTTAACTCTTGCCTTGATGTGTCATTTGGCGAAGACAAATGATTTTTTAAAAGATTATATAATTTATTATGTGTGGAAAGAAAATTACTGTAACTAGAATAGTTTACATCTAATTTTTTAATTAACGTATTGTTATTTTTAATTATAGAGTCTAGATATGATGTTGTTAATTTCGAATTTATAAACCGTTCTTCAGAAGTATTGAGGTTTGTTATCAACTGATTAATATTTCTAGTTTCATCAAGATGATTAGCAACTAAATTACCCGATTGCTGTAAGTTTAAAATTTGATAAATAACAATACTGAGAAGGATTAAAAGTATTAGTCCAGATAAAAATAAAGAGACCTTGTAGCCTTTTAGGGTAGTAATAAAATCGGTTTTATTTTCCATTAAATTCTCAATAAAAACGTGTCTCTATTAAAGTTTGATGTGTGGTATTGCCAATTTACCTTCAATACTTTTTCAACCGCTTTTTTAAGCGCTTTAAATGAACTTGGTTTTTTTATGTAGATATTAGCTCCGTTTACAAAGGTGTTTTCAATATCTTGTTCAGACGATGAGGTAGAGTAAATTGCAATAATAATATGCTGTAATTGTTTATTTGCTTTGATTTCTTTTAAACATTCCATACCATTTTTAATGGGCATGTTTAAATCTAAAAAAAGTAAATCTGGTAATTTAGTATTTGGGGTTTCTAGATAAGTCATTAAATCTTGACCATGATTAAAGAGTTGTAATTCGGTCTCAACAGAAATATCATCGATAGCTTCTTTAAAAAACAAGCGGTCATCTTCATCATCATCAGTAAGAATTATTTTTAACATTTTAGTGCGGGTTAATATTGGTTGTTAAGTTTACGTTTTTTTATAATTCTCTGGAAGGTTGAAGGTGTTAAACCCGTTGTTTTTTTAAACTGTCCAGATAGATGTGCAACGCTGCTATAATTTAACTTAAACGCTATTTCTGTTAATGTTAAATTAGTTTTTAAAAGCAAAGATTTTACTTTGTCTACTTTTCTTAAAATAATATAATTTTCTATAGAAGTATATGTGGCCTCAGAAAATAAGGTGGATAAATATGTATAAGAATAATTTAATTTATCTGATAAATAATCTGAGCTATTAACTAATTGTGCTTCTTCACTATTTAGCATCTCATCAATGGTGCTTTTTATACGCTCTATTATAGCTACTTTTTTATCTTCAATAACCTCAATATGATAATTGTCTAGAACAGCTATTAACTCATTTTTCTTATCTTTAGATAAATGATTTTCAAACTCTATTTCATTGATGCCATTTAACTTACAATCAAAATCTAGCATCTTTAACTTATCAGAAAGCAAAGCTTTAAACGTCCGATTCCCATCATAAGAAACATAAATTTTCAAAGTATTATAATTTAGGTATACAAATCAAAGTTAATTAATATCTTTTTAAAATTATAATATTATTTTTCTAGTTTTTTGACAAAGCTTATCAAGTTTGTTAAAGTGTTCATTGAGTTAATATTTGGTTGAAATGAGTAGCTTTAACTTAAAATTTAAATAAACCTTTGTGAAAATTATAAATATGAAAAAAACGGTTGCCATTATTGGGTGTGGCCCTAGAGGTTTATCAGCTTTAGAAGATTTGCTACTTACTTATTCAAAACGAGAGAGCATGTACAATCTTCAAGTCATTATTTTTGAACGCACAGGGTGTTTTGGCAGCGGGCAAGTATATAATCCAAAGCAAACCCATCATAATTGGCTAAATATTAATGAGCGCTCGTTAACTATTCCTAATAGAGAAGATATCAATTTAAGAGGCGAGAGCATTGATGGTTTTCCATCTTTTAAAGATTGGAGTTTTTACGAAAGCGATAACAAATCAGCCATTGATATTTTTCCAATAAGAGCTTTATTAGGCACATATCTTGAAGCGCGTTTTAATTCAATTGCAGAAAAACTTAAAGCATTCAAAATACTCAAAACTTATCAAAGTATAGTCACATCAGTAAATTATAAAAATGATCGATTTGTAATTACAGATGAAAAAGATAAAAGTTATTCAGCTGATGAAATTGTTTTAACAATAGGTCATCAACCTACCAATAGATCTAAACAAATTGCAAAATGGAAAACATTTGAAGCAAATAATACTCGCATAAAACTATTTGATAAACCATATCCCATTAAAGGATTATTTGATGATGGTTACATCAATGGGAACAGTCACGTCGCGATTAGAGGATTCGGACTCGCTATGATTGATGTAGTTCGCGGAATTGCTGGTTACACTGGAAGCCGTTTCGAAATAGTGGATGATAATACACAACGTGTGCACTTTCATCCAGGTGAAGATTGCCCGAAAAGAATCATTCCGTTTTCTTTAGATGGTTTACCAATGGCGCCTAAACCATTAAATGAAACGATTGATAATTGGTTTAAACCTTCAGAAGTTCAACTAAATCATTTAAAAATTGAACTATCTAAAGCTACTGCTAGTCCAGAAAAAGTAGATTCTATCGATTTTATTATTAAAGTTATGAGATCTTTAATAGCAGAAGTGTTTTTGAGTTTGAAAGCGAAAAGTGTTTCACATAATTATAATGTTTCTGAACTCGAAAATTTAATTGAGACTTATGTAAAGCATGATAAAACCGATTCTGATATTTTCATTTCTAATGATCTTAATCCAAAAAAAATAATAGAGAATTATATACATATGGCAACAGGGTATAGTGAAATTAGTCTCGATTATTGTATCGGTCAGGTTTGGCGTCATTGCCAACCAACACTATATAAATACCTGTCTTATATTGGATTTGACAACGAGATAATTTTGGATAATATAAAACTTGATGAGAAATTAAAACGCTTGACTTTCGGACCGCCAGTAGCGAGTCTTCAACAATTACTAGCCTTAATTAATTCAGGTATTATGAGTGTTAAAGCTATAGATGACCCTGATATTGAATGTACAGATAAAGGTTGGCTTCTAGAAGGCGACAATGCTGAATTTATGGCGGATGTTATGATTAACTCGGTGCTTGATGCACCTAAAATTTTAGAAGTAAAAACGCCTTTAATAAAACAACTTTTAGAGTCTAAATATATTAAACCAATTCACGAGGAGTTGGGCGTTGAGACTTACAAAAATAGCATAGCTAAATCTGATATTCAATTACCTATAGCTATTTTAGGAAGATTAGCTCAAGGTACTTTATTAGGTGTAGATGCTATTTTAGAATGTTTTGGAAATCGCTCTAAAGTTTGGGCCAATGATGTAGTAAACAGGCTAGAAAAAAAATAAGATTAACAAACTAAATTGTTAATCTTCTCGTTGTACTTCGCTCTCTAATTTTAGAACTTTACTATTATCACTTTGCTCTATGTAAAGTGCTTTATTGTTGTTTTCGCCATGTCTGGTAATTGATTTCCCATCAATCGTTTTTGTAATAGACGAGTTAAAGGTTTCAATAACTTTACCCTTGGCATATCCATTTCCCCATTTCCATTTTACTTGAGTTCCTTTTCTTATCATAACTTACATAGATATTTATTATTTAAGGCTTTGTTCTAACACCTTCTAGAATTTCAGAATCTGTGTCTTCAAATGAGATATTTGATGATTTGTGTAAAACAGATATATCGCCAGTAGATTCTAATACAACTGCAAGTACATCGTTAAGTTGAATAACGTTTGCTTCTCTAAGTTTTGCCATGAGTTGCGATTTTTCTATTCTAGCATGTTTAAGATTTTTTTCTATTATTTGATTATTTTTCATTAATAGTAAAGGCGCGTTAGAAATAGCTGAATTTATCCAAGAAAACTTGCGTTGTAAAATTGAAAAAATGTAAGCCAATAGTAATAAACTTGCAATTGCGACAGTACCATGTATGACAGAAGTTTTAGATGTTAATGTAGTAGATAGAATGCTACCTATTGCAATAGTAAATGCAAAATCGTAAGCTGTGAATTTAGCGAATGATCTTAGTCCGATAATACGCGTTAATACAATTACAGCCGTAAATAGCATTAGGCTACTTAAAAATGTTTCAATAAGTGGGTCTTTATTATCAAATATCCATTCCATAGTAATTACTGATACATTAAATTACCTTTTTTGCTACTCTAAACAAACCGACTTTACCAATTGTTTTTAAAACTGTTCGTAACCAATTTGCAATAGATAGATCGTCTTTAAACTCTTGCTTTACAAGCTTAAGTTCTTCAATAGATATGTCACGTTTCAATTTTAAAACTTCTAGATCTTTCGCTATTTCTTGTGCATTTTCGTAAACTCTCATAGCTTTTATTTAAACATTATTTTTGATAATAGTTTTATAATAGAATTTTCTATCCAGTGTCTAATAGCATAACTAAAAATTGCCAGTCCTACAAAAATTAAGGCTGTCAACAAATATCCAATTATTGCACTATCGAAAGCCTCACCAATACGAGTTGATAAGGCTACTGCTAATAAGATAAAAGCTATCAGAGCAAAGGAACCAACTAAAGTGAATTTAATCAGTAAAGCCATTGATGTGGTTAACATCTGAAATAACTTAAGCTCATAATAAGCCTCAGTATTTCTTATAAAGCTTTCGCCTTTGCTTAGCGCTTTATCTGTAGTTTCATCTAAAGAATCAAATACACTCATTATTTGGTCTGTAAGGTTTTATTCTTAGCTTTTAACTCTTTTAATCTGCGTTCTAACGAACTAATAACGTCGTCTGCTTTGTAGCTAGCATTTGTAACTATGATATCTAATTGGCTATCTAGTGTACCCTTTCCAGTAGCTAAACTATCAGCTACATTATCTCTAATTTCACTTGTTTTACTAGCAATATTAGCTTTCATTTTTTCTGCTTCAGTTAGCAACGTGTCTTTTGCACTATTAGCATTATCAGCTATTTTTTTTCTAGTTACGCTTCCTTTATCAGGTGCAAAAAGCATTCCTACACCTACACCTACCGCTGTACCTAAAATGACTGTTAATAAATTATTTCCTTGATTCATTTTTAATATGTTTTTAATTATTAATATTTCTTTTGTACAAATTTATTACCGAAATACATATTGTATTGACTTCATCACATATATGATTAACTCAAAAAATGAGAATTCCTATATGCTTTGTTTCTTTACTTAATTTAGATGTAAATAAAAACAATTATGGCAGTTCTAGGACATATTATAAAAGGGGCAATTCAACTTGTAGATAATATAAAATCAAAACCAAATCATATAGAAGCACAACAAAATGTGTTAAAAGATTTGATAACTAGGGCTAGTGATACCCAGTTTGGAAAACACTATAATTTTAAAACACTTCTATTATCAGACACTTTAGCAACAGATTTTTCTAATGCAGTTCCTTATCACGATTATAATGATATGCATAGTAAATGGTGGAAAAAAATTCATGAAGGTGATACTGATGTAACATGGCCTGGGAATCCATCATATTTTGCATTAAGTTCAGGTACCACAGGAAAAGAAAGTAAAAGAATTCCCGTTACAGATGCTATGATTTCAGCGATAAGAAGTTCGGGTATAAAACAAGTATTGTCTCTAAGTAATTTTGAAGTATCAGCCGATTTTTTTGAAAAAGAAATTATGATGCTTGGTAGCTCAACAGATCTTAATGAAAGAAGCGACGATAAATTAGAAGGGGAGATAAGTGGAATTAGTGCGAGTAATATCCCGTTTTGGTTCAGACCTTATTATAAACCAGGAGAAGATATTGCTAAAATTGATAGTTGGGATAAACGTGTTAAGCGCATAGCCGAAAATGCTAAGAATTGGGATATTGGTGCATTAAGTGGCATACCTTCTTGGATAGAACTTATGCTTGAAGAAGTTATAGAGTATCATAATTTAGATAACATACACGATATTTGGCCTAATTTACAGGTTTATACATCTGGTGGTGTAGCTTTTGGACCTTATGAGAAGAGTTTTAAAGCATTAATGGGTAAACCAGTAACCGTTATTGATACCTATTTAGCTTCCGAGGGTTATATAGCAACCCAAGTGAGACCAGAAACTGATGCGATGCAACTCAATACTGAACACGGTATTTATTTTGAATTTGTGCCATTTAAGCCAGAGTATATTTTACAAGATGGTTCGTTGGCTGCAGATGCTCCATCGATTACTATTGCAGATGTAGAACTAAATCAAGATTATGTACTAATAATTAGTACTGTTAGTGGTGCTTGGCGCTACTTAATTGGTGATACTATTGAGTTTACAAATATAGAAGCCGCTGAAATAAAGATAACTGGACGCACCAAATTTTTCTTAAATACAGTTGGCTCTCAACTATCTGTTAATAAGATGGATGATGCGATGCGTCATTTAGAGGATACATTTGATACAAAAATAAAAGAGTACACCATTAGTGCTACAAAAGATGATAAAAACGAATTTTATCATTCTTGGTATTTGGGATCAGAATTAAAGGAAAATGATAATAAAGTTGCAGAAACCTTGGATGATTTCTTGAAGGATGCTAATAAAAATTATAAAGTAGCAAGAGGTAAATCCTTAAAAGGCGTTAAAGTGAATATCATTAATCCTGAAATTTTTCATAACTGGAGTGCTCACAATAAGAAAAAAGGGGGGCAAGTAAAAATGGAGCGTGTTATGGGAGAAGAAAAATTTAAAGAATGGGAAGCTTTTGTTTCAAATTCAAAGGTGTTAAAGTAATACAATTATAGTATCTTCATACTTTCTGAATAGCACTTTAAGAGCATGAAAACAAATCAAAAACTAAAAGTAAAAAACTTTGTATGGCTGGCTATATCTTTATTGATAATGCTCGCTTTAATAGGTATATCTTTCTTTAAACAATCGCGTTCTTCTAGAGATTTGGTGCATACTTGGGAAGTGAAAAATACCATTAGCAATCTTATTAGTTCGATAAAAGATGCTGAGACTGGACAAAGAGGTTATGTTATTACATCAGAAACAGATTATTTAGCACCATATCATACTACGACCACTAATTACGAGAGGAATTTAAATAAACTTAAAGAATTAGCGTTGGTTGACTCTGTTCAAATTAAGAATATAAATACATTAGATAGCCTTATACGTTTGAAATTCAAGCAACTTGACAATAGTATTAGTCTTACCGAGGCTGGAAATGATTCACTCGTTATTGATATAATTAAAACGGATTTAGGCAAAAAATATATGGACGATATAAGGTCTGTTGGTAAAGATATGTTTGAACTCGAAGAAGAGCAATTAGACATTAGAATCCAAAAATTTAAAAATTGGAGAACTCTGTCAATAGTTTTAGCATTGATTTCAGCGCTTTTAGTGATCTACTGTTTGATTAAAATATACAGAGAGGTATATCCTGTTTTTACAGAAATAGTTGAAACACGAAAAGAACTACATAATGCAAGTGCTAACCTCTCCGAAACAGTTTCAAAACTCAAAAAATCTGAGGATGATAAATTAACTGAACTTAAGGAAAGAGAGATTGAAATTAATGCTCAAAATCTTAAAATTGAACAGCTTCAGGATGAATTAAAAAAACTAAAATCTTAATTTTAGTACAGAGTTGATGGATAGGAATAATTTATTTTACAATAATTTACCCATACATAACATTGGACTTACTCAGTTACTTAGTAACCCAAATCATTTTAAAAAAGTACCTAAGGATTGGCATATTGTAGTTGTAGATGTTGAAAGTTCTACACAAGCGGTAAAACACAAATTACATCACCCGGTAAATTATGCAGCATCATTGAGTATCATAGTGGTGCTTAATGAGGTTTCTAAAATTGATAGTTCTATAGAAATCCCGTTTTTTTTTGGTGGTGATGGCGCTTCGTTTTTAATTCCAGAAAGCATAGTTCAAAGGATAGAAATGGTTCTCGAAAATGTAAAAGAGCTCGTACTAAAGGATTATTTTTTAAGTTTAAGAGTGGGCTCTGTTCAAATAAGAAAACTAAATTCTCATACAAATTCAAGCATAAATATTAGTCGTATTCAATTAACAGAACATACTGATTTTCCTATTGCTTACGGAAACGGATTAAAGGTTGGAGAAGATTTTATTAAAAGTCAGTTTTCTGATGACAATATTAAGCCCAGAGCAGATATGTTTATTGATACGAATGGTTGTAATTGCCGTTGGTCTAAAGTTTTACCGCCTAAAAAAAATCAGAAAGTTTTATGTTTTATTGCATCGCCCCTCAAATTGGACGAGCTGAATATTCTTCATAGTATAAGTAAAATGTTAGATGCTACATTTGGTAATTACTTAGAGCGATTACCAATTACTGTTGAAGGTTTGGAAGCATTAGATGAGGTTCACGATATTCATAAAGAATATAACGATTATTCTGAGAATTCATTTTTAGATACTGTTTCAATATCGTTAGGTTCTATTTCACAAATGGCTTATAATACATCTGGATCAGCTAAAACATTTTTAAAGATACTCGCTGAATCTTCTGTAGCTATACTTATAGATGGTAGCTATTGTGATATTGTAACTGGTGATGATGAACAAATAAAAGAATTTATTAATTTTTTGAATGATTTAGAAAAAGATAGAAAGATAATTTTTGGTTATCATATAACAGATAGTGCTGTGTTGAGTTGTTATGTAGCTCAGAAAAATAAAAGCTTTGTTCACTTAATGGATGCTAATGAAGGTGGGTTTAGTACAGCTGCTAAAATGTTGAAAATTAAAGCTAAGGTAAATTAGGGATTCTGAACAATCTCCATGATTTCTTCTGGAGAGAGGTAATATTTTCGGATTCTTAATTTATATGCTTCTGAAATATCAGCATGATTTAAAATGTAATTTTTTGTTTTTAATATATAATCCTGCATGCCATTTTTTACAGCAAAACTATCTGCTGAACGTTCTGCTGAAACAATGGAGTTTTCTGAAAACAGATATTTAATTCCAAAAACAATTAAATTCCAATTACTGCGTTGCTCGTAATCCATGAGATGACCTAACTCGTGCCCAATCCAACCAATTAGCACATCAGAAGGTAAATCTTTAGTTCTAAAAGTAGTGTCATCAACTTTAAAGGTTTCGCTAATAAGTATATTGTACTCTCGATTACGTTTTCCTTTTAAAAGAGATCTAAATACAGGTTGCGCTTGCATAGTCGATTTTTTAATATTCTTTTTAAATTCAAAATTTATAGGCACACTATCCAATTCAGGAAAATAGGTTAGTGCGGTTTCGACTTCGTATTTAATATCTTTTGGTATTATTTTCATTGTATTGTTATGAGTAAGACTAATTAATAGAAATAAAAGTAATAAGAGTAGTAACCATCTTATCTTTTTTAGACTTTTAAAAAGTTTTGATATTGCGATAAAAATAAATCCAAAAGCCAGTAGTCGACTTTTGGATTTAATTGAGTTATTAATGCTTTCCTTCACAAATTTCTTCTATAAATTTTGAATTGAAATCTGGTAAATCATTTGGATTTCTGCTTGTTACTAAGCCTTGATCGCAAACTACACTTTGGTCTTTCCAGTTAGCGCCCGCATTTATCATATCGTCTTTTATACTTTTGTAAGATGTGACTTCTCTATCTTTAACAACACCAGCACTTGCCAATAACCATGGTGCATGACAAATTGCTGCTACAGGCTTTTTCTTCTCCACAAAAGATTTTACGAAATCTACGGCTTCTGTTTTTGTTCTTAAAATATCTGGATTTATAACGCCTCCTGGTAACATTAAAGCATTGTAATCTGAAACACTCACTTCTTTCACTGTTTTGTCTACTGCTATGGATTTTCCCCAATTGCCGTCGCTCCAGCCTTTAATTTCACCTTTTTCTATAGATACAATATCTACAGAAGCACCTTCATTTTTAAGTGCGTTTAAGGGTTCAAAAAGTTCAGATTGTTCAAAACCATTTGTAGCTAATATGGCTACTTTCTTTTCATTTAATTTCATTTCATATTTTTTAATAAAGACTAAATATGATGCTAGTCTTTTTACATCGTTTTAAAACAAAGTTCTTGTTAATATACTAGTTTTACTAACTGCATCGCATTAATTCTTAACGGCTTCACTATTTAAATAAGTCTTTGTGTTAACGTTAATATTTAAAGCAATTGCATTAACAATAGCGAGATGTAAATAAGATATTTAAGAAAATTAAAAAAAGAAAAATATGTCAATTACAACAATAAACCCTGTTACTGGTGAAACGCTTAAATCGTATCATTTTATGACAAACGACAACTTAAAGCAAGCAATTAAAGCATCAGATAAAGCATTTAAATCGTGGAAGCTTACAACACTTAAAGAGCGTGCAAGTATTGTAAGCGCAATAGGAGAAAAATTACAAGAATATAAAAACCAATTATCACAATTAATGACAGATGAAATGGGAAAACTCATTTCTCAAAGTCATGATGAAGTCGATTTATGTTCTGCAATTTGTAAGTACACCGCCAAAAATGGAATTAAAGTTTTAGAGAACGAAGAACGAAATTTAATTAATGGTGGCAAAGGAATAATAACCTATTCACCAATAGGAATAATATATGGTATCCAACCCTGGAACTATCCATCTTACCAAGTAATAAGATTCGCCATAGTTAATATTATGGCAGGAAATACTGTACTTCTAAAACATGCAGAAAATGTTACAGGAACAGGTTTACTACTAGAAAAGATATTTTTAGAAGCAGGTTTGCCAGAACATGTTTTTAAAACCATAATTATATCTCATGAGCAATCAGACGATGTTATTAAGAATGATGCTATAAGAGGTATAACATTAACAGGAAGCTCAAAAGCGGGAAAAGTAATTGCGGAAAAAGCTGGTGCTGAATTAAAGAAAGTTGTTTTAGAATTGGGAAGTAATGATGCTTATATCGTTTTGGAAGATGCAGATATTGAAGTTGCTGTAGAAAAAGCAGTAAGAGGGCGCATTTATAATAATGGAGAAACGTGTATCGCTGCAAAACGTTTTGTAGTTGTAGAATCAGTATATGAAGTATTTAAAAAAGCTTTTGTAAAAGCAATGAAAGATGTAAACGTTGGCAACCCGAATGATGAGGTAACAGATTTAGGACCAATAGCAAGAGAAGATTTAAGAGAAACGCTTCATAAACAAGTGGAAGATAGCGTAAAAAACGGTGCTAAAATTTTGTGTGGAGGCCAACTGCCTGAAGGTAAAGGATTTTTCTATCCAGTAACGGTTTTAGATGAAGTAAAATCTGGACAATCCGCTTATGATGATGAACTTTTTGGACCAGTAGCATCTTTAATCAAAGCTAAAGATGAAGATGATGCCATGCGTATTGCTAACGATAGTCGATTTGGTTTAGGTGGTGGTATTTTCTCTAAAGATGAAGAAAAAGCCAAAACCCTAGCTGAGAAACATTTTGACACCGGTATGGTATTTATCAACTCGTTTGGTGTTGCGAATCCTGATATGCCTTTTGGTGGTGTTAAAGATTCTGGATTCGGGCGTGAGCATGGTGGGTTTGGAATTAAAGAATTTGTAAATGTAAAGTCACTCATATTAAGTGACGATTAATTAACTGTAAAATTTAAAATTATGAAAACTAACATTGAAAAGAAAGAAACTTATAATTCAGAAATTACGCAAGACGATTTAAATGTTCTTGGTGATAAAACTGAGCATCTAAGACGTGACATAGGAGCTGATTCACATTTGAAACAACGCCCAAATACTGTTGATTTTGAAGGCAAAGACTTAGATATACCTGGTAGAGAAGGTGATTCTAAGCGGAATGGATTAAAGGATGAGGAAAATAAACACCACAGTTTAGGAAGTGCTCACAATGAAAATCTTGAGACAAATTCTGATGTTAATAATTCATGATTATTCTGAATTGATTAACACAGTTTAAAGCAAAAAAAAGTTTGAAATGAAAATTTCAAACTTTTTTTATGAGTTCTGTTAATACTAAAGTGTACAATTAATCATCCACTGTATATTATATTGATCTGTACAACGTCCGTACAACGCGCCCCAATCTCGTTCTCTCAATTCATAATGTACACGACCACCTTTGCTCAAGGCTTCAAAAATAGATGTTGCTTTTTCTTTGTCGTTCATATCAATACTCATGTGAATATTATTTCCGCTTGTCAGCGGTGTGTCTGGCGAAGCATCATAAGCCATAATATCAATACCGTTACCTTTCAATTCAGCATGTTCTAATTTAGATCTAAAGTTTTCGGGAATATCTTTTTTAGAATCTTTATAAGTTTGTTTATTCGTGATGTTTGCATCAAATAAATTAGCATAAAAATTCAAAGCTTGTTCGCAATTGCCATCAAAGGCTAAATAGGCTTTTATTTTCATAATCATTGTGTTTTAAAATTAATATTTTATTTTGTCATAGTACCGTTAAAAGCCCATGCTTCTAAAGGTTTTCGTGTGCGTTTTTTTCGTTCTTCTTTCTGTAAATCATCAGATAAATCTTCTAATTCGCCACCATAGTATCCTAAGGCAATTCCTGTTGCAATGTGATAATCATCACTATTAAAATTGAATGCTTTCATAGCTTTTTCAAAATTAACACCAGCCATTTGATGAACTGCTATATCCATGGATTGTGCTTGTACTGTTAGATTTCCCATAAATAGACCGAGGTCATGTAAAGCGTGAAAATTATTTTTCCCTTCAGGTGTTTTCTTGTAATATCCTCCGAGTAAAAGCACCGTGGCATTATCAGACCATGAGGTATTAAAATCATCAAGGCAGTTTAAAATACGTTTATAGATACCATCACCTTTAATACCATAAACAATACGCCATGGTTGTATATTATTTGAGCTTGGTGACCATCTGCCTGCTTCAAGAAGTGTTTTTAAATCATCATGTGAAATGACTTTATTCGAAAATATTCTCGGACTATATCTGTTTTTAATTAATGGGTGCAAATCGTATTGCGATTCAATAGTTTTATTCATGTGTAGTAAATTTTTAATTTAAAAAAAAAGGGCACAATTAAGTGCCCTCATCACTAACCAACCAATGTACAGATTATAGAATTTCTTCTAAATAATCTGCTTTTTTATAACTGCTTTCAATAGCATTACGTTGTTTTGTTAAAATATTTACTGTAGTAGGAGGCAATACATTGTCTTCTAAAACATCATTATAATCGTTTAAAGCTGCTTTCTCGCCGTTTCTAACCTCTTCTAACATTGATTCTTCCTTGTCGGTTGAGAAGAATGCTTTAGTGTCCATCCAAGTTCTATGAACAGATCCTTTTAAGCTTCCATCATTTTCTTTGATGTTACAGCCGTTGTCCAATAACTCTTTTCTTAGTTCTGTTCTAAATTTTAAACGCTCTTCTGCTTTTTCCTTAAAAAAACTTTTAAGTGATGTAGAATCTACATTTTCACATGCATTTTTAAAACCTTGTTCGGCGTCGTATGATTTTTCTAGTAAATCGTTTAATTTACTCTCAGTATTTTCTGAAAAAATTCCCATAATTATATGTATTTTAATTTAGCAGTAAAATGATGATGCTTACTGCTTGTGCATCGTTTCTTATACAAATTTAAGGTACATTTGAAGCTTGAATTGATGCAATTGATGACAACATTAACTCTAAAGAAATTACTATAATATAAATTGAAATTACTATTTAAGGCAATTAAAAAATGATATGAGTTAGCGTTCTGAAATCTAATTTTTTAGTTTTATCTAAAATTGAAATGCATGGAAGAAAAAATATAAAAACAATGAATAACACATCTGAGTCTAATAATGGAAAGGCATGGGAAATTAATGGTGAGCGCAATGAAAAAGATAATGAAGATTCAGAAAAGAAAGAGTCTTAGATAAATATCGCACTAGAATTTACAATGCATTAAAAGTTGGTAGAAATTTTATGAGTTTCTATCAACTTTTTTATTCATCATCATCTTTAACTGTGTCAGCATAAATATGAGTTTTCCCTAAACCAATAGATTTAATCATGCTTACTACTGTATTATATAACATAAGAACTACCACCGTTAATGAAGCGCCCAATACACTTGAAATGCCCAATGTTATATAGTAAATTATAGAATACCAATTTTGAGGTACATTATCGCCTTCAGCAATTGGTAGATTGAAAAGCACAAAACTTATTAATGCAGTAACGAGGACAATAGTGTCAAATTTTGCAACTAAAAGTAAGTGTTTATAATGTTCATCGCTTAATTTATCACTAAGATCTGTACTAATTCCTAAGGTAGTTAATAATAAAGCTAAAATAGTAGCAGATGCCAATATAATGGTGTTAGATAACATATTGATTCCAGAAATAGATTTTCTAAATAAATCTTTAGCTTCATAACCACTTAAATCACCTATCACATAGGTTCCAATTGCTAAAACTATTAACGCAATTATACCCGCAAGTATAACGCGTTTCATATATTTTTTTAAATTCATTTTTATTCGTTTTTGACGGTTACAGGTATACTTTGCTGAGAACCATACAGTTTGATTTCTTTGATATCTGCAGGCATGTTGAGACCATTTTCAATAATAACATCTTTCACTTTTCTTACTAGATCACTTTTTATTTCTAGAGCACCCCTTTTATAGTCCATAGTTTTAGTCCAAAATAATATCTTAAGATTTACTGTGCTTGTACCAAGAGAATCAACAGTAACAAAACTAGAATGTGTTTCTGTATTAATAACTCCGGGTGTACTTAAAACGGTATCAAGTATAACCTTTTTTGCAAGTTCTATACTGTCATCATAATCTATACCTACAATAAAATCGAGACGATAATAACCATCTTCAGTATAATTGTAAACTGCTTTTTTTATAATGTCGCTATTAGGTATGTAAACATCTCTACCATCAAAGGTTTTTAATTTAGTATATCTAAATTCTAAAGCCTTTACACTACCGAAAATGTCGCCTATCATAACAGTGTCATTAATATCAAAAGGTCTTTTAAAAGATAAAATAACGCCAGATATAAAGTTTTCACCAATATCTCTAAATGCAAAACCAAATACGATAGCAGAAGCACCAGCTGCAGTTAGTAAACCAGTTGCAATCCCGCCCAAACCTGCTACTTTTAAAGCAAACATGATTACAATTATACTAATAAGGAGTTTTAAAGATCTGGTTAAAAAATTAATCATCAATGGATCATTAGATCTTTTTGATATGGCGCGTTTAAATAAGCGAGCTATAAAATTTGAAATTATGAAACCAAAAATAACAACAAATAGAGCCACAATGTAATTTGGTAAATGCTCAATAAATTGATACCAATTACTATGTAGTGTGTTTTTAAAATTTTGAATAGCCTCGTTTAAATTCATTTGTCATTATTTATTTTTAATAAGAAGACATTTTATCTTTTCTTTTTTCTAGAATATCTTTCAAATCTCTAATTGTCTCGTTAATTGCAATCTCGAAATCCGATTCATCAGAAGAGGCATATAACCTTGGTCCAGGTGCACTCAAACGAATGCCGCAGTGGTGTTTAGAACCAAAATCTTTATTGTCTAATTTCAGAAAAACATCTGCTCTTATAATAAAAGGGTAGCGCTCTTTAAGAACACCAACTTTTTCTTTTATTAAATCTTCTAATCTATTACTAGCACTAACATTAACGTATTCGTATATTATTTCTAAACCTTTCATAAGTAATATTTTTCACAAATTTAACAGCGTTTACACTAACATATTGGTTCTATTACTTAAAGTGTTAACTCAATACATAAGTTCTGATTAGAGTTAATTGTAATCTGATTAGCGTTAATTTAACATGATTAATACACATAATTTTGGTAAAAACATTAATCATGGGAATTTTAGCGACAGATAACAAACAATTAATATTTATATATTCTGAGTCTTCTCAGATAGGAAAAAAAGTTTTGGCACATATAAATACAATTGATAGACCCAAACGCATCATTAATATTAACAACGAGACAATCTCTAAAACTATTTGGTTAGAAATTTCGGCTATGCTTGATAAAGATTTAGGTGATTTATTTGACACTACTAGCATTAAATCAAAAATTTCGACAGAAAGCGATGAATTAAGTGTTGGAGATTGGCTGAAAATGATAAAACATAACCCTGAACTATTACAACAACCAATAATTATTGATGGAACAGATGCTAAAGTGCTAACACAAACAGAAGATATTTATAATTATTTTGAAGCTGATGGAAGTGATTTTGATAAATCAAAGGAAGCTATAAAAACAGCGCAACATAAAGATTCATCTGATGAAAACATGTTGAACAAAAGTATAGCTTAGAATAATTTTAAAAACAAAACAAAACAAAACAAAACAAAACAAAATAGAAAATGAAAAAGGAAAAAGGAAATTTTGAATTTGTAAAAGAAGATGATGATAAAAAAAGAAACTATATCTTTCAAAAAGATGGGATAACAAAAAAAGGATTTTATTTTGTTGTAGTGGTTTTGGTATTGTTAGCCTTAGCGGTAGTTTATAGCTCTAAATTTATAGGTTAAAAGAATCAAGTCTTATTTTAATAAGAGCATCCAACACAAAATAATATCTACTTGTTCTAAAGTAAAAGTAGACCTTAATTAGCATAAAATCTTTTCAGTTAGTTTTAAAGTTGAATGCATTAATTTGAAATGATTCCACTTTGTGGTTTTACATAAATAATACAAGAATAATCATGAAATATATCCTATTAACCATTTTCGTCTTCACTTTAAGTTTTAGTGGTTATAGTCAGATAGATAACCAAAAAAATGCTTTTGGTTTGAGGTTTGGCTTTAATGATGGATTTGAAGGTGAGTTAAATTATCAACGGTATTTAAATAAATTAAGAAATTTTCGATTAGAAAGTGGATTAGGATTTAATTTAGAGACTAATAATTTGGATTATTTGAAATTTATAAACACCCTTCAATACGTTGGAAACTTAGTTGGAGACTATAATTTTTATTTAGGTGGTGGTGCTGGATTTGGAAATTTTAGTTCAGATATGTTTAACGAAAATGAATTTATTTTGGCTGGAATTGTGGGAATAGAATGGACATCTGGAATTCCATTAATTTTTTCACTTGATTTACGACCAGAATACAGGAATAATCCACAATTTAAAAACGACATATTTTATAATATAGGGTTAGCCATACGCTTTCAATTTTAATTAGACATCATGCGTTACTTAATACTTCTTTTTATCATAAGTTTCAATATGGCTCAAGCACAATTGCATACTCTAGCAGAAATAGATGAAATCTTACCTGAAGCTTCTGCTGTTGAAATGGTTGATTCAATATTATATTGGACAATCCAAGACGCTGGAAACGAAAACACTTTATATGCTTTAAATTCATATGGCAAAATTGTAAAAAGCATAGTCATAGAAAATGCGAAAAACGATGATTGGGAAGATTTAACTTCTGATAATTTTGGAAATATCTACATAGGTGATTTTGGTAATAATTCTGAAAAAAGAAAACAGTTTACGATTCTTAAAATAAAAAAGATAAATCTTTCAGGTCAAAATACAACTTCTGAGAAAATTATTTTTACACTTCCCAAGAAAATGAAGTCTAAAGATTTCGAGGCTTTTTTCTTATTCAACGAGAATTTCTATATTTTTAGCAAGGAGAAGAAAGATGCAATAATGATTAAAGTTCCAAATAAAACAGGGAAACACGAAGCGGTTTTAATAGCAGAGTTTGAATTAGATGGAAAAGATACTGAAATCACATCGGCAGATATAAGTCCCGACGGTTCAACTGTGGCACTTTTAAATCATGATAAAATTTGGATTCTAAAACAATTTAAGGGAAATAATTTTTTTGAAGGCAAAATTAAAGACATAGATTTAGATCATGATTCGCAAAAGGAAGGGATTTATTTTAAAAATAATAATATTTTGATAATTTCTGACGAAAGAGATAAAGATGAAGGCGGTTTTATTTATAAACTTAAAATCTAGTTAATACAGATAATTAGTATGTGTATTTAGATGTAAAAAACAGCTTCGTTTTAAGCTATTTTTTTTATCATTTTATTTCAGCTTAAAATATTCTATTGCTCTAATACTGAATAATCCGTGTATAATAATACTAAAAAGTACAACATAGGAAACTATACCAAATAAGGATTCATATCCTGTAAACTGCCCATTTAACAACGCAAAAGTAAGATAGAAAAAACTTCCAATACCTTTAATACCAAAAAATGATATTGCCAATCTTTTTTCTAAGCCATAACGAGTTTTAAAAAGTGCTGCCATTCCTGTAATAGGCCTTATGAGCAATACAAACACAAGGCTGAAAGCGATACCTCTCCAGTCTGCATAAGATAGTATGCCTGAAACTACGGCACCTCCAAAAAAGATGGTCCATAATAATGATAATAATTTTTCAGTCTCTTCAATAAAATTTAATAAACTACTTTTATTAGCCTCTTTAGAACCTCTATCAAAATATTGTATGGTTATACCAGTAGCAAATACCGCCAAAAAACCATAAGATTGTGCTAATTCGGCAACACCATAACTAAACAGCGTAAGAGCTAATGCTAAAAAACCATTAGTAATTTGTTTTAGTTTTTTTACTTTAAATTTTTGAAGCAAATAACTTGTTGAAAGACCGATTATCGCACCAACTAAAATGCCTATAATTATTTTATAAATGAAGTAAAAACCAATAAGTTCAGTAAAATCAATAGCCATAAAGTTATCAGCTTTAGACCAAATGATCGCAAAGAATATAAAAGGAAAAGCTAAACCATCATTAATACCAGCTTCTGAGGTTAATACAAAACGTATACCTGTATCTTTATTTTCAATATTCTGATGATCTTCTAATTGTAATTCTGATGCTAAAACTGGATCTGTGGGACTTAATACAGCAGCTAATAATAAGCTTACTGGTGCGTTTAGATTTAATATATAAAACGAAATTAGAAACACAACAATCATAGATAATATCATTGTTATACTAATTAACCGAAAGGGAATTTTCCAATGTGAAAGCTTATAATTAGTACCTACTTTTAAACCAGCTACCATTAAGCTAATAATAACAATTATTTCTGCAATAATTTTACCTGTTTCTAATGGCCATAATGGATTTGGCCAAGGAAATGGAACGTTTGCAAAGTATAACAACATTCCAAATACTAGTAATGGGATTACGTGACTTATTTTTAATTTATTAGTATAAATAGGAATGAAAGACATAAGTCCTATAGCCAACCCTAAACTCATCAAACCATAAAAATAAGCGTTCATACTTTATTATATCTATTAAAAGTTTAAACCAAATCCGAAAGAAAAACGCAAACCATCGTCTCCATAAAACAGATTAAACGTGCCAGAAATTGATTCGGCAGATGCTATCCATATGCCACCTCCATAAGAATTGTGCCATGTATTAGAATTGTCGTTATTTATCCAAACACGACCTAAATCATATCCGCCGAATATGCCAATTTGTAATGGCAGAAGTTTGGTTTTAAAGCTATCAAAGCTATATCTTAAATCTGCATTACCAATTAACGAATTTTGTCCAGTAAATCGCTGGGTTCTATAAGCTCTTAAACCTGATTGCCCACCAATGTTTGCGGCTTGATAGAATACAATATCTTCACCAAATCGAAGCTGTGTTCTAAGATCTGTTTTTAACACTAATTTCCTGTTTTTAGACAAACTATTGTAAAACCCTAAATGAGAATTTAAATATCCAAATGTATTTTCGTTTGATTCGAACTCTCTTTTCGCTCCAATATCAACGTTAAAATTCATACCACGCGTTGGGTTTACAGCGTTATCAAAACTCTTATAAGTAAATACACCTTCTAAACCAACAAAGAAGCGTCGTTCATAAAACTCTGTACTAGTCTCAGGTACTTGATCTGTAATAAAACGATTTTCAGTATCATCTATTTTAATACCTTCAAAAAGCGCTCGTACTCCATAGTCGCTACCAAAAGGTGCTTTCTTCAGCATACCAATCTTTAATTGATAAATACTTGTTCTTACACGATTATAATCAAATCCTAAAGCGTCATCATCATTCCCAGTATCATTACTAAAACCAAAGAAGTTTCGTGTAAAATTATTGGAAGTGTATAAGGCTCCGAAGTGTAAATTCCATTGTTGTACCACGTTGTATTCTCCATTGTATCTTAAATCGAAACCTTTGGTTGCAAAATAATACCCAAATTTCAGGTTATGTCTTGCTGTAAATGGGTTGCGCTCAAAACCATAATTTGCTTTAGTCATTGAAATACCTGTGAGAATACCGTCATCAGGATTGAAACCAAATAAAGGTGTAAAAATTCCAGAGGAAAAATTGTACTTTTTAAAATCGAAAATATTGAAGTTGTAAAAATCTGTAAGTTTGAGCTTTGCACTATTTTTCTTGATTATCGTATTTGGTTTACTTTTATGGTCGTAAATTCTAATTTTTTTACCGTTTTCTATGGTATATGAATCATTTTCCTGTCCACCAATCAATCTAATTTTAATTGGATTTGATGCGCTACCAGAAACTGTGAATTGATCTGTATCATCCAGACCATAAATCCACATTTCTTTAGTTAATTTTCTATTAAAAATACGATCTACTAAAACATCTGCTTTTTCTCCATCTTTATTTCGAGTTATGCGAACTCTTGTTGTATTTTTTTCTTCTCTAATAATATCTATATAATCATCTTTATCAGTACCTGTTAAGATAACTAGACTATTCAGATAATCATGATAACTTTTGGCTATTTCAATTAGTTTGTTTTTTCGACTTATAAGACTTAGACGTACAGCTTCAAGGTTTTCTTCTTGTACTTCTTCTGGAATTTTTGAGAATGCTTCATTAATCTTAACTTCGGTTAAGTTTTTCTGTATAAATTCAGCCTGAGCTAACCATACTTCTAAGCCAGTGTTTTGAATTAGGACACGGTCTAATTTCACACCAGCGTTATTCATCCATTTAATATCGTTTTCATCAACCTCACCATCATAGACTTGTAATTGTTTGCTAGAGCTAGATATAAACCGCATAACATCTAGCAGACCGCCGTCAAAATTCGAAAACACTTGATCACGGTCACGAGGTATGGGTTTATAAAATTTATCGCCATTCTCTTGGTCAAACTGTGCCCAACGCCATTGGTCTTGGTGTCTATCCCAATCACCTATAAGCATATCAAATAGTCGAGCCCTGATGAAGTTTTCTTCATCAATTTTATATTTTTCATCTTTTCTGACTTTTTCAATAATATCATGTGTACTTTCAATGTCATCTGCATATCCAAAAGTGCGTTCTTCAGAATAGTTGTCTTCCGGACGCTCCTCAATGAGGTAAAGTTCATTTCCAAAATTGGTATTATATTCATCTAAATGCTTGTGTTTTGGTATATAATATAATTTTGGGTTGGTATGCAAAAGGTTTATAGCTTCAGACAAGTCAGGTACAACCATAAATGCATAGGGGTGTGCAGAGGTATAAAAATCTAAAATTAAATCTTCAATTTTTGTCTGTTGAAATTCATCCTCTATATAACTATTTTTAAAGAGAACAGTTTGTAAATATTGTGTTGCGCTTTTCCTTAAAGCACGTAAATTATACTCTCTACCATCTTTATCTTTTAATCTTAACGATCTGGTTTGATGACCACCACCTTCTCTAACAACTTCCAAACCACCATATAGAGTATCTAAGGTTGCTACACTTACTTTAATATTTTTACTGTATAAATCTCTATAATGGTCTCCCCAGATTGTAGTGAAAAAATCTGTTCTATCAGTTTCATCCTTGGTGTAAATTGATGTTGATTTTTCAGTTGGAAACGTGTCTGGTAAATGTGAAGCATCAAATCGTTTAGTTGGTGGAAATACTTCTTTTTGATATAATAATTTCACTTCATTGTTTTGGTAGCCAAAATATTGTACCCAAGAACTGCCATCATCGTAGATAATATATTCTGCAAAACCTTCACCACCATAAGAAAATAATCCATTATTGCTTAGTGAAGCGTCAGAGTGTTTTGTGGCAGATCCCGATACAATTTGTTTGATATATTCATCTTCAATATATTGAAGAGAATGTTCGTGGCCTGAAACGACAATTAAATTATCAATGCCAACCAATAAGGTCTCTAACCGGCTCATTAGTTCATTGTAGCGCTCATTGTAGCGGTCTTGAATAGAAACACCACCTTGAGTTCTAATTTGTGTTATTAAAGAGGCTATACCAGGCATTGGAATTTTTCCTTGAAAAGGATATAAGTGTTTTGAAGCACCATAAAAACCACCATGAGTACCGTTAGTAAACATGGGGTGATGCATAGCAAAAACAATGGTTTTATTTTGAGCTTTTTTTAATGCACTTTCCACTTCATCAAAAAAACGCTCTCTTGTTTTAATTTCGCACTCATCATTTATTGTTGGATGGTTGTTCCAATCTTCAAGATACCACTGGGTATCTAAAATAATGAGTTCAACATGGTCATTTATTTCAACACGCTCAAGTGGGCAACCATTTTCTGGAAGAAATGAGTTTTTTCCTAATTTATCTTCAATGTATTTCTCTTGATTTTTAAGCCCTTTTACACCCTTTGAATACCAATCGTGATTTCCTGGTATAAAAACAGTTTTACCTTTAAAATTATTTACTGCGTTAATTTGAAGGTTAAGATTTATCTCTGCTTGTGCTCTCCCTTTTTCATCTGTATTAGGTAAACCAGAAGGGTATATATTATCACCTAAATATACAGCATAATCATTCTTAGTATCCTTACTTTTAATGTATTTTTTGAAAGCTTTAAGTCCGTCTGCTTCAAAATTATCAATAGATTTCCCAGCATCTCCTATTAAATAAAAACGATTTACTATGGTTTTTTTAGGAAGTTCTTGTGCTTGGAATTCCTCTTTTTTATATTGTGCTTTATGTGTAGCACATGATAATATTACAGTTATTAGCAAAATAAATAGTGCTATTTTAGTTTTCATTTTAATTTATTTTATGACTGGTTTGTATGTTTTTATTAATGCTTTTAAAGCTTTTTCATCGGGTTGTAATTGAGTTTGATTGGTTTCAGGTAAGTTATCTGCCATATCAAAATATTGTGCAATGGTACCGTTGTTGTAACTTTCAATAATGTGTGGGTGTATGTAGTATTTTCGAGATACTGATGGAGTGTTGTTTAAAGACTTAGCTACATTTTTTACAGTTTGTATAATGTGTTTGCTTTTATCAGTATTACTTTCAATGTCTTTTAATGTTTGAAATGCTATGAGTGAACCTGCCCAGGTTCTAAAATCTTTTGCTGAAAATATATCACCACATATACGATGTATATAATCATTAATTAAGGTACTATTTATAGTATGTTTCTCATTGTTTTCATCATAATATTGAAATAGTTCCCAACCAGGAATTTCTTCACATTGATTAATTAATTTTAGTAGTTTCTTATTTCTGATAGTTATATGGTGCTTTTTACCACGTTTACCTACAAACTCTAGGTTAAACTTATCTTTAAATAAATTGAGATGTCTGGTTCTTAATGTCGATAATCCGTAGGTTTTATTCCGTTTTGTGTAGCATGAATTACCAATTCTAATGTGTGATTCTTCTAATAGTTTTATAACTATCGCTATTACTTTCGTTTTATTAAAGTTAGTTTGCAGCAAATCTTTCTCAACTTGCGTTCTTAATTTTGGGAGTACATCCGCAAATTCAAGCATTTTAGAGAATTTAGTACTATTCTTAAGTAAATTCCAAGTCGTGTGATATTTATATTGTTTGCGATTTTTATTATCTCTTCCTGTAGCTTGTATGTGTGCATTATCTATACTTGCTATATTAACATTGCTCCAAGCCGGCGGAATCACAAGTTTTTTTATACGGCTCAACGTCTTTCCATCTTTAACTTGTTTCTTACCCTTATAATATAGAAATGTTTTATTTTTTTTTAATCTACTTATATTCAAAATTTCTGGAGTGCTATATTCCAAATCATATATAGAAACCATCTTTTCAGGCTCTTGAATTAAATGAATCAGTTGGTTTTTGTTTAGCGTGAGCTGCATGTGAATTTGGTATAATAAATTGTTAATACTCACAATTTGATTGTTAGTAAGAACTTAATTTATGCAAATTTAAGAGGACTACTAATTGTAAAATTGCTCAAAAAAAATTCATATTAACTCAAAGCAAAGACAGAATTAAGTTAGTAATTAAATATAATGAGTTAATAATCAAAATAAACTAGTATTATTTTTGTGTGAATATGACTTTTACAACGTTTTTATACCTTTTACATGCTGTATTATCAATATGGGCAATCGTGAGTATATTATTGTTTGGTAACAGACCATCACGATCAATTGCATGGTTGTTTGTTGTAATTGTTTTTCCTGTTTTTGGTGTTCTCTTATATGTCTTGTTTGGTATTAATCGAAAACGTTTTAAGTTTTTTAGTTTAAATCATATCGCTAAGCGAAAACTATATGATTTAAATCATAGTAGTGAGACCATAGACGATTTTAAGCATAAATTTGAAGCACATAAGTATGCCAAAATAGGTAAACTGTTAAAAGAAAGTTCAGGTTTTCCGGCTGTTGACGGTAATGAAGTTTTGGTTTTAAAAAGCGGTAAAGAAACGTTTGAAAAATTATTTACTGAATTAAAAAAGGCGAAATCTTTTATTCATCTAGAGTATTATATTTTAAAACCTGGTAAAGTATTAAGTGATTTATGCGAAATTTTAAAAAATAAACTCGAAGAAGGTGTTGAAGTAAGAATTCTATATGATGCTTTTGGAAGCTATAATTGGAAAACAAAGCAAGTAAAGCAATTAATAAAAAAAGGAGCAGAAGTTTATCCTGTATTACCTATTAGATTTAACACTATTTTATCGACTGTAAATTATAGGAATCATAGAAAATTAGCCATTATAGATGGTGTACTTGCCTTTGCTGGTGGTGTAAATATTACTGATAAGTACATTGATGATAGTCAATCGCCATTTGGTATTTGGGATGATATGCATTTGTGTTTAAAAGGTAGCATTGTAGACCATTTACATAGAATTTTTATCAAGGATTTCTATTTTGCTAGCAAGGAAAAATTACTATCTGATAATAGTAAATATTTGCCCAAGCAACATGTTAATGGAGGTGGTTTATTACAAATGGTCTCTGGCGGACCAGACCTCGATCACTTGTCAATTTTACATCAATACGTCATGATGATTCATAGCGCAACCAAAAATGTTTTAATTGAAAACCCATATTTTATACCAAATAAAATGCTTTTGGAAGCCTTGAAAATGGCCGCTTTAAGAGGTGTTGAAATCACGCTTCTCGTACCAAAACGAAGTGATAGTAGAGTTGCTAAATATAGTATGTATTCTAATTTTGAAGAACTTTTACGTGTAAATATCAATATTTGCATTTTAGATAATACTTTTTCTCATAGTAAATTAATTATTGTAGACAAAGCCATTGCCTCAATTGGTTCTGGAAATTTTGATTACAGGAGCTTTGAACATAATTATGAGCTTAATACTTTAATTTACGATAAGGCTATTGCTCAAGATTTGGCAAATGATTTTCTTAAAACAACAAAAACTGCAACCACCTTAAATTACGAAGCTTTTAAAAAGCGCTCATTAAAGGACAAGTTACTTGAGGGTTTAGCTAAAATATTTAGTCCCTTACTATAATACTATTTTATAAGAGTTAATTACAATTTTTTTTGAGCAAATTTAGATTAGTTAATCCTATTAAATTTGTTCCAAGAAATCGAAAACCGATTATAACGTATTAATTTAAAGCAATTTATTATGAAAAAAGTATTTGTATTAGCTATAGCATCAAGTTTATTTTTTGTTACAAGCTGTAAAATAGATCAAGAGAAAGAAACAAAATTACCAGACGTAGATTTAGATGTAGATGCATCAGTTGAAGAAGGACAACTTCCATCATTTGATGTTGATTGGGCAGACGTAAATGTTGGTATGACCGAAAAAACAGTAACTGTACCAAAGGTTGTTATTGTTATGGAAGAAATGGATGTAGAAGTGCCATATATAGACGTAGATATGCCAGATGAATTTGGAGAAAAAGAAGAGCGTTCTATTATGGTTGAAGCAGAAGTAGATGGTGTAGAGCATGAGATTGATATTAAAAAAGTATATGCTAATGGTAACAATTTAGTTGTAGTTTCTGAGCTAGAAAAAGGAAGCACAAGTTTAGGAGACAAAAAAATGCGTGTATCAGACCAAATTACATTAAATGCACCAGACTTAAATGTAAAACATTACATTATTGGTGAAAAGCCAAACAGATTATTTAACAATGCATTTAAGTACTATGCTAATGAAAGTGAATTAGAGAGTAAATTAGAAAACTACAGAGAAATCTATTCAGACTAATCTCAATTTCTATATTAAATGCACAGTATGTAAAATAATAAAAAGTGGTTTCAATTCATGTTGAAATCACTTTTTTTAATCCTTAAAACAACTAAATATGACCATTTTTGAAGCCTTAAGAAAAGATCACGATATACAACGTAAGTTATTAGACGTAATTGTAAATACAAGCGGAGATACAGAGACAAGAGAACACGCTTTTGAAGCACTTAAACATGAATTGAAAATTCATGAAGATGCTGAAGAACGTCACTTTTATAAACCCTTAATAATGAAAGACATGACTCAAGACCATGCTAGACACGGTATTGCAGAACATCATGAAATAGATGAAATTGTTGAGAAACTTGAAGAAACGGATCGCGATTCTTCAGCGTGGCTAAAATATGCAAAAAACCTAAAGGAAAAAGTAGAGCACCATCTTAAAGACGAAGAACATACTATTTTTCAATTGGCAGGAAAAGTGTTATCTAAAGATCAGAAATCTAATTTAGCAACAGATTACACTAAATTCATTGAAGAATCCAGAGACGAAAAGTGATGAAAGCAAAGCAGCGATTGCCATATCCGACGGAGTTACAACAGAAGTTAAGTGGTTTGTATAAAGAGTTAAAAAATTCAGTAAAACGATTTCATACATTGGCTCAAATTGCTGAATCAGAAAAACTAGTTCTATTTTATAAAAAGAAATTGGAAGAAAGAAAATGTTTTAGAACTGAATTGAAAGCATTTTTGAAATCCAATAATGTAAAAATAGAATCTTCTGGCACAGTTACAGGAGCTTTTAGTAGGCTACACACCAAAATAAAAGTAATGTTTGATAATGATGAAGACCAAGTATCTTTAAACAAAGCAACCTATCACGAAGAGTCTTTACTTTATCATTATGAGTTCATATTAAAAAAGCCTGAAATGCTGAGTGATAATTTAATAAAGTTATTAAACACACACACTACCAAAATAGAATCTGATATTAATAAAATGCGAAACTTTTAATAGAGTAAATGTGCGCTTTAATTATTTAAATTTCAACTTCTTGTAATATCCTAAAAATTATTATAACTCGATGATTTTGTTGTAATTGAGTTAATCTAAAATCTAATTCAATCAACAGAATACAACAATTTCGATGATATTTATACTGTAAAAAGTTTACAACTTATTTATTAACTAAAAACACAAAATTATGTTACGTTGGACAATCACATTTATAGTAATAGCTATTATAGCTGGAATATTAGGATTTGGCGGAATAGCAGGTGGAGCTGCTTCTATAGCCAAAATATTATTTTTTGTTTTTCTAGTATTATTCGTTGCGTCTTTGTTAAAAGGACTCGTTAAAAAGTAATCAAGAATCATTAACTTGTTAAAACAAATCAAAATGAAAAAATTATCAAAATTTTTAATCTTATTATTTACTGTTTCAATTTTTGTAACGAGTTGCCGAGAGCAAACTACGGGTGAAAAAGTTGAAGACGCTGTTGAAGATGTTGCAGATGATGTAGAAGATGCAGTAGAATAACAAAAGCTTAAAATTATAAATATTAAAAGCAGTATGAGTTCAATGCATACTGCTTTTCGTGCTGAATAATATGAAGTGTTAATAGATTTTGTGATTTCCAGTTTTATCTTCCTGCGTTAATAGCTATTTCAATCGAGCTAGAAAAACTCGTAATACGAGGTTATTTTTGTGAAAAATTAAACCTAACAATTTTAAAATACAATATGATAATCCAAGAAACAGAACCAGTAAAAGAAATAACTCAGAAACTAGATGGATGGCTTGAGACTTTAATAAATAACTTACCAAATATAGGTGTAGCATTAGTTGTTTTAATAGTCTCTTATTTTGTTTCTAGGTTAGTTTTTAAGTTTACATTGAAAATTACAGATAAAAGAATAAAGCAAAAGTCTATTTCTAAATTAGTTGCAAGATGTACTGCTGTTGTGGTTGTTTTATTAGGTTTATTTTTAGCTCTAGGTGCTTTAAATTTAGGTAAAGCCCTTACAGGCCTATTAACTGGTGCAGGGATATCTGGTTTGGTTATAGGTTTGGCATTACAAGGTACACTATCAAACACTATTTCTGGAATCGTTTTAGCATTTAGAAAAAATATCAGAGTAGGGGATTGGATTGAAACCAACGGTTACTCAGGTGAGGTAATTGATATTAATTTAAATTACTTTGTGTTACGCGAAGCTGATAATAACACAGTAATAATTCCCAATAAGCTCATAATTGAAAACCCTTTTAAAAATTTTACTTTAACAAAGAAGATGAGAGTTGCAATAGAATGTGGTGTAGGATATGAATCAGATTTGGAAAAGGTGGAACAAGTAACTAAAGATGTTATATCAAGACATTATAATCAACAAGAATTGGGAAAAGAAGTAGAGTTTTATTATACAGAGTTTGGAGCGAGTTCAATAAATTACTTATGTCGTTTTTGGATTGAAGGTGAAAGTGGATTAGAAAGACTAAAAGCGAAAAGTAATGCCATAATTAAAATTAAACAGGTTTACAATAAAGAAGGATTTAACATTCCTTTCCCTATGCGAACACTTCAGATAAATGATCCAATTGATGTTAAAGAATTAATCAATAATTAAATTTTATGTTTTGTTTTAATTTAAGAACGATATTGGATTCGATAAAGGATAGTGTAAGATGTCTAGCCTCAATAAATTTATAAGAGCTTATATCAATGAAAATTTTCAAGTGCCCAAATTGTTTTTCTGCCGTGTTTTTTGAAAATACGCATTGTGTGAATTGTAAAAGTACACTTGGCTATGATATAGTCTCAGATTCTTTTATTATTCCAAATGATTCTAGTTCAAATACAAAGAACAGCTTTAAGTTTTGTTTTAATTATCAGCACGGTCTATGTAATTGGCTTATTGATGAAAACAATGAAAGTAGATTTTGTAAAGCTTGTGAGCTAAATAGAAAAGTGCCGAGTAAAGGAGATGTAGAAGGGTTTAAAAAATGGCAAAAATTAGAAATAGCAAAACACAGATTAATTTATCAGCTTAAAAAACTAAATTTGCCCATAATTTCAAAGCTTAAAAATAAAAAGGGTATAGCCTTCGATTTTTTATCTGCCGACAATAAAGAAAAAGTTGTTACGGGTCATGCAAATGGTGTTATAACTATATTGTTGCCAGAAGCAGATTCTGTTTACAGAGAACAACTCAGAAAAAAAATGGAGGAGCCATACAGAACGCTTTTGGGACATTTTAGACACGAAATAGGACATTATTATTGGATGCACCTCTTTAATAATCATAATGTTGAAGAATTTAGAAGTCTTTTTGGAGACGAAAGACAAAATTATGGAGATGCCTTGAAAAAGCATTATAAATTCGGTGCCCCATCAAACTGGAATCTAAATTTTATATCTAAATATGCTAGTGCTCATCCTTCGGAAGATTGGGCAGAAACTTGGGCGCATTATCTACATTTAATGGACACCTTGGAAACAGCAAATGCTATGAATATATCTTTGCCTTTAAGTCTAATGCAAAACAACCAAGGCAAAGTGATGGAATGCCCAAACCCTTATCAAATTAATGATTTTAAAATTATTTTTAATGCAAGTATGATGTTAACTTCTGCGGTTAATAGTTTAAATCGTTCTATGGGTTTACCTGATATTTATCCGTTTATTGTACCAAAGCCAGTTTATGAAAAATTACAATTTATCCATTATGTGATTACAAAAAACATCAAATTTATTTAATTTTTTACTTGCCAAATTATATGTGTATTCTTAAAATCTACTAAATCAGTTTTTCATCTTTTTATTTAATAAACTTAATTTATGCTAAAATTGATATATCTATATCAATATTGGTACAAAGATAAACTCGTAAAATATTATCATCAAAAGACTACGGCATAAAGCCAACGCTTCATTCCTCACTCATTTATTCCGTTTCCTTTTGAGCTAAGATTTCGTCTTTCGTTTAGGTTCTGCTCAAATATTGTTTAATCTAAAATTTGAGTATTATGACAACAAAAGCAAGTACAACAAGAAAAAATGGAAAGGCAACAGCCACCGTAAAAAATGAAGTCAAGAAAAAATTGATACAAAAAGCCATTGGACTTCAAGTTCAAGAGTTAAGTATCGAAAGGATTATTCCAGATGCAATGCAACCTAGAAAATCTTTTAATGAGGATGCGCTAAAACGACTATCTGAAAGCATCGAAGAACACGGTGTCCTGCAACCAATTACAGTCCGAAAATCTGGAAAAGATTACATCATCGTGATGGGCGAACGTAGGTATCGTGCCAGTAAATTGGCGAAAAAGAAAACGATTCCATGTATCGTTAGGCAATACGAAAACAACGATGTTCTGGAAATTCAAATCATCGAAAATCTGCAAAGACAAGATGTAGAGCCTACTGAAGAAGCTGAAGCGATTGCTTTCCTAAGCGAAAAATATGCACCAACAGAGATTTCAAAACGGTTGGGAAGAACTGACAACTTTGTGAGACAACGACTAAAATTAGCAGGCCTAATTGAAGGTTTTAAGGCATTTGTCCGTAATGGAGAAATGACGATTTCGTTAGGTGTAGGTGTCGCACTTTTCGAGCCAGAAGAACAGCAGATGATGCTGGAAACCATGGGAGAAGGTTTTAATGCACATCAAATTAACCAGATGATTAAAAATCAGACTTACGATTTAGAAAATGCACCTTTTGATGTAACCAATGAAAAATTGGTATCAAAAGTTGGTGCTTGTACAAAATGCCCGTTCAACGCAGCAAATCAAGGGAATTTGTTTGGAGATGGTAAAATGGTCTGTACAAAATCAGCTTGTTACGAAACGAAGAAAAACAAGTCGTTCTTGAACCTGATTGAGACAGCAAAGAAAGAGAATGTTTTGTTGATTCCTGAAATTCGAAAATATTGGATGGATGACGACAACAATCAATTGATAATATCGCAATTGGAAAACAATGGTTTGAAAGTTTACCTTCAAGATGATGTTGAAATCATTGAAGAAGTTACTAAGCCTACTATGGAAGCTATTAAGGTTGAATACAAAAATTATGACTATTCTGAAGATGAGCTAAAAGCTGAACTTGAAGAAGCGGTTGAGAATTATAAGGAAGAATTGGAAACATACAATTCCGCAAAAGAAAATGGATTTGTAAATGGCATCATGTTTCATCCAAAAACGTATGTTCACAAAAAAGTATTTGTGAAAGCTATTGAAAATTCAAAATCTGAAACAACGTCATATTCTGAGCCAATGGCCAACAGAAAAATGGCAGATTGTACACCTGAAGAACAAATCGTTAAAATAAACGAGAGGGAAATTCGCAAAAGGCATATTGAGAACAATAAGCAATTTGAAGAAATGGTTCAGATGATTCGTGAAACCGATTATATCGACAAAAAGAAATCACTTTCGGTAGATGAAATGGTTGCGTTCTCGTTAACGGTATTTGAAAACAATGTGGACTATGTAGGACGACAAAAATACTTTTCAAAATTATTAGGCAACACATCCAAAATGACAGATGTGGAAACTGTAGAACATTTCAAAAAGAATTTCAAAAAGGATATTTTTCACAAGCTGATTCGGTATATCCTTACTAAGCAAGTGCATTTTGGCGAAAGCAATCACGTTAATAATCTAACGAACATTTCATTCTACAATGCGATGCAAGGCTATTATAAAACCAAGATTGCAAATATTGAAAAGGAATATACAGCAGAAAGAAATAAGCGTGAAGCACGTTTGAAAGAGCGAATAGAAAAACTTGAAAAGCAAGTTCAGGAATTGAATGATTAGCTTTTGTTGTTGGAAGTAGGAGTCAGTATTCGTACTGGCTCTTATTTTTTTGTTCAAACTACTTTTTGAACAATTCTGGTGCTAATAAAGTTAATATTCAATCAATAGTAGCGCAAAGTTAAACTCGCAAAAACACCCATCAAAAGACTTCGGCATAAAGCCACCGCATCAACAACATCTCATTTATTCCGATTCCTTTTGAGCTGTGATTTTAGCTTCCGTTTAGGTACTGCTCAAATATTGTTTAACTAAAAATAATAACATCATGAAACAAGTATCTGAAAAACCAAACATGTCATTACAAGAAGCAGAAGCACATTATCAATTGAGTAGTGAAAATTACACTATCGAAAGTGGCGAGAGTCATCTAGCTTACTACAGAGATAAGCATCCGCAGAACTATCAAACACTTCTAAATCATTATTCAAACTAAAATCTCAAATCATGGAAAAATTAAATGTATTACAGCTCGATTTCGGCTTTGAAGTCAAACCAGTATTGGCAAAGGAAAAAGCAGTAAAGCCAACCAAAAAAGAGAAAAACGATTTCGTTTTCGATTTTATGGATTGTTTGGCAAGCCCAATTATCGTCTTTAAATCCGCATGGCAAGATACTATCCCAAAAGATATTCTTAACAGGATAAAACTATCACGAATCATTTGCTCAATGACAAAAGAAAAAATGGCATCGCTAACAGAAACTTTGGCTTACATCATGCCAAGAACTTATGAAGCACCAATGCCAACTGAATGGGTAAATATCTATACATGGTTAGGACTTCAATATGCGATGTGGTCCAAAAATAATGAACAATTGGAAGCTATGAAAGATATAGCACCAAAAGAACTTTCAGACTATGAAAATGGGCTTTTAAAAAACCTACGAATTTGGATTTATGAAAAGCGAAGAAAAGCATTAAAAGATATTCTGAAAAAGAATAAAGTTTCAGAATCAGATGGAATTTTAGATATTCAAGAGAAACTGTTTTAATTATTCGCACTACACTAAGAGGAATAATTTTTTTACAAAGCCACTCAGCACATTTCCTTCCATTCCGTAAAAACTACATTCCAGAAAAAGAGCTTCTTTTACAAAGGTCTTGGACCTAATCCAAACTTTTCACTTTCCATTTTCGTTAACCCTTTCCGCTTCGCTGGAAAGGAACACTACATTCCAAGTGAAAAGCGTGAATCAAGTCCGCCAAATAGGAATAAAAGTGTATTTGCGTTTTGTTCCACTTCCTATGAATTTGTACTTCACAAAGAATTTAGGTTCACATCCTGAGCCACAACTGCCATACCTTTTTTTGACAGCAAAATAACAACATTCAACTTTGAACGACAGCATAATCAGGCTCGTGCCTCGCACTTTTTATA
>TARA_R110002049_G_scaffold308819_1_pt1 | contig 44401 bp, 44 predicted proteins | sample TARA_R110002049 | Tara Oceans TARA_R110002049 (sample SAMEA4396941) | marine metagenome | biome: Polar Biome; feature: [SRF] surface water layer (ENVO:00010504); material: water (ENVO:00002006), including particulate matter (ENVO:01000060) such as... | depth 5 m | reverse complement strand
ACATGACCACCGTCAAAGACGGTGGTTTTTCAATGTGAAATAAAGCCCCAGCCAATAAGGGTCGCTAAAACTGCAAACATGAGCGTCATTACAAAATCAAAAGCACCAGCATATTCATAAGACGCTAAATCCCAAATGGGACTAAGCCCGGTATGTATGATTAAAGCAAAAATCACATAGCTAAAACTGCTCGCTACCAAAGCAGGGATAATGGCTTTATAATATTCCACAGCATGTTTATGGTGCAAAATTTCCAAAGCAAACAAGCTACCTCCCAATGGCGCACCAAATAAAGCCGTGAAACCTGAGGCCATGCCAGCAATGCTTAAAGAGCGCAACTCCTCGCCTTTTAACCTAAACAGTTTCCCCAACCAACTGCCTGTAGAGCCTGTTACCTGAACCAAAGGTGCTTCTGGCCCCAGACTACCTCCCGAGGCCACACATAATAATGAGGACAAAATCATGGAGGGATTGTTTTTTGGGTCAAGCTTCCCTTTATTAAAATGAATGTTGTTTACAATCAATTGAATTTCTCCGGGGTCGCCAATAAAATGGATGACCAAGCCTGCTAAAAGCCCGCAGATAGCCATCAACGGTATAACTTGCCATCCATCAAAAAAAGTAAACTGATGTGTTAAAAATTCAAGAAACACCCAATAAAGGCCAGCAATACAACCGCTAAAAATACCAAGAATGGCCCATAACAGAAACATTCTACTAAAAACAAAAGGATTGAACTTAATAGGCTGATCTAAAATATTAAGGTAGGTTATTAATTTCCTTTTTAATTTCAATTTCTCATCAATTTTCATGGGAAGACTCCATTAAAAAACATCGCTTCAACCCTTATTTTATTTTGCAAAAGTCGCTATTTTTTATCTTAAAAGCAATTTAAACCCTTTTGTATAAATGAAAAATCATCATGCTAGATGTGTTGATTTACAAGGGTTCAATCTTCATTATTATTTTTTGGCACGCTGTTTGTAATTATCTAATCGTTGAAACAATTAAAACCCACGATCATGAAAAAATACATACTATTATTGGCAGGCATGCTCCTAACAGGAGTTGCTCTTAATGCAGCCCCTACAAATTCAGAAAGCGCAACCACTATTTACAACAGGGGTTATGGAAACTCATTCATTTTTGTTGAAAATGGTATTGAATTTTCAGTTTTTCCAGATGGACAATTTGATTTTACCATATTGAACAATCGTTCAAACCTAAATGTTTCTATTGGGTCGCCTCATGTTAACATCAGCTTTAATTCTGGTTATGATTATAATGCCTATGTTCAGTATGATGAATATGGCGCCATCATTCAAATAGAAAATGTTCCTATTTATTATGATTATTATGGACGTATCAGCCGTGCAGGACATGTGAATATTTACTATAATAATTTTGGATATGTATCTCGTGTTGGTGGTCTAAATGTCTTTTACAACAGCAATAACCATTTTTCATACTGCACAGGGTTCATCAATATTTATAACAGAAGCTATGTTTACAGACCATGGCACCAATATTACAGCATACCGGCCTATAATTATCGCGTGGTTTACAACAGACCCTACAGACAATATTATAAACCAGTGAGGTACACTTACAGTAGACCATATTATAATAATCACAGACCTACAACTTCGGTCGCGACAAGACGTGGAAGCACCATTTCGAGAAACAGAAATTATGCCACGGCGAATAGATACAATAGATCCGATTATAATTCTAAAATCATTAATAATTCAAGAAGAAATACTGCGCAATCATCAAATTCACAACGTGAAACGCGCAATAACGTAAACACTAATAGAAATTCAAAAAGCACTAATTATGAAAGCACACGCACAAATAGAAACATTAACACAAAACCTGAAAACGCTACAAGGCGCATTGCAACGGCTAATAGTAATGATAGAAACAAACAAAACGCTACCAAAACAACACGCCCAGTTACAAACAATACCCGTTCATACCAACCAAGCAAACCGAGAAATACTTCGGTAGCCCAAAAACCAAATAGCAATAATGCACGTACATATACTAAAAATACAAGTATTAGAAAAGCACCGCAAGTAGCTACAAGATCTACGCAAAGTACATCTAGAGCTACACAGAGCAGAAGCAATTCTAGCAGTAATACAACAAGGTCTTCAACAAGCAGAAGACGCTAACAATTTTGGTTGGTTAGTTGGAAAGCCCCGCGATAAGTATGCCTCAAAGCTACATCGTGGGGTTTTCTCTTTTATTCTTTTCTGTATTTCTTCAATACATACAGCGCACGCATCCCAATAGAATGTTTAACTTTGCTCTCAAACCATTTAGTTGCTATTTTAAGAATGATACACATTCACGAAAAGACATTACAAGATTTAGAGTTTTTAACGGTTTTGAACCAAGTGAGCGAGCATTGCTTAACCGCTTTGGGAAACGAGAAAACATTACAGATTTCCCCATATAAAACCAAGGAAGATTTACAGAATGCCTTACTATTGACCAATGAATACCTATCGTCTTTTCAGAATGATAACCGCATACCCAATCATGGATTTGATACCATTACCAAAGAGCTAAAACTCTTGCGTATTGAAAACACCTATTTGGACATACACGGATTTAAAAAAATAGCAGCACTCTCTTTGACCACGAATGAAATAGTCAGTTTCATCAATAAATTCAAAGAATACTATCCCACGCTCAACACTTCTGCCTCACATATTGAAGTTACCAAAGCCATTATTGAAAAAATAGATGCCAATATTGACCGCTTTGGGGATATAAAAGACAACGCTTCAGATTTGCTTTTTGAACTGCGCCAGTCCATCAACAGCATCAAAGGGAAAATAAACCAGAGTTTTACCACCGCACTACACACCTATCACAATCTGGAATATTTAGATGATATTAGGGAAACCGTAGTGGAAAACAAACGGGTTTTGGCCGTAAAAGCCATGTACCGGCGTAAAGTGAAAGGCGCCATTATGGGTGGTAGCAAAACAGGTAGCATTGTTTATATTGAGCCTGAAACAACCCTGCAATACACCCGCGAACTCAATAATCTCGAATACGAAGAGCAAGAGGAAATCATCCGTATCCTTAAGGAAATGACCAACTATATGCGTCCATTTTCTGATCTTCTAAAAGATTCGCAAGAGTTTTTAATCAATTTGGACGTCATTTCCGCAAAAGCAAAATATGCCAAATCCATGAACGGTATCCTTCCAGAAATATCAGAAGACAAAAGCATGTTTCTGCGGGATGCTTATCACCCACTACTCTATCTGAATAATTTAAAAAAGCAAGCAAAAACCTTTCCGCAGACTATTGAACTAAAACAAGATAGCCGTATTATCGTGATTTCTGGGCCCAATGCCGGTGGAAAAAGCATCACTTTAAAAACGATAGGGTTATTGCAAGTGATGTTGCAAAGTGGTATGTTAATCCCAGTACATGAGCGCAGCAAGGTTTGTCTGTTTGATAGGATTTTAAGTGATATTGGAGACAATCAATCCATTGAAAACCATTTGAGCACTTACAGTTATCGCCTCAAACAAATGAATTATTTTTTGAGGAAGTGCAACAAAAATACGCTTTTTTTAATTGATGAATTTGGAACCGGAAGTGACCCCGAATTGGGTGGTGCTTTGGCAGAAACTTTTTTAGAGGAATTTTACCATCGGGAAGCTTTTGGTATTATAACCACCCACTACTCCAATTTAAAGATTTTGGCAAATGAGTTGCCAAATATGCTCAATGCCAATATGCTTTTTGACGAACGCACTTTGGAACCGCTTTTTAAACTCGTTATCGGTCAAGCCGGAAGTAGTTTCACCTTTGAAGTCGCGCAAAAAAACGGCATTCCGTTTAGTTTGATAAACCGTGCAAAAAAGAAAATCGAGCGCAGTAAAGTCCGCTTTGATGCTACCATAGCTAAACTCCAAAAAGAACGCAGCAAACTTGAAAAAACAGGGCAATCGTTAAAACTGAATGAAAAGAAAAAAATTGAAGAAGCCGATAAGCTAGAGGAAATCAATGGGAAAATCCAAAAGAAACTGGAAAGCTACCAAGAATTGTACGATAGCAACCAACGCTTGATTTACCTTGGACAAAAAGTAAACGACCTTGCTGAAAAATATTTTGACAATAAGCAGAAAAAAGAATTGATGGGCGAACTTTTCAAAGTGGTTCAAATAGAAAATTCTAAACGCAAAAGAGTTTCGGCAAAAGATAAAAAAGTAACGAAAGCCAAAGAAAAAGCGGTTAAAGAAGAAGCCGAAAAAGTAGTGACCGTGATTCGTGAAAAGAAAAAAGAAGCCAAGAAAAAAGCCATTGAATCTCCAAAACCTAAAGCTATTATTAGAATTGGCGATCGTGTTCGTATGGAAGATGGACGCGCTATAGGTACCATCGATAAAATTGAAAAGAATAAAGCTGTTGTAAATTATGGCATATTTACAACTAATGTGAGCATCGATCAGCTGGAACTAGTGGAAGCTATGAAAAAATAAAAAGAATGATTAAAAAGAAAAACATCATTGGGATTTGTGGAAGTGCCAGTCAAAACTCTACAAATTTATCCATTCTTAAATTAATAGCTTCATCGTTAAAATTTGATTTCAATATAGAAATAATAAATGATTTAGCAGAATTACCACATTTCAAAACAGAACTTACTGATAAAAATATACCTGAAAAGATTGTTGAATTCCGTAATAAAATCGCAAATGCAGACGGGATCATCATTTGTACACCTGAATATGTTTTCAGTATTCCGAGTGGTTTAAAAAACATGATTGAATGGTGCGTATCTACAACTGTTTTCTCTGATAAACCCACTGGACTTATTACAGCTTCCGCAAGTGGCGTAAAAGGGCACGAACAATTGAAACTCATTATGGAAACCGTCCAAACCATTTTCACTAACGAAACAACACTTTTAATTCAAGGAATAAAAGGAAAAATCAATACAGAAAATGAAGTTTTAGATGAAAAAACGGGAACTGAACTAGATAAATTCATTCAGTCATTTAAGAATCTAGTTAAGTTTTAAAACAATGGTAAACCTTCCAAAACACAAAAAGCTTATTCTATTTGACGGTATTTGCAACCTTTGCAATAGTTCAGTACAGTATATTATAAAGCATGATAAAAAAGATGTTTTTATGTTTACTGCTTTGCAAAGTAAAACTGGTCAAAAGATAATTAAAGAATTCAATATTGATACTACTAAAACAGATTCCATTCTGCTTTATGCTCCCGAAAAAGGCATTGAATATAAATCTACCGCTGCTTTAAAAATTGCATTGTATTTAGGTTTTCCTAGAAATTTAATGGGCGTATTTTTTATAATCCCAACATTTATTAGAAATTGGGTTTATGATTATATTGCAAAAAACCGCTATAAATGGTACGGAAAAAAAGAAGCTTGCATGATTCCTACTCCCGAATTGAAAAGTATGTTTTTGGATTGATTTCACCACTTTTCAGGGAACCAAACTCCCCCACTCGGTCCAAGAGCCATCGTAAACCGAAATATTTTTATAATCAGACATATCAGCCCCCAAAGCCAAAATACAAGCTGTAATTCCAGAGCCACAGGAAAATATAATCGGGTCTTCTTTTTTAGCCAAGGCATTAAAAATGGGTTCTAATTCATTTGAATCCTTAAGCCTATTACCAGTTATCAAATTTTTAAAAGGCAAGTTTACGGAATTTGGAATAGTGCCACGCCGAAGTCCTTCACGAGGTTCATCGACCAAAGAAAGAAACCGTTCTTTAGAGCGCGCATCCATAATAGTATGTGTTTTGTTTTTTGAAGCCGTTTGCATACCCTCAAAAAACACCATGTATTTTTGCTGGTAATTTGCAACAAAATCGCCCATTTTAATTTTAAATATTTTTGATTTTTCTGTGGATAAATGGGCTTTTTCCCATTCTGGAAAACCACCATTAAAAACCGCTACATTTTTGTGTCCCATTGCTTTAAACAACCACCAAACCCTAGCACTTGAATAAATGCCCTTATCGTCATAAACCACAATGGCACTATTTTTATGGATGCCCAAAGCCTGTGCTTCTTTTGTGAATTGTGATTCTGATGGAAACGTACTTGGAAAAGGTGCTTCCGTATCACTAAAACTATTTTTTATATCAAAAAAACGAGCCTTAGGGATTTGATTATTAGAAATATCAAATACTTTGTTGATGGTGCCATCTAAAACAATCAAGTTTTCAGCATCTAAATGCTCGTAAAGCCATGTCACTGAAACGATGGGAGATGGTATTGAAATATATGACATCTTTAAAATATACTTAAGTTAAGAATCCAAATCAAATGTTTCCGTGGGATTGTTGGTCGTTTTATAATCCATCATATTCTCACTATTACCAATAATGGAGCAAACTGTGGCATCACCCGTAACGTTTACTACGGTTCGGAACATATCTAAAATTCGATCCACAGGAAAAATAATAGCGATCCACGCGGGGTTCAATCCAACAGAATCCAAAACCACAATCAGCATAACCAAACCGGCGCTTGGTACGGCAGCCGATCCAATGGAAGCCAAGGTCGTGGTAATAACCACCGTTAGTTGCTGACCAATAGTCAGATCTATCATGTGCATTTGTGCTAAAAATATAACAGCAACCGCTTGGTACAAACTGGTACCATCCATATTTACGGTTGCACCGATAGGCAATACAAAGCTGCTTATTTTCTTGTCAACGCCCAAATTTTGTTCTACACATTCCATGGTTACCGGCAAAGTGGCCGCACTACTTGAGGTTGAAAACGCTAAGGTTTGCGCCGGCCCCATCGCTTTGAAAAAACCTAAATAAGGTACTTTTTTTACAAACAGTTTTAAAATCCCTGGATAGATAGCGAAAATCATTAGCAACAAACCTATTAGAACCGTTAATGAGTACCAGCTCAGCCCTTTAAAAATCTCAATAACTTTACCAATATCATCGCCCGCCATTTTACATACCACGCCCGCTAATAAAGCAAACACAAAAAACGGTGCGGCCTGCATGACCAAATCCACCATTTTTAAAAATACTTCATTGATACCATCAACAAGTATAAGCACAGGTTGTGATTTTTCATTGGGAATGAACAGCAAACAAACACCAAAAAACAGCGCAAAAAAGATGATTTGCAACATCAATCCGTTATTGGAAAGCGAATAAAAAAAGTTTTCGGGCACAATATCCACCAATGGTTGTAGTGGTGATACGTTTTTTTGCTTGGTGGCTTTTTCAATTTTATCGGAGACGGAAGCTTCTTTTAATTCTGCTTTTGATAATTTGGAAATTTCTTGGGCGCGTTCAAAAAATTGGGGGTTCTTCAAGTAATTCACGCCGTCTTTAATCTCATGGCCTTCGGCATCTGCCCAAATTTCGTAACTGATACGGTTATCAATCCTGCTTTGTTCATCTATCAACTTGCCAGGTTTTATGGTGTTTACCAATCCCAATCCCAACGAAATGGCCATAACCGTGGTCACTAAATAAATCAACAAGGTTTTGCCGCCCATACGCCCCAAACTAGATGGGTCACCAATATTGGCCACGCCACCAATGATGGAAAATAACACCAAAGGCACCGCAATCAACTTCAAAAGATTTATAAAAATTGTGCCGAACGGGTCTATCCAATTGATAGTAAAAGAACTCCAACCTAAAGTGCTTGAAAGCAAGGCCCAAATAATACCAAGCGTCATCCCTATTAATATTTTCCAATGTAGTGCTAGTTTTTTCATAAAGTTAAATGGCCTATCAGATTTAAGAGAACAAGATAGGTATTTTATGCTTTTATAAAAATATGGAATGGCTGCTTTTTAATAGGTATGTATATGCTAATGTAAGTTAACGTGTAAAATGTAAGAATTACAAGCAGCAAACAATGACAAACTTAAAGAATAACAAAAGATAGCAAACAGGTTTAGCCCCGATTGAAGTGGCATCCTTTTTAAAACTTAAATAAGTACAAATTTTGATTGGAACTGATATTCAATAGATTGCTTCGTCGTTCCTCCTCACAAAGAATTCGTTTTAAAAAGATATAACTGAAAGCGGGAAATAGCTTTTAAAAAAACTAACCATAAAGCTTATTGATCAAATAAAAATCTGCAATTACCAAAGCAGCCATGGCTTCTACAATAGGCACCGCGCGTGGCACCACACAAGGGTCGTGGCGACCTTTGCCGTGCATTTGCACCACTTTACCTTCTTTATCGATGGTTTCGTATTCTTGAATAAGCGTGGCTACGGGCTTGAAAGCCACATTGAAATAGATGTCCATGCCATTGCTAATACCGCCTTGAATACCACCAGAATAATTGGTTTTTGTACTACCGTCGGAATTAAAAGCATCATTATGGTCGCTGCCATACATGGTGCTGCCGTGAAATCCGCTACCGTACTCAAAACCTTTTACAGCGTTTATGGATAGCATGGCCTTGCCGAGTTCGGCATGTAATTTATCGAAAACAGGTTCGCCCAAACCAACGGGGACATTTTTAATCACACAACTTACAATACCACCAACGGTATCGCCTTTGCCGCGCACTTCTTTGATATAGGTTTCCATGTTTGTCGCCATGTTTTGGTCTGGACAACGCACAATATTGGATTCTACTTTGGTTAGGTCTAATTCCGTGTAAGGCTTATCAAGTTTCATAGTGCCAACGCCCGAAACGTAAGCCGTAATCTCAATATTTTTAAGCATTTGTTTAGCTATGGCACCAGCAACCACACGGCATGCAGTTTCACGAGCTGAACTGCGACCACCACCACGGTAATCCCGTACACCGTATTTTTTATCGTACGTATAATCTGCATGGCTTGGTCGGTAACTATCTTTGATATGACTATAATCATGTGATTTTTGATTGGTGTTTTCAATCACAAAACCAATGGAAGTTCCCGTGGTAACGCCTTCAAAAATACCGGAGTAAAATTTTACCGTATCGGGTTCTTTTCGTTGCGTTACAATGGCAGATTGCCCTGGTTTACGTCTATCAAGTTCATCTTGAACGGCATCTAAATCTAATGCAATACCAGATGGGCAACCATCAATGACACCGCCCAAAGCAGGCCCATGAGATTCGCCATACGTAGTAAGGGTAAACAGTTTTCCAAAGGAATTTCCAGCCATAATTAGAATTTTCGGCTAAATTAAACTTTAACCATGAATTTCACTAATTTGCATTCATAAAATCGTTTCCCAATAAGTAATTATTGATTTTGAATTTTCATAAAATAAAAGATAACTTTTAGGTAACAAAACCCTTATGATTATTTAATCGACTGATAACCTTAAGTTTAAATATGAATCTGTAATTTGTATCAAAACGATATCTTTTGATTAAACGAAAACTAGAAATTGCCGTTATATCTGATGTCCACTTGGGGACTTACGGCTGCCAAGCCAAGCAACTGCTCACGTATTTAAACAGTATACAACCCAAAAAGCTTATTTTAAATGGCGACATTATTGATATTTGGCAATTTAGTAAGCATTATTTTCCAAAACCCCATTTACGAGTTATCAAAAAGATTATTGATATGGCTTCAGAAGGCGTGGAAATCATCTATATAACCGGTAACCATGATGAAATGCTACGCAAATTCAGCGGTTTGACCATTGGAAAAATTTCCATTGTAGATAAATTGGTTTTGGAATTGGACGGCAAAAAAGCATGGTTTTTTCATGGCGATGTGTTTGATATTTCCATTCAAAATGCGAAATGGCTAGCCAAATTGGGAGGTTATGGTTATGACTTTTTGATTTTACTGAACCAATCTGCCAATTGGATTTTAGAGCGCTTAGGAAAAGAACGCTATTCGCTTTCCAAAAAAATAAAAAATAGCGTGAAGAGTGCCGTGAAATTTATCAATGATTATGAAAAAGTAATTTCAGACTTGGCGATTGAAAATGGTTATGACTATGTGATTTGCGGGCATATCCACCAACCCAAACAAGCGTACAAAAAGAATAAACACGGCAAAACCCTGTATTTGAATTCTGGTGATTGGGTTGAAAACTATACGGCTTTGGAATATCAATTTAAACGTTGGAAAATATACCATTACGACAAAGACAAACTAACCCCTTTTTACGCAGACGACGATATCAAAAACATGGATGTGAAAGATTTGATTGCTGCTATTACTATTTTTGAACCTCACAACGCAAAGTTTAATAAGTCCTAAATTTCGTTGTATTTACATCTATTCATTACATTTGCAGGTAATTAAACTTAACATTTGAATGAATTGGATTTTACTCATTATTGCAGGCTTATTTGAGGTCGCTTTTGCCACATGCTTAGGAAAAGCAAAAGCATCAACAGGTAGCGAAATTACATATTGGTATGTTGGATTTTTTATCTGTTTAGCCCTGAGCATGTACCTCCTTGTAAAAGTGACCCAAGAACTGCCTATTGGTACGACTTATGCCGTTTGGACTGGCATTGGCGCTGTGGGAACCGTACTTGTTGGTATCTTTGTATTTAAAGAACCCGCAACATTTTGGCGTTTATTTTTTATTACGACTTTGATTGCATCTATTATAGGACTAAAATTTGTTTCGAAATAAAGAATTTCTTGAAACAAAATTCTACTATTTAGATTCCCGTTTTCACGGAAATGATAATTTCAACGGAAACCCCGACGCAGAGCCTCGAAGAATTATTTTCGATTAAAATCCATTAAACCAAAGCTTCTCTCAAAACAGAAATAGGATGTTTTGCTATGCGCCCAGTACCATCTTTAATTTGATGCCTACAACTGGTACCATTTGCTGAAATAACAACATCTTCTGAAGCTTTTCTAACCGCAGGAAACAAGGTTTGCTCCCCTATTTGCATGCTCACACTGTAATGCTCTTTCTCATAACCAAAACTTCCTGCCATACCACAGCAACCGCTTGGAATGATAGTTACCTTATAATTTTTAGGCAAGTTCAAAATAGCAAAACTAGAAAGTTGATTGCTCAACGCTTTTTGATGGCAATGTCCGTGGAATTTAATGGTTTTAGATGCTTTTGTAAATTGCTTTGGTTTTATATTTCCCAGTTCAATTTCGTTCTGAATAAATTCTTCAATTAAAAAGGTATTTTTAGATAAGGCTTCTGCGGAAGTTTTATCATCTGCCAATCTTAAATATTCATCTCTAAACGTTAAAATTGCGGATGGTTCGATACCGATAAGTGGTGTTTCCGAAGTAATTAAATCTTTAAAAATAGTCACGTTTCTATTGGTTAAATCTTTCGCTTTTTCTAACAATCCTTTTGATAAAAAGGCACGTCCAGATTCTTGGTTGCCAATTACTTTTACCTCATAATTCAACCCCGTTAAAAGCTTGATGGCATCCATACCAATTTCAGTATCTAAATGATTAGTAAATTCATCATTGAACAAATAAACCGTTTTTATGAATTCACCGTTAGTCAGCTTATTTATAGCTGGATGAAATAATTTACTTAAACTTTTATTTGAAATTAATGGAAGACTTCTTTCTTTAGCAATCCCGAAGGATTTTTTCAAAATAGACGCCGTAAATCCATTAGAAAATACAAAATTTGAAAGCTTTGGAAAATGACTACCCAACTGGTTTAACTGATTATTGTAAGCGAATAATTTAGTCCTCAACGGCACACCATTTTCTTTCTGATATTGGTATTGAAATTCTGCTTTCAAACTCGTCACATCCACACTACTTGGGCATTCACTCGCACAAGCCTTACAGCTTAAACACAAATCGAAAACATCTTTAAGTTCTTTATGATTGAATTTATTTGTTTTATCAGAATTTGTTAAAAACTCACGCAACGCATTAGCTCTGGCTCTGGTGGTATCTTTTTCATTTCTAGTAGCCCTGTAACTGGGACACATCGTACCACCAAATTCTGGTAGTTTCCTGCAATCTCCAGAACCGTTGCATTTTTCAGCTTCCCTAAGAATGCCCATAGATGCTGAAAAATCCATCATGGTTTCTATTTCTGGTTCTTTTCTATCTACGTCATAACGCAAATTTTGATCCATAGGAAAGGCATCCGCAATTTTTCCTTGGTTAAAAACAGTATCACTATCAAAAGCTGTTTTAATGCGTTTTAAAATATTGTAATTGACGGTTCCTATCAGCATTTCAATAAATTCGGCACGCACAATACCATCACCGTGTTCACCACTCATCGACCCTTGGTATTTTTTTACCAAATGTGCTACATCAGTGGTTATCTTTCTAAATAAAACGATGTCTTCACTTGTCTTCAAATTCAAAATAGGCCGTAAGTGCAATTCTCCTGCACCTGCGTGGGCGTAATAAATAGCGTCTTGGTTATACCCTTTCATCAACTGCGTAAATTCCTGAATATAGTTTGCCAAATCCGGAAGTGCCACCGCCGTATCTTCAATGCAGGCAGCGGATTTTTTATCGCCGATAATATTGCCTAAAAGTCCTAAACCCGCTTTACGGAGTTCCATGGCTTTATCAATGTCGTCGCCAATAAGTATGGGAGACGCGTAACCCAATCCAGAATTTTCAATGCTATCAAATAGTCTTTGAGCTTGCTCTTTAGCTTCTTTTATGCTATTTCCCCGCACTTCGCACATTAAAATGGCTTTGGGGTCACCTACAATACAAGCTCTGTTTTCTTGCTGGGTCTTGTTGCGTTTGGTACAATCTAAAATGGTTTTATCCATCATTTCGCAGGTGTACAAATCGTGCTGCATGACCAATTCCACCGCCATTAAACAGGTTTCTATACTTTCAAAATGCGGCATGACCATGATACTTTCTTCAGGCGGAAGTTTATCTAATTTTAAAGTAATTTCCGTAGTAAATGCCAAAGTGCCCTCGCTTCCCGAAAGCAATTTACACATATTGAATGCTTCTGAAACATCTGTAAATACATCAGATTTTAAAAGTTCGTCAATGGCATACCCCGTATTCCGTCTGTGTATTTCTGGTTTTGGGAATTGTGCATGGATTTCTTTTTGAACATCTTTTGAATTCAATTCAGAATAAATCGTTTTATAAATATGGCCTTCTAAGGAATTTTCTTTTGTTTTTTGATGAAAAGCTTCCGCAGACAATGCGCCGAAAACAGCATCACTACCATCGCTTAAAATGGTTTTCAGTTCCAAAACCTTATCACGGGTCACACCATATTTTATAGAAGTTGTACCAGAAGAGTTGTTACCAACCATGCCGCCAATCATGCATCGGTTGGAAGTGGACGTGTTGGGACCAAAAAATAAACCGTAGGGCTTTAAATAATTGTTTAAAGCATCACGAACCACGCCCGGTTGCACGGTAATGATTTGATTTTCAATATCTAAATTTATGATTTCCGTGAAATATTTAGACACATCCACCACAATACCCTTTCCGACACATTGTCCCGCCAATGAAGTACCTGCCGTTCTTGGAATCAAAGACGTTTTATGCTGTTTTGCAAAGGCAATTAATTGCTTGATGTCATCATTGTTTTTAGGATATGCTACCGCCAACGGCAACATTCTGTAAACCGAGGCATCGGTGGCGTATAACGATGTCATTAAATCGTCATAATGCAATTCCCCTGAAAGCACTGATTTTAAATGGTCTAAATGATTTTCCAAAGACATGAATGCTAAATATTTTATAAATCTAAAAAGATGTTAAAGATAAATAGATTTTTGTCGCTATTTTTGTAAATATGTTCTGAATTAAAAAGTCTTTTTTACAGAATATACCGTATATAATTTGAAAACAAAACTTAAAAATTTATGAAAAAATTATTTTTAGTAGCAATCGCATTCGTTGGTTTCGCTTTTACATCCAACGCTCAAGACATTTCTGAAAATGCCCTTGGTTTAAGATTAGGTGATAGTGATGGCTTTGGAGCCGAAATATCTTACCAACGCGCCTTAGGCAGCAATAACCGTTTGGAGGTTGATTTGGGCTGGAGAGATGGCAAAAACTATGATGGTTTTAAATTAGCAGGCTTATACCAATGGGTTTGGAACATAGAAGATGGTTTTAACTGGTACGCTGGTGTTGGTGGCGGATTAGGTTCTTTCAGCTTTGAAAACCCAGGAGGAAAAGATTATTCAGATACCTTTGTATTTGCTGCTGGCGATATAGGTATTGAATACAATTTCGATATTCCTTTATTGTTATCATTGGATTTCAGACCAGAAATTGGTTTTGGAGATGACACCTACGAAAACAACGATTTAGATTTTGACATTGCCTTGGGCATCCGTTACCAATTCTAAATACACACGTCATTTATTTTAAAAGCGTCTTTTTTTGAGACGCTTTTTTTATGGTCAGTTATCAAAAAATACATTGTTTTAAACTTTGAAAATATTTTTAAAAACATGTAAAACCAATTGAAAAATAATATAATTTTGTTCAAAATACTTATAGCGGTTATGCTACTACAATGAACAAATATATAGTTGTTAATCAACCAGATGAATGGCGCTTTTCCATAGAAAACATAAGCGTTATCTCATCACAAGAGTACCTTACTAACCCGCAATTTTCATTACTTAAAAAAGCTAGAATATTCAATCTCTGTAAAGATTATTCTTATCAAAGCAAAGGCTATTATGTATCGCTTTTAGCCGAAGCCAGAGGCCATTTGGCGGTGCCTACGGTGCAAAATATTGTAGATTTAAAAGACTTGAAACTCGTTAAGATTGTGTCTGATGAATTTGACGATGTGATTCAACAAAGCTTAAAAAACATCAAATCACAAGATTTTGTGCTCAGTATTTATTTTGGACAAAATGTAGCTCAAAAATACAAAGGATTGAGTGCCTTATTTTACAGGCATTTTCAGGTGCCTTTTTTGCGTGTGAAATTCAATCATACTAACAAATGGAACATCCAAAGTATTAAAGCGATTTCAGAATCTGAAATTCCACAAGATCATATTGGTAGTGTGCACGAATTTGCAAATCAGTATTTTTCAAAAAAGCGCTATGATACGCCTAAATTAACAACCTCGGATTTTGACTTGGCTATTTTGGTAAATCCCAACGACCCCGCACCACCAAGCAACCCAAAAGCACTTAAAAAATTTATTGAAGTTGCTGAAAAAATGAATATTTATGCCGAAATCGTAGAACCGAAGGATTTATCACGTTTATCATCTTTTGATGCCCTTTTTATACGGCAAAGCACCGAAGTTAACAACGAAGCCTACAAATTCGCCCGAAAAGCACAACAAGAAGGACTGGCGATTATAGATTACCCAAATGCGATTTTAAAATGCTGCAATAAAGTATATATGGCAGAAGCACTTGAAAATGCCAACATTGCCACTCCAAAAACTATTATCATCCATAAAAACAATAGAAACAACGTTTTGAAATTTACAGGATTGCCCTGTGTTTTAAAAGCGCCCGATTCTACATTTTCATTTGGTGTTAAAAAAGCAGAAACCGAAGCAGAGTACAACATTTTGGTGTCACAAATGTTGAAAGAATCCGATTTGATTATTGCGCAAGAATACTGTCCGTCAGATTTTGACTGGCGCATAGGCATTATTGACGATAAGCCATTTTTTGCTTGTAAATACTACATGGCAAAAGACCACTGGCAAATTTATAATTGGAGTGCTGATAAAAAAGACGACCAAGATGGCAATGCCGATTGTTTGCCCATTGAAAAAGTGCCAAAAAAAGTTTTGGATATGGCCATAAAATCTGCCAAACTCATGGGCAAAGGGCTTTATGGTATTGACATCAAAGAAGTTAATAATAAACTGATGGTCATTGAAATTAACGACAACCCAAACATTGATTTTGGAGTTGAAGACCGCTTTTATGGTGATTTGGTTTACCAAGAGATTTTATTGGCACTCAAAAAACGATTGGAATAATATGGGCAAAACATATCATTTATTTGAGGTTTATGGCATTGAACTTGAATACATGCTGGTTTATAAAAACAATTTGAAAACAGCTGCCATTGTTGATAAACTTTTAACAGTTAAAAACGGCTTATTGACTTCCGATATTGAAAACGGTGCCATTGCTTGGAGCAATGAACTTGTGGGACACGTGGTGGAATTAAAAACGAACGGGCCAACAAAAAACCTAAATAATCTATCCGAATTATTTCATCAAAATATTATTGAAATCAATGCTATTTTAAAATCGATGGATGCCCAATTGCTCCCAACAGCGTCGCACCCATTAATGAACCCGCTTACAGAAACGGAACTTTGGAAACACAGTTACAGTGAGGTTTACGAACTTTACAACCGAATTTTCAATTGTCAAGGCCATGGCTGGAGCAATGTACAAAGTACGCACATCAATTTGCCTTTTTTTGATGATTCGGAATTTGAAAAACTGCATGCTGCCATTAGGATTTTATTGCCATTAATTCCGGGACTGTGTGCCAGTTCACCCATTCATGAAGGGAAAAACACTGGCTTTAAAGACACCCGATTGGAATATTACAAAACCAATCAAAAGAAAATTCCGCAACTTACAGGTTTGGTAATTCCAGAGCCTGTGTTTTCTAAATCCGATTATCATAAAACCATTTTCGAACCCATAAAAAAAGCGATTGCCTCTTTTGATAGCAATCATATTTTAGACCATCATTTTCTGAATTCCAGAGGCGCCATTGCCCGTTTTGACAGACATGCTATTGAAATTAGATTGGTTGACATTCAGGAATGCCCTAAAGCAGATATTGGTATTTGCGTACTTATTATTGAAGTTTTAAAATTATTGATAAGCGAACAATTGTCTTCTTTAAAATCTCAAAAAAAATGGCATGAAAACGTCCTTTCTGATATTTTGAATGCTACCATAAAAGAGTCTGAAGATGCTCAAATTTCTAATTTAGACTATTTAAAATTATTCGGAATTAACAAAGCCGCAAGCGCACAACATGTTTGGAAACATTTATACGAATTAGTAAAACCTGCAATCGATACATCACACTACGAAGCCATTGAACTTATTTTAAATGAAGGCTCTTTAGCAACTCGCATATTAAAAGTAACTCAACATAATTTTTCAGAAGCAACCATTTTAAAGGTTTATAATCGTTTGGCTGATTGTCTGCAAGAAAACAAACTCTTTTTACCATGAAACTGATTCTTACTTGCGAACACGGTGGCAATGAGATTCCCCATACATTTCAACCCTATTTTGAAAATGAAAACACCATTTTAAATTCCCACCGTGGTTATGATTTGGGGGCTTTAGATGTTTTTCAAAAATTAAAACCGCTTTCTGATTTTTCAAAATACAGTAAAACCAGTAGATTGTTGATTGAGTTGAATCGCTCGTTGCATTGTCCAAATTTGTTTTCAAAATTCACAAAACAATTGTCCAAAGAAGAAAAAAAAGTCCTTATTAATTCGTTTTATTTTCTTTATAGAAACGCTGTGGAATCTGAAATCAAAAACTACATACAAAACAATCAATCGGTGGTTCACATTTCTTTACATTCCTTCACACCTATCCTCAATAATATTGAAAGAACCTGTGATATTGGGTTATTATTTGATTCCTCTAAAAAAGAAGAAAAAAAAAATTGTAAGCAATTAAAAAGCATTTTAAAAACGTTTGATTCAAACATAAAAATACGCTACAACTACCCCTATTTGGGCAAATCCGATGGTTTCACAACCTATTTGCGAAAAAAATTCCCAGATAATTATATGGGTATTGAATTGGAAATCAATCAAAAATTCTCAAACAACAATGTGATGGACGAGCATATAAAAACCATACTTTTTAAGGCTTTAAAAGAGCTAATTACAACAGCTCATTGAAAACTTAGGCTTTATTTCAATGTCCATCAACCTACCCATAGCTCCAATATATTTAGTACTTTTACATGCTTTAAAAATCAAAATATGTCAACAGCTAAAAAAGAATACAAACGCATTACGGTAAAAACTTTGGTGGATATGAAAGCCCATGGCGAAAAAATATCCATGCTCACAGCCTATGATTATACTATGGCGAAAATTGTGGATGGCGCTGGTGTGGATGTTATTTTGGTGGGTGATTCTGCAAGTAATGTTATGGCAGGACACGAAACCACCTTGCCTATTACGTTGGATCAAATGATTTACCATGCCTCATCTGTAGTCCGTGCTATTAATCGTGCTTTAATTGTTGTGGATTTGCCTTTTGGAAGCTACCAAAGTGACCCCAAAGAAGCGTTGCGCTCTGCTATTAGGATTATGAAAGAAAGTGGCGCACATTCTGTAAAACTGGAAGGTGGTAAAGAGGTTAAAGAATCCATCAAACGTATTTTGAATGCAGGCATTCCCGTGATGGGCCATTTGGGCTTAACTCCCCAATCCATTTACAAATTTGGAACTTATACCGTTCGTGCCAAAGAAGAACAAGAAGCATTACATTTAATTGAAGACGCTAAAATGCTGGAGCGTATTGGCTGTTTTGCTATTGTACTGGAAAAGATACCAGCTGAATTGGCCAAGCAAGTTGCTGAAAGTGTAAGCATTCCCATTATTGGTATTGGTGCCGGAAATGGTGTGGACGGCCAAGTGTTGGTATTGCACGATATGCTGGGCATGACACACGAATTTCATCCGCGATTTTTGCGTCGTTACTTAAATTTATATGAAGAGATGACCAAAGGCATTTCGCAGTATGTAAATGACGTAAAAACCTTGGATTTTCCTAATGATGAGGAACAGTATTAGTTTAGCCATCTTAGATTTTTAGACCTTTTAGATTATTGGAATTTTAAAGTTTGTTAGATGCATCGATTTAAAGAATTAGAAATATGGAAAAGAAGCAGATTATTTTGTGCTGATATTTATGCCATGACTTCAAATTTTCCTGATACTGAAAAATTTGGATTAACCAATCAATTACGTAGAGCATCTGTTTCAATACCTTCGAATATAGTAGAAGGTTCTTCTAGAAAATCAAACAAAGATTTTTCAAGATTTCTCGAAATAACATTAGGTTCTGCCTATGAAATAGAAACACAGTTACTCATTGCTTTTGATCTAAAATTTACTTCAGAAAAAGAATTATATATATTAAACACGGAGTTGGAAGCCATTATTAAAATGATTTCAAAATTCAAATCAACTCTAAAATCCTAACAAGTCTAATTATTCATGCCTAAGATTTTATCGAACAAATCTAATTTACAAGTTCTTTACGAAGACAACCACATCATCATTGTAAACAAACGTGCGGGCGATATTGTACAAGGCGACAAAACGGGCGACAAACCTTTAAGCGACGTTGTTAAAGAGTACATTGCCGATAAATATAATAAACCTGGCAATGTGTATTTAGGCGTGGTCCACAGACTGGACAGGCCCACAACGGGGCTTGTCATTTTTGCACGAACCAGCAAAGTATTGCCACGATTAAATGCTTTGTTTGTTTCAAAAGATATCAAAAAAACTTACTGGGCTGTTGTTAAAAATGAACCACCAAAAATGGAAGACAAACTCGTTCATTGGTTAAAAAAGAATCCGAAAAACAACAAGTCTGCCGCCCATCCCAAAGAAATAAAGGATAGTAAAAAGGCTATTCTTCACTATAAATTGATTCAAAAACTGAACAATTATTATGTATTGGAAGTTAATTTGGAAACGGGCAGGCATCACCAAATACGCTCACAATTATCAACTATTGGCTGCCCTATTAAAGGCGATTTGAAATATGGTTTTGACAGAAGTAACCCCGATGCCAGCATCCATTTGCATGCACGCAGCATTTCATTTATGCATCCCGTGAAAAAGGAAGTGATTGATATTTCTGCGCCACTTCCAAAAGATGCCATTTGGGATGCCTGCCAAGACATTTAGTGAGGAAACCCAAGCATATCCCCCATGCCAACCGTGAATAGCCAGCAGCCGTAAATAATATGCTCAATAGACACTAAAAGTGTGGATTGTGTTTTGTTAAAGGTAATTGCAAACAAGAGTCCGCCTAAAAAAGTAATCAGATTAACCAAAGCATTTCCGTAAAACAAATGCGCCAATGAAAACACAATGGCATTTAAGAAAATAAATAGTGATTCGTTTTTAAACAACCCTTTATAACGTTGAAAATAAAAAGTCCTGAAAATCAATTCTTGCGGATACACCGAAAAGACACTATAAGTAAAAATGATAAAAACCCACAATTTTGGTTTGTTGATGACCACCTGAAATAGGTTCGCGTTATCAACCATCCAAACAAAAACGATGGTAGCCAAAGCTATTAAAACGAATCGAATAAATGTTTGTTTCCAAAACTGTTTCCAATTGAGGTTTTCTGAAATTTTAAATTGATTATTCTCAATTTTCAAAAGCACAAAAACAACGTAAACAAAACCCAACAGCCCCAATGTTATTTTTATCCAAAGAGGAAAGTTCAATGTAAAACTTACTGGAAGCAATACAAAGCTGATAAAAAACTCGATATATTTATATAGGTTGGATTTCATCTGGTTTAGTTTTTATAGCTTTGGAGAAACCGTTTTACTATATTACAAAATTATCAGCTATAAATCTTACAAAAAGCCAAATTAAATCCCTTGAATCCGCAGCCATAATTTTGACATTTCTTTATTGAAATCATCAAACTCAGGCTCAAAAGGTTTCATATTGAGTCGGTTGCTTTCTTTATAAAACAAAAACCTGAAAATAGATGAATTGGGGTTGTTTTCATCAGCAAGCGGATAACGTAAATCGTTGTATTGATATTCGTTTTCTCCAATTTTGTAAACGCTGTAATACTGATTGCTAAACCACGCCAAATCTTTAATATCGTTGTATTCCAAAGGCTTTAAATCCCGTTGCTTTGGTAATTCTGTAAAGTATATAAATCTATTTTGAACATCGAACAAAGAAAAATAAGCCACGTAATACGATGTTTCGGTTTCCGCAATGCCGTACCACAATATGTTGTTGAAAATGGCAGGTTGTGTACAATATCGTTTATAATTGATGTTACTTTCTGCCATGGATTTTCTAAAAACCGAATCGATGTAAAATTTGTTTCCTACAGTGAAAACCATATAGGCAGAACTGACACCTAAACCCAACTTTAGCCAAAATCGTCTTTTCACAGACGCCCTATTGAAACACATTAAAACAATCATACATACAAGAAACGGCAAAGTGTATATAGGATCCACCACCGCAATGTTATTAAATGCCACACGATAATTGCTAAAAGGCGCAAATAATTGTGTGCCATAAGGCGTAAAACAATCTAAAATAGGATGCGTAAATAGTGACCAAAAGAACAGGGCAATCCAATCTTTTGGTGTGGTTTTATGCAAACGCTTGCCCGAATTATATAATTTATAAGCTAACCAGCCTAAGACAAATGCTGCCAAAACGGAAAATATTATGGAGTGCATAAACCCTCTGTGGAAGAGCATGGCATCTATCTTATTGCCATAAAGCAAATTGCCTATATATACATCCAGATCAGGAATTGTTCCACCAATAGCTCCAAATAGCAAGGCTTTATTACCTATTTTTTTCCTAAAACCGCATCCCCGCAAGCAGCGCCCAATACAATTTGAGTTAATGAATCCATAGTATAAATAAAATGTAAATGTAAGCAACTCTTGGCATTTGCAGAATACCAATCAAAATCGTAACATTACGTCACTTAAAATTATCAAATGCAAGACGACAGCCTTTTTCCTGAATCACAATTTCTAGACCAACAAAAAAAAAGTAAAAACATAGGTCTTTGGGAAGCCTTGGTTCCTATTATGGTTTTAGTTATTTTATTGGCTTATAATGTATTTATCTATAACGATGATGCTACAAGTGGCCCCAATCAATTTGCATTGATTTTTGCGGGAGTGATTGCGGCAATTATTGGTTTTTCAAAAAAAATAGGTTATAATGATATGCTTGAAGCGGTTGTGGACAATGTGAAATCCACCGGTTCTGCCATTTTCATCTTATTGCTGGTTGGTGCATTAGCTGGAACTTGGTTGCTAAGCGGTATCATTCCAGCCATGATTTTTTACGGGTTAAAAATTTTAAACCCCACCTTCTTTTTAGCTGCCGCATTAATTATTTGCTGTATTATATCCATGGTAACAGGAAGCTCATGGACTACCACCGCCACTATTGGTATTGCGCTTATGGGCATAGGAAAAGCTATGGATATTCCTGCGGGAATGGTAGCTGGCGCCATTTTATCCGGAGCTTATTTTGGCGATAAAATGTCGCCTTTGAGTGATACAACCAACCTTGCCCCTGCCATGGCGGGCACTGATGTTTTTACACATATTAAATACATGGCTTACACAACCATTCCCACCATTGCAATAACCATACTGCTTTTTATCATTTTGGGATTTCAACAAGAAAGCGGTAATCTACAAGATAATTCTGCTTTGATTTCAAGCATCCAAAACACTTTTAATGTCAGCCCTTTGCTTTTTATCGTTCCCATTGTGGTCATCCTTTTGATTATTAAAAAAGCAAAACCCCTAACTGCTTTATTTATAGGAACTATTTTAGCGGGAATTTTTGCCGTTATATTTCAACCAGAAATCGTCATAAAAATTGCTGAAAGCGATTCTTTTAGTTTTGATTCCGCATACAAAGGCGTTATGAACGCTATTACCGGCAGCATTTACATCCCCTCTGGAAATGCCTTATTGGATGAAAATGAATTGTTTTCTTCTGGAGGCATGGGCGGTATGTTATCAACCATATGGCTCATTTTATGCGCCATGTTTTTTGGCGGCATTATGCAAGAAATTGGCGCACTACAAAAAATAAGTGATAGCTTATTGAAAATAGCTAAATCTACATTCGGTTTGTTTGCCAGCACAACATTTACCTGTATTTTCTTTAATGGAACAGCAAGCGACCAATACTTGGCCATTGTGGTGCCCGGAAAAATGTATCAAAAAGCATTTAAAGATAGAGGCTTGGCTCCAGAAAATTTAAGCAGAACTTTAGAAGATTCTGGCACCGTCACTTCAATTTTATTTCCTTGGAACACAGGAGGCGCCTATCAATCCAAAACATTGGGGGTTGGCACGGGCGAATATATATGGTATGCCTTTTTCAACTTATTAAGTCCCATAATGACTTTAATATTCGCCTATTTTAAAATTAAAATCAGACGTATCGTTTTAAAATAAGTTAATCTTATTAATCAATACTTATTATATAAACAAAATTTATCGTTATATAAAAAATTAAAATTTTAATCTTCCTAAGAATCATCTTTTCAAAAGTATATTTGCAGTATAAAAATATTAACAGATAAAAATAAAAACACATGGCATTAGTAGGAAAAAAATTTCCAAATTTAAACGTTGACGCAATGAACGAGATGGGCGATACTTTTAAAGTAAACGTTCTTGAAGAAGCTGTTAACAATAAGAAAAAAGTATTGTTATTTTGGTACCCAAAAGATTTCACATTTGTTTGTCCAACAGAATTACACGCTTTTCAAGCAGCTTTAGGCGAATTTGAAAAACGCAATACCATTGTAATCGGTGCCTCTTGCGACACACCAGAAGTTCATTTTGCTTGGTTGAACACCTCAAAAGACAACGGTGGTATTGAAGGCGTTACCTACCCGATTTTAGCGGACAGTAACAGAAACCTATCAAACATTTTAGGTATTCTAGATATTACCAACGAAACTTATGATGATGAAACAGGCATTGTACAAGTAGAAGGTGACAACGTAACTTACAGAGCCACTTATTTAATTGATGAAGATGGTTTGGTACAGCATGAAAGCATCAACAACATGCCTTTAGGTAGAAATGTAAACGAATATTTAAGGCTGATTGATGCCTTAACACATGTTCAAGAAAAAGGTGAGGTTTGTCCAGCAAACTGGGAAGAAGGCAAAAGTGCCATGAACGCAAACCGTGATGGTGTTGCCGATTACCTGTCATCACATTTAAACTAATTTAAAAATCTTAGACCTTTCAGGCTTCATAAACCTGAAAGGTCTTTATAAAAAACAGAAATCATGGTTCAAGAATTAGAACAAGATAATTTACAGGAAATAGTTTCCAACACGGATACCGTTGTTGTGCAATATTCAGCAACATGGTGTGGCAATTGCAGGATTATGAAACCAAAGGTTAAGAAATTAGCTTCGGAATTAGAAAATATCACGTTTGTAATAGCCGATGCTGAAAAATTTCCTGAGTCAAGAAAGTTAGCAACAGTTGATAACCTGCCTACTTTTGCAACATTCAAAAACGGCGTTTTTGTAAATCAGGTGCAGACCAATAAGTTTGATGTTTTAAAAGATTTAGTCAATGAAATTACCAGTAATTAAACAATTAACACAGTTCATTGAAGATAACGATGAAGATTTTGTTTTAGAAACCATTGAAACACTGGAAAACCTAACTGAAGTATCTTCATTAAAAGATGAAGAATTGGATGTTATAGGAGAACTTATTTCCAATATGTACGGTGCCATTGAGGTCAATAAAATGATAAAAGATGGCACACCAAAAAAAGAGGCACTAAATAATTTTATGAGCCGGGTTTTAGGGTCTATCGACAAATGATTTAAAAAAAAATGCCAAATAAATAGCCACTTTGCTAAAGTAAGGTGGTTTTTTTAATGAGAACCAAAACATTACTAATCAATAAATTTTAAGTTTTTTAATACCTAAAATAGATTACTAATAGGGATTCTGGTTAATTCTACATCTTCCTTATTAGTAGCGTATGAAACATAAAGATAACCATTCCAAATAACACTTTTAGGATAACTGTAACCAACCCGCTTATAGGTTCCATTAAATCTCATTGGTTGCAGGTCATCTTTTTCTCCACTTCGTAACAAATAAGATCTGTCAAAAACAAAACCATCCTTACTCAGTGTGATTGCCAACGGAAACCTTTTTTTGTTTTCTGATGGGTTATTAACCATAAATACAGAACCATCTGGTAAATTCCCTGCGCTTTGTTTGGCCCTGGAGTCTGGTGTATCAACAATTTGCGGAGTAGTCCAAGTGAGCCCCATATCGTAACTTACAGATGCCAATTTTTTAAAAGTGCTTTGCTGATCTCTAAAAACCATTACCACGGTACTATCCTTTTTTCTATAAAACCAACTTGGTTCAAGTTCTCTACTCATATTCTTTTTTGATGGTAAATTTTTCATTTTTCCAGCAGTCCATCCTAATACACCTAATGGATTATCTGTAAAGAAAGGAGTCACAGTTAAACCTGGCTGCATGTGAAAAGCTGTTAAAATCCTTCCACTTGGAAGTTTATGGATATCTTGTTCTATAATCCCCAAAACTTGGTTTCCATCTTTATTTTTTACACTTTTGGCCGCTGTCCAATCGATTCCATTTATTGAAGACATATATTCAGTATAGCCTTCTTTAAATTCTTTATCTGTTTTTGGCCATACGCATACATAAGCAACTAACACATTTTCATGACTCCACCAACCACCACTAGTTGTAATACCATCTTCACTTTTTGATGTTAAAACCATGGGCTTCCCCCAATCTTTTCCATTTGAACTTCGCGAATAAAATACTTGTGTATCAGGCCCATCCTCATCTAAAGATGAACTTTGCCACTGTGCATAAAGCATTCCTTTAAAAGGAAACAACACAACACCATGGTTGTATTTATTGTCATCACCATATGGAGAAAATATTGTAATTGTTTCTTTATTTTTTGCAGGAAGAAGTCCTAATGTTTTTGGTTTATTAAAATCAAAAAGGGAATCAACCTTAAAGGGCATTATAGGTTTTTGCGCATAACTTAAAATTGTTATGAAAAAAAGCAAACAAGATATTGTTATTGTTTTAGTCAAAAATCCAAACATTTGATAATTTTTAAAAATAAAATTGGGACAAGCACATTTACAGGCTCGTCCCAATTGAATACATAATATTTATTTCAAATCAAAAACGACCTAAGTTCATAACTTTATCCCAAGCTGAAACAAAATCTTTTACAAATTTTTCTTTTGAATCTTCACAGGCGTAAACTTCTGCAATAGCTCTTAATTCTGAATTTGAGCCAAAAATCAGATCAGCTCTTGTCCCTGTCCATTTCAATTGCCCTGTTTTTCTATCAAATCCTTCAAAAACGTTTTCAGATTCCGAAGATTTTTTCCATTCAGTACGCATGTCCAATAAATTAACAAAAAAATCATTGGTAAGTGCTTCTGTGTTTTCTGTGAATACGCCATGTTTTGTTTGGTTAAAATTCGTGCCAAGCATACGCATACCACCAACCAAAACGGTCATTTCAGGAACTGTTAATGTAAGCAATTGGGCTTTATCAATCAATAATTCCTCTGTTGATACTGAAAATTTGGTTTTACGATAGTTACGAAACCCATCCGCATAAGGTTCTAAATATTTAAAAGAATCTACTTCAGTTTGTTCTTGTGAAGCATCCATGCGCCCAGGTTTAAATGGTACGGTTATTTGTTGCCCAGCATTTTTTGCAGCTTTTTCAATACCTACACAACCCGCCAATATAATCAAATCTGCTAAAGATACTTTGGTTTCCCCTTTGTTAAATTCTTTTTGTATGCCTTCAAGTACATTCAAAAAATGAACTAATGCCCCAGGGTTATTAACTTCCCAATCTTTTTGAGGCTCCAACCGAATGCGTGCACCATCTGCCCCGCCCCGTTTGTCTGAACCTCGGTATGTTGATGCCGATGCCCAAGCTGTTGATACCAGTTGAGATATTGACAATCCTGAATTTAATAACATTGTTTTTAATTTAGCAATATCATTTTCATCTATCAAATTATGGTTAACCTCAGGAATGGGGTCTTGCCAAATAAGTTCTTCTTCAGGCACTTCAGGCCCCAAGTAGCGTGCTATGGGCCCCATATCGCGATGTGTTAACTTATACCATGCCTTGGCAAAAGCATCCGCAAATTCATCCGGGTTTTCATAAAAGCGTCTTGAAATTTTTTCATAAACCGGATCAAAGCGCAATGACAAATCGGTTGTTAACATGGTGGGCAAATGCTTTTTTGTTTTGTCATAAGCATCAGGAATTGTTGCTTCCGCATTTTTTGCAATCCATTGTATAGCGCCAGCAGGACTTTTGGTTTGCTCCCATTCATATCTGAACAAATTTTCAAAGAAATAATTGCTCCATTTTGTAGGTGTTTGTGACCAAATAACTTCTGGGCCTCCAGTAATACAATCAGGTCCGGCACCTGTTCCAAAACTATTTTTCCAGCCTAAACCTTGCTCTTCTATGGTAGCTGCCTCAGGTTCTGAGCTTACATACTCGCTAGGGTTGGCAGCTCCATGTGTTTTTCCAAAAGTATGTCCGCCAGCAATAAGCGCGACGGTTTCTTCATCATTCATGGCCATACGCTTGAAGGTTTCCCTAATATCAACAGCTGCAGATACTGGGTCGCCATTCGCATTAGGCCCTTCAGGATTTACATAAATCAGCCCCATAACAACCGCAGCTAGTGGATCTTCTAAATCGCGCTCGCCAGAATACCGTTTATCATCCAACCATGTAGTTTCAGAACCCCAATACACATCTTCTTGTGGCTCCCAAACATCTTCTCGGCCACCAGCAAAACCAAAGGTCTTGAATCCCATCGACTCCAAAGCAACATTGCCAGAAAGTACCATTAAATCTGCCCACGATATTTTTTTACCATATTTTTGTTTAATGGGCCAGAGTAATCTACGCGCTTTATCCAAACTGGCATTGTCTGGCCAACTGTTAAGCGGTGCAAACCGTTGTTGCCCAGCACCGGCGCCTCCGCGTCCATCGCCAATACGATATGTGCCCGCACTGTGCCATGCTAAACGAATGAACAATCCGCCATAATGACCAAAATCTGCTGGCCACCAATCTTGTGAATCGGTCATCAAATCGGTTAAATCCTTTTTTAACGCTTTAAAATCCAATGTATTAAATGCTTCTGCATAATTGAATGTTTCTTCCATCGGATTTGACAACGTGGAATGTTGCCGTAGGATATTCAATTTCAATCTATTTGGCCACCAATCCTGGTTTTTGGTGCCACCGCCAGCAACTTGCTTTGGTGCAGTTCCTGAAAACGGACACTTTCCTGCCGATGTGCCTGAATGTTTACTGTTCTCCATTATTTTAAGTTTTTATGTGGTTGTGAATCCTATAAAGTTAATGATTACAAACCAAAAAAGAGCAAAACTGTATGTTTATAAATTATATGATAATTGCTAAAACCTATGTAAAACAAAAACCCCTTAAGCTTTTTTAACTCAAGAGGTTTTTTGTTTGTAATCTTAGGAGGTTGAAAAATCTTCAATCCATTATGACTTTGGTAATAAAACGGCATCCACAACATGAATAACACCATTGGATTGGTTCACATCTGCAATGGTTACTTTAGCAGAACTTCCGTTTTCATCGGTAATATACACATGTTTTCCTTTCATCCAAGCAGTTAACCAAGCGCCACTTGAGGTTTCTATCTTAGCTTTTCCGTTATCTTCTTTAATCATTTTCATAATAGCTGCGGCACTCCATTTTCCAGAAACCACATGGTATTTCAAAATATTTTGCAAAGTGGCCTTGTTTTCCATCATTAATAGATTGTCCACAGTCCCTTTTGGCAATTTGTCAAAGGCTTTGTTGGTTGGCGCAAAAACCGTAAACGATCCTTCACTTGATAGCTCATCTACCAAATCTGCGGCTTTAACAGCAGTAACCAATGTCGTGTGGTCTTTGGAATTCACAGCGTTTTCAATAATGTTTTTACTAGGGTACATGGCCGCGCCACCTACCATTTTGGCATCTTTTTTTATCATAGCGTTTTGGCCTATAACTACTTGACCAATAAAAAGTGCAACAACTGTAATAACTGTACTAAATGATTTTAACTTTTCCATAATTTTTAAATTTTATTTTTGATTCAGTCATATAAACGCAATCATATATAAGCCGGTTTTTGAAATGGTTTCGTTTAACATTTTATTAACAAAATATTAAAAAATCCTTAGAGCGATTTCGGTCTAATTCTTATTTAATGACTATTTTTATTAAAAATTAAAAACATACAAAATGGCAACAGTAACCTTAAAAGGAAACAAGATTGAAACCTCTGGAAACCTACCGAAAGTAGGGAGTTCTGCACCAGGTTTTAAATTAACGGCAACCGATTTATCAACCAGAACATTAAGTGATTTTAAAGGCAGCAAAGTGGTTTTGAATATATTCCCGAGTGTAGATACAGGCACTTGTGCGCAATCTGTTAGGGAATTTAACAGAGAGGCCAGCGAATTGGAAAACACCAAAGTATTGTGTATTTCCCACGATTTACCATTTGCGCACGCCCGTTTTTGTGGTGCTGAAGGCTTGGATAACGTCGTGAGTTTATCAGATTATAAAGATGGAAGTTTTGGTAAAGCCTACGGATTGAACTTTGTAACCGGTCCATTGGAAGCACTACACTCAAGAAGCGTGGTTGTTTTAGATGAAAATGGCACGGTAAAATACACCGAGCAAGTTCAAGAAACCGTTGATGAACCAAATTATAAAGCTGCTTTAGAAGCTTTGTTGGATGACTAAAAAAGATTCCTTTCTTGTTAATAGAATAAAAAGTGTTGGTTTCGCTTTTAAAGGTGCGGTTCTGCTCCTTAAAACCGAAGCCAGCATTAAAATCCAGTTTGCCATTGCTATTTTAGTTACGACAGCTGGATTTTATTTTGAAATCTCCAATACCGAATGGATGGTGCAATGTTTAGCCATTGGCCTGGTTATGAGTTTGGAAGGCGTGAACACCGCTATTGAAGAAGTTGCCAATTTTATCCATCCAGAACGCCACGTAAAAATCGGACTTATAAAAGATTTAGCTGCCGGAGCCGTTTTTATTGCTTCTGTGTTTGCTATTATTGTTGGGTTGATTATTTATATTCCGAAGTTGTAACACATTTGCCCAGCTTAAATGGAGAAAATAAAATTTAAAGAAAAAGCATTCGAATACTCTCTAATTGGATATATAATCCTACTGTTATGTTGGAATTTTTACGGACTGACAACCGGAAATTTAAAAGCACTGCTTCCAATTACGATACAAGGAATTCTATTATTCTTGATTTTTTCAAAAAATAAAAATGCGAAAATTGGAATTAAAATCTGGGCGATAATATTAATATTAAGTCACGGAATTTCATTTTTAGCTAAGTTTGTAAAAATCACTTTAGGAGATGAAATTAATTTGACTGAATTGTTGAATAAAGCAGCCTTTCTTACAATTGGTATTTTGATATATGTGTTTAACGAAAAATATGTAGAAATTTCAAAAGAATGAATAAAAAAAAAATTAAAAACTGTAAGACTTTACATTATTAGTTTAATCTGTTTTTTCTGTTTTTTTTTATTGGAGAATTCTACCATCATATCTGAACTCATTGAAAAATCCAATAAACTTCGGTACAAAGGATTTGTTACATTCATTCTGACAGGATTATTGAAATATGGATTATTAGCGATTGGAATCGGTATTATTATAATTTTGAGTTTTCTATTAATCAGAGAAAGAACAAAAAAATTACTAGTTTTGGCTAAACCAAAGTTAGTTGCTTTGTATATAAAAAGTTTTCGGACTTCAAAAACAAACACTTTCAAACATCAACTATAAAGTAGTCGTCAAATCCCATTATCAAACACAAAAACCATATTAAAACTTCACTTTGCAATTTTTTAAAATAATCTTTCGTTACCATTAGTAATTTGTATTTTTGCTGCATCGCTTTTGCGATTCAGTTCTGAATACTTGTACTTTGTATAATATAAGCCTATTTCAGAACCTCATTTAGAAACCGAAACGCATTAATGGCAAAGAAAAAAAACACAGCTAAAACACCAAGAAAAAAGTTTAAGCGCCCAAGTTTAAAATTGAACAACCAACAAAAGCTTGTTTTAGGTAGTTTTTTGGTACTCTTTGGGGTGGTGCTGTTTATTTCGTTTGTGTCTTTCTTTTTTACGGGCGATGCCGACCAAAGCAGCCTTACGGATTTTACAGCCCGTGAAGTAAAAACACAAAACTGGTTGAGCAAATCGGGGGCTTGGCTTAGTGATTTTTTTATAAATCGTGGTTTTGGTATCTCTTCTTTTATCATTTCTGGACTGCTTTTTCTTTCTGGAATTTTTGTGCTTTTGAACAAAGACAAATCAAAACTAAGAAAGCATTGGTTTTGGGGATTGCTGATCATGGTTTGGGTATCCGTTTTTTTTGGATTTTTCGGAAATAAAAATGGTATTCTTGGCGGTGCTGTAGGTTTTGAAATCAATAGTTTTCTACAAGTTTTTATTGGTAAAATTGGCACATCCCTCCTGCTTTTATTCGGTTTGATTACTTATTTGGCGATTCGTTTTAAAGTCACGGCAGATAGTTTTATTCAACTCTTTAAATCCGCAAAAAGTAAAATTAAGACAGATTTTTCTGAAGCAGATGAAGATTATGTGGTGCCCATAGACAATAATCTATCCGATGAAGCAGAAACTATAAAATCCGCTTTTGATATTCCTTTGGAAGCTAAAGAAAAAGCTGCAGAACCTGTAAAAGAAACGGCGCCATTAAAAGTTGAACCCATACCTAACGAAGAAGATGATAGCGAATTAGAAATGAGCGTAGAAACGGTTGAAGAAGAACTTTCAGAAACCGATAATCTTGCAGATAAATTAGTCGCCGATTTTGGACAATTCGACCCGACATTAGAACTCAGCAATTACAAGTTCCCGCCCTTGGATTTGCTTCAAAAATACGATGCAGAAGGCATTACCATCAACCAAGAAGAACTTGAAGAAAACAAAAATAGGATTGTTGACACACTTAAAAACTATAATATTGGTATAGCCAGTATAAAAGCTACTATTGGCCCAACAGTAACACTTTATGAGATTGTTCCTGAGGCAGGCGTCCGTATTTCAAAAATTAAAAATTTAGAGGATGATATTGCGTTGTCGCTTTCGGCATTGGGCATTCGTATTATTGCGCCTATTCCTGGAAAAGGTACGATCGGTATTGAAGTACCCAATCAAAACGCTACCATTGTTTCCATGCGTTCGGTTATTGCATCTAAAAAATTCCAGACTTCAGACATGCAGCTTCCTATTGCTTTAGGAAAAACCATTAGCAACGAAACCTTTGTGGTTGATTTGGCAAAAATGCCCCACTTGCTTATGGCTGGAGCTACGGGGCAAGGTAAATCGGTTGGGCTGAATGCTGTATTAACCTCATTGCTTTACAAAAAACACCCTGCCGAAGTGAAATTTATTTTGGTGGATCCTAAAAAAGTAGAACTTACCCTTTTCAATAAAATAGAACGTCATTATTTGGCAAAACTTCCTGATAGCGAAGAAGCCATAATAACTGATAACACCAAGGTTATCAATACATTAAATTCATTATGCATTGAAATGGACAACCGCTATGAATTGCTAAAAAATGCCATGTGCAGAAATTTAGCAGAATACAACGCCAAGTTTAAAGCACGTAAACTGAACCCTAATGAAGGCCATCAGTTTTTGCCCTACATTGTTTTGGTGGTGGATGAGTTTGCAGATTTAATCATGACCGCTGGCAAAGAAGTGGAAACCCCTATTGCCCGTTTAGCGCAATTGGCACGTGCCATTGGTATCCATTTGATTATTGCCACACAGCGTCCGTCTGTTAACGTTATTACGGGTATTATAAAAGCCAACTTCCCGGCACGTATTGCGTTTCGGGTAACCTCAAAAATAGATTCGCGTACCATTTTAGATGGTTCTGGGGCCGACCAACTTATTGGTCGCGGCGATATGCTCTACACGCAAGGCAATGACGTGATTCGGGTACAATGTGCGTTTGTGGACACACCAGAAGTTGAAAAAATAACAGAATACATCGGCTCACAAAAAGCCTACCCCGACGCCTATATGCTGCCAGAATATGTTGGAGAAGAAAACGGCACAAGTCTTGATATAGATATTTCAGATAGGGACAAACTATTTAAAGATGCCGCCATTGTGATTGTTACGGCACAGCAAGGTTCTGCATCTTTATTACAACGAAAATTAAAATTAGGCTACAACAGAGCTGGCAGATTGATTGACCAATTGGAGGCCGCTGGTATTGTGGGCCCTTTTGAAGGCAGCAAGGCCAGACAGGTTTTAGTAACGGATTTAACCGCTTTGGACGCCCTTTTGGAAAACGAAAACACATAATTATAAATATTTAAAATGAAGAAGATTGCAATTATTTTAATAGCACTGATTAGTTTTAACGGTATGGCACAAACCAATAAAGGCAAGCAATTGCTCAAGGAGGTTTCCGCCATTGTAAAAGGTTACGAAAACATTTCCATTGATTTCAAATATACTTTAGAAAACACCACCGAAAACATCAAGCAAGAAACTAAAGGCGATGTGGTGCTACAAGGCGATAAATACAAATTGAACATTCTTGGCATTACCCGTATATTTGATGGCACAACGCTTTATAATATCAGTCCAGAAGATGAAGAGATTACCATTTCAAAATCAAATGGTGATGATGAAGACACCATTACGCCTAGCAAAATGCTTTCGTTTTATCAAGATGGCTATACATATGCCATGGACATTGAACAAAACATCAAAGGACGAAAAATCCAATATGTAAAATTAACGCCCATTGATTCCAATTCCGAAATAAAATATATTCTTTTGGGTATTGATTCCCAGACCAAACACATTTACAATTTAATCCAAATTGGCAAAAACGGCGCTAAAACAACTTTAACGGTTAATTCTTTTAAAACAAACGAGCCTTTGTCAAAAACCTTATTTACCTTTGATGCCAATAAGTACAAAAACTATTACATCAATAAACTGGATTAGATAGGTTTTAACATCCGTGAAAATACTAGACAGGTACATACTGACCACTTATCTTCGGACTTTTATAAGCGTGTTTTCAATACTCATGCTTATTTTTATTTTACAGTCTGTTTGGCTTTATATCAGCGAACTTGCAGGTAAAGATTTGGCGGTAACGGTTATTTTTAAGTTTTTAACGTATGTAACCCCTACGCTAATGCCCTTAATAGTGCCACTTACCATACTTTTAACATCTATCATGGTTTTTGGTAGTTTTGCTGAAAATTATGAGTTTGCTGCCATGAAATCTACAGGCACCTCATTGCAACGTGCCATGTCTGGATTAGGAATTTTTATTGTTGCACTTGCTGTCTTTATGGTCTTTATAGCAAATAGCATCATTCCATGGTCTCATTTCAACTTTTATAATCTAAGAAAAAACATAGCTAAAGTACAACCAGCTATGGCAATTGCCGAGGGGCAGTTCAATGAAATTGAAACCTATAATATTAAGGTTGAAGAGAAAAGTGGCGATAAGGGCCAATACCTAAAAGATGTTATTATACATATAAAACAAGACAAAGCCGTTATAAAAGCTGAAACTGGTGAACTTTTAAGTGAGGAAAAATCGGATGTTTTAAAGCTAAATCTTTTTAATGGCAATTACTATAGAGACCACATAACCAAAAACAGAAAAAATCAAGAAAAGTATCCTTTTTCAAAAAGTAAGTTTGACAAATACACCATCAACATTGACTTAACCCAACTAAATAATGATGTTGATATAGAGGACAAAAGCTATACCAACAGGTATAACATGCTTAATATAAGTGATTTGGATTACACCATCGATTCGCTTTCAAAAAGTGAAAAAGAAGAGTTTGAAAATTTTTCCAAAAAGCTACAAATACGCTCCGGCATTACCTCCCTAAGGAAAAACAATAAAGAAGAAAAAAAAGATTCTATTTTTACAGGAAATGTACTTGACCTTTTTGATTACAGCCAAAAAATCGCCCTGTTGGATATAGCATCAAATGCCGTGAGAGCAACCCCATCAGTCATAACAACCCAAAAAACAACGGTAAAAGTGTCTACCATAAATTTAAACAGGCACATCATTTCATTACATGAAAAACTCGCCTTGGGTTTTGCTTGCATCATCTTATTTTTTGTGGGTGCTCCGTTGGGCGCGTTAATTCGCAAAGGAGGTCTTGGGCTTCCTATGGTTATTGCGGTTTTATTATTTTTAACCTATCATTTTATAGGTATTTTTGCCACTAATAGTGCCAAAGATGGTACATTAAACCCTGTTTTTGCTACTTGGTTTTCCACACTGATCATGCTACCGCTAAGTATCTTTTTAACCAGAAGAGCTACTGCCGACAAAGGTTTGTTTGAAATTGGAAATATTATAGAACCTTTCAAAAAGATTTTTAAAATCAAAACAAATGACGAAGCACCTGATTATTCAGATTTCCATAGATTTAAGCATGATAAATTAATTGACATCGTAAAAAATTATAACGCTTATGATTATGATGAAAGCAGCAGGTACGAAGCTATTAAAATTTTAAATAGCCGTGGCAAAACCTATCAAAGCTTACTTAATGAAGGCATCGTTTTTAATAAAGATTATAAGAAAACCCAGAGCATAGCCACAAATTATTTTGACCACGCAAAATTCTCTATTGCCCTATATAGTATTGGAGCTATTCTTTTAATACTGTTTTTTGTGTTTAAAAACAACAAAATGCCCTCGTTGGCATCGGCATCTATACAGTTAAGCTTGGTGTCTTTTACCTTATATATCATATATTACATTAAAGCCTATTTAAACCTTTCAAGTTTTTACAAACACATCAGGGGGAAATCAAAATTCCCAAATCTTATGGTTTTCGTTATAGGATTACCATTATACATGATTACCTATCTTTTTATGAATACAAAAGTAAAAGAAGACCTTAAGCTAAATTGTTTGGATTCTTTAAAATAGCAATACCTTTACATTATGATGACACATACGGATATACCCCATAAAACCTCGACGTTTAAACTCAACACCATTCACGAAGCTATAGACGATATAAGAAATGGAAAAGTCATTATTGTCGTAGATGATGAAAACCGTGAAAACGAAGGCGATTTTGTGGCCGCTGCAGATAAGGTAACACCACAAATGATAAACTTTATGGCAACCCACGGAAGAGGCCTTATATGCACGCCGCTTACAGAAAACAGATGTAAGGAATTAGAACTTGATGTGATGGTGCGCAACAATACCGACCCTATGGAAACGGCTTTTACGGTTTCTGTAGATTTAAGGGGGCATGGTGTCACTACAGGCATTTCTGCTGGAGATAGAGCCAAAACTGTTAAAGCACTTTTAGAAACTACAACTAAACCCTACGAACTAGCCCGACCTGGCCATATTTTTCCTTTAATCGCAAAAGAAGGCGGTGTTTTAAGACGTACAGGACATACAGAAGCCGCCATTGATTTTGCACGTTTAGCCGGACTAAAGCCTGCTGGTGTGATTGTGGAAATTATGAATGAAGACGGTTCTATGGCACGCTTACCAGAACTCATTGATGTTGCTAAAAAACTGGATCTGAAAATTGTTTCCATTGAAGATTTAGTGGCATACAGAATGCAACACGACTCATTAATTGATAAAAAAGAAGATTTTCAAATTGAGACACGCTTTGGAAGTTTTAGATTAAGAGCCTACAAACAAACCACTAACAATCAAACGCATATAGCTTTAACAAAAGGTACATGGAAAGCTAATGAACCCGTACATACCAGAATAAATTCCACATTGATCAATAATGATATTCTTGGTACGCTGACCAATAATGTCGATAAGCAATTGGATAATATGTTTAAGGTTATAAACGATGAAGGCAAAGGCGCTATCATCTTTATCAATCAAGAAACACAATCTATGGACATCTTAAATCGTTTGTCCTTTTTGAAAGCGAACCAAATACCAAATACGGTATCCAAAGCTCCAAAAATAAATATGGATGCTAGAGATTTTGGTATTGGCGCCCAAATACTGCACGATCTGAACATCCATAAACTACGGTTGATCTCCAATGCCGAACAGACCAAACGTGTTGGCCTAATTGGTTATGGTTTAGAAATTATTGACTATGTAAGGTACTAAAAAAGGGAGACAAGTAAAGCAAACTTACTTTACTGCCCCCCTTTGCACTGATTAATAGCCTCTTAAGTATTATTCTATAATTATTCTTTTTGTAGCACTTCTGTTATTATTGAACACTTTCAATAAGTACATACCTGACTTTAAATGTTCCACATTGATTTTTTCGTTATTTGAAGTGAACAATACTTTTTTTCCAACACTATCAAATAGTTCCACTTTTTCAATAGTACCATTTGAAGCTATATGAATAATATCTGAAGCTGGGTTGGGAAATACCTTGAAACTTTCTTTTTCAAAAGATTTCGTACTTAACACAAAGGGAGCTGCCACAGAATAATCCCACTCTACTTTACCACCTTCTACCCAATCATCATCTTCCCAACTTGATGATATTATTTCTTCTAAATTTCCATTGGCATCATAGGTATATGTATCTAAGAACTCATTTGTCCATCCCGGATTGTCATAAATTTGTTGTGTTTGTGTTTTAATTTTTCCATCTCCATAATAATCAACTATATTTTGACCATTCAATTCCCATCCACCAGATCCATCTGGATCATAATATTCAATATAATCAACCATATCATTGTCATAAAAATAAGTTTCTTTTTCCTGATAGGTCGTACCAGAAATAATAGTACTATAAATGGCGTATGAAATCACGCCAGGAGAATCATAAACAAATTCTGATATTTGACTATCAACCCAGCCAGCATTCCATTTTTGTACGGTATATAAAGTGACATCATCCCCTGAATATTCATACAATATTTGAGTGTCGTTGGTTGTAAACGTCATGGATCCAGCATCCCAACTCTTGGTTATTTCACTTGTTAATTTAATGGTCCCGCCATCATATCCATATATTGTTTGAGATAGATTTTGCCATCCAGCAGCCCAATTCTGTCTCACTTCTGAAATGATATTATTACTAGTATTATACGTTTTAATATATTGGTAAGAAGCCTGAGTACTGGGAGCATCAAAGGTTTCCGCCTTGGTTTCTTTATTGCCTCCATTGTCAAAAGTGTTTTCTACCGTAGCATCTAATGCCCAATCTGGTGCACCATCCCATGAGTAAAATCTCATTTCATCAGCCTTATATACTTGCGAAAAACTTAAAGTAGGAGATAAAATGAATACGATAAATAACGAAAAAAATAAAAGTTGTTTCATGATAAATAGTTTTAAGTGGTTTATATATTGTAACATCGAAACAAACTAAAAATGTGAGCGTTTTTAGTTTGTTTTTATTGTTATATATACCTGATTTAAAAAAAGCAACATGAAAAAACATTTTACATCTATTTAATTTACTTTTTTACCAGATCTATCCAATTATTTTTTCATTACAACAGAAACTATTTCTAGGTAATAGAATATTAGAAAAAATATTTTAGCTATATTATGGACAAATTGAAAACATATACTATGAGATATTTATTTTTCTCAATAATTACTGCTTTTTTGTGTTGTTCATGTGATAACCCGAAAGCCTTAAATTCCACACATCCTGAAAATTGGAACAAAAGAATGGTAAAGCAAGCTATTACAGATTCCTTGGAGATTGGGAGCACCTTTTTATCAATTTATTCACAGATATACACGCGCGATGAAAATGAGCTTATTGATCTTTCTGCAACGGTCAGTTTGCACAACCCCAACGTAAAAGATACTATTTACATAAATAAAACTGTGTATTACGATACCGAAGGTAAACCAATACGTACCTATTTTGACAAAACCATTTTCATTCGCCCTATGGAAACTGTCCAGATTATTATAGCTGGTCTAGATAATGAAGGCGGCACGGGTGCTAATTTTCTATTCGATTGGCAAATCAAACCTAATACCATAGAACCGATGTTTGAAGCCGTGATGATTTCTACTTACGGCCAGCAAGGCATCTCATTTGTTACGGTAGGGAAACGTGTTAAGTAATTTATTCAATTGATAATTAATTTTTCAGGGCATCAAGGATTATTACTTTCATTTTGTCCGCTCTTTCTTTTACTTGTACTTCCGTCCAAGATAATTTAATCAAGCAAGATATATTTCTAGAAATATAATGATCTGATTTTTCAAAGGTTTTTGTTTGAAGGTATTTTAATCCTTCTTTTACTTCATTAGAAATTGGGAATAATGATTTCAATTCCTTTAAATGTTCCCACTTTCTAATATAATGCCAATTGTTATTGTAATAATGAAAACAGGCATCCACGCCGTTTTGTTTAAATGCTTCTGAAACTTTATTAGCGATTTCTAAATTTGGCAAAAAGAAATTCAAAAAAGCATAGCTTTCTTCGCCACCTTCCGGAACGGTTCTAAAAGTAACTTGTGGAATTTGAGATAGAACCTCTCGCAACATGCTGTAATTCTTTTTTTGAATGCTTAAAAATTCTGGCAAACGCTTTACTTGCGCCAAACCAACTGCGGCATGCAGCTCTGAAATCCTAAAATTATAGCCCAAAAACGGATGGGTTTCTGCACCTCTATCTTTACCAATATGGTCATGGCCATGATCACTATAATGGTCGGCACTCGTATAATATGCTTTATTGTTTGTAATTACAGCTCCGCCTTCGCCACAGGTTATGGTTTTTACAAAATCGAAGGAAAAACAGCCTAAGTCACCAATACTGCCCAATGGTTTTCCTTTATAGGTGCCGCCAATGGCTTGGCAAGCATCTTCTACCAACAGTAAATTATGCTTGGTGCAAACAGTTTGCAAAGCATCCATATTGCCCATGCTTCCGCACATTTGCACCACCATTACAGCTTTGGTCTTTGGAGTAATGGCTGCTTGGACAGCTTCAGGGTTTAGACATAACGTATCATCAATATTGACTAAAACAGGAATGGCGCCAAGCATCATGATGGCTTCAAAGCTTGCCACAAACGTAAATGTTGGCATAATTACCTCATCGCCCGCCCCTACGCCTGCACTTGCCAAAGCTACAGATACTGCCGCTGTTCCGCTGGATACCAATTGCACGTGTTTGGATTGAAAGGTGTTTTGCAATTCGGCCTCTAATTCTTTGGATTTCCAATGGCCGTTGCGCATGCCATCAAAACCGTAACGCATGAGCACACCGTTGTTTAAAACATCGTTGACTTCTTTTCGTTCTAAATCTCCAAATAATTCAAATCCTGGCATAATCTTGTTTTTATATATTGTTGAATTGTGACGGTTTTGCGTTAGGGATTGAGGCTTTGTTGGAGCTCTTTTTGTGTTGTTGCACCTATGCAACACAAAAAAGCGACTGCCGAAAGCCAGACCCTTGTGGTAACGACCAAATGCTTGAAATTTATAATTCTATCACTGCGTCTTCTATAGACTTTCTGACCTTTTTGAAGGTTGAGAACACATCATCATCTGCTCGATAACCTACAGGCAAGAGCAGCACGGATTTTAATCCTATTTTGCCCAACTCCAAAACCTCATCAAATTTTTTGGGTAAAAACCCTTCCATGGGACAGGAATCAATATTTTCTATGGCACAAATCGTCATTAAATTGCCCAATGAAATATAGGCTTGGTTTTTAGACCATTGTTGCCGTTCTTCCACAGACATCTTTTGCATCATATTAATCAAGCCTTCCTCATAGGGCTTTAAGATGGTTTCCGGGGTTTTCCTTACGGCTTTTATATTTTTGTAATAATCTACCACATCGTCTGTAAGTATATCGTCTTGGATACAAATGATCAATAGATGAGACGCTTCCAACACTTGCTTTTGGTTAAATGAATGCGCTAATAAAGAGGTTCTTGTACTTTCATCATTAACAACCAATAATTTTATGGTTTGAAGCCCAAACGAGGTTGCCGTCAAGCTAAAAGCTTTCTTTAAAGTACTTAGTTTCTCTGTGGAAAGTTTTTTGTTCTTATCAAATTTTTTGGTGGCATAACGCCATTGCATCTGTTTTATCGTATCCATTTATGCTTGGTATGTTTCTACAAAAGTAAGGCTTGAAATTTTGTTTTACGAAAAAAGATCTAAAATAATATGGATGCAGGATGCCCTAAAATTATTTAATAAAAAAGCGATAATTTATTTGAAAGTATTGAAAAAGGATTCTATATTTGCACCCGCATTCAGGGAATACCTGATGAGACCCAAACTGGAGAAATGGCAGAGTGGTCGAATGCGGCAGTCTTGAAAACTGTTGAGGGTCACACCTCCGGGGGTTCGAATCCCTCTTTCTCCGCTTATAAAAATCGTAATTGTATTGAAAATCAATACATTACGGTTTTTTGTTTTTAATATCTGTACGGTTTCTGTACGGTTATAAATAAATTTTCATTCATTATAAATTTCAATTATAGAATTAATCCTTCACTTTAATCTTAGTAAATTAAAGAAAATCACCCCTTTTTACAAATTTCCAAATATTAGCCTTTCCAAAATCAAGTGATTTTTTTATCTTCAGATTATATTTAAATCACTTTAATCCGTCGCTGGTGGCTCACTTTATCCGTTTTTTGCAACTTACTCGCTTAACCAAGCAACTAACCAATTTCTGTATTTTTAACATGGAATTATGCAACAGGCACAATGTAAATATAAGAAATGGACAAATTCACGTCAACTTGACAAGTTTTATTTCAAATCTAAGTGATTAGTGTATTTATCCAAGTGAACTCCTACTTTAAAGCTTCTCACTTTAACCACCCTATTCTCTTCTGAATCATAAACCAATTCAACATAGAATTTATCAACAGCATAAAGGTTCATGCGTATTTCTGTCGTGACAGTATTGGTAGCTCCATAGTCGTTTTACATAAATCTCTTTCATTAAAAACTACCAATCCACTGCCTCCACCTCTTAATATTACCACTAAATCAGTGTCCTTAAAATCATGAGATTTCATAGATCTGATTAAATCAGACTTTGATGACATATTGCACTTATAGTGTCTAATCTCATAATAAACAAAATCAGGTAATTGTGCTAAATAATCATCTTTAGAAGTAGATTGAACTCCTGTAATAACATCTATTTTAAGTTTTTGACCAGACTGTATTTTATCCAGAAATAAATCGGTTATCAATGGAATATCACGGTCAAATCTTGCCTAAAAAATATCATATTCAACTTTAGAAATAAGCTGAACCTCTTCTTCATGTTTTAAAACTTTAGTCACGGCAAAAAGTACATTTAAAGAAGAATCTTTAGTTAGGCCTTGTGTTTTGTTGACAAAACCTTCATACTGATAACACTCACCTTCTACCAGTTGTTTTCTAATACTTGGGGTTATCTGTGCTGTTATTTTATTCTGTTTGTCCTTGCCTACTATTTCATCATAATAGTACTTATTGTAGAGTCTTCCATTTCTATAAAAATAGAACCCTTCAATATTAATAGCTTACCATCTAATGTGGAGGATAGGTTATTTTAATATATTGCTTGAAGTGTTGAAACTGAAAGAGTATTGTTTTTTTCTGCCATTGAGTTTTTGTTAGAGCTAAAGATTGCTATTTAAGCCCGAAATAGAAAAATGTAATAGATTTAATAAATAATGCAATTTTGACCTAAATTAATTAATTATTTTGAACAGGTAAGTTAAAAAACATTTGAATAATACTTTTGATGATTTGTAAGAAAGTAATTATATTAGCTCCGATTACTTAAATAACTCTAATTTAATAAGAATGGTAAAACTTAGTAAAAATCATCCATATCCCTCCAAATTAGAATATTTTAGGTCATTCAATAACTCATATAACTAAGTTGGCAAACATTTAGAAAAATCGAACATTTATGAAAATTACTACTTTAATTATACTTTTAGTTTCTTTAAATGTTTTTTCTCAAGAAAAGGAAATTTCAGATTTGGAAAAATTAAAACAAAACTTGACTTCTGAAATAAGTAAGCTAAATGATTCTTTAAAAAAAGTTGACATTCAAATAGCCGTCTTGAAATCTAAAGAAATCAAAAAAATGGTTTCGGACTCATCTTTAGTTTCCACAGCAAGAGAAGGAGCTTATATAAAAAAATCTTCCAACGTAATGGGAGAAATAATAACCAAATTGACAGAAAAAAAACAAGTTACTTTATTGGATTATTATGATGGATATTTTGGCATTTGCACTGATTCAATTTGCGGTTATATGAGCGAATTATGGATTGAAAAGAACGAAAAAATATATGAATTCATAAAAGTAAAAAAGCAAGAACAAAAAGAACTAAAAAGATTAGATTACGAAAACAAGCTTAAATTAAAAAAAGCAGAATATGCTAAACTAGAAAAAGAGTATATAAAAAAATATGGACAGAAAACTTACAATAAACTAAAAGAAGGATATTACTGGACTGGAATGAATAGAGAAATGGCAACAATCTCATTGGGCAGCCCTAATGACATCAACAGAACTGTTGGTTCTTGGGGGGTTCACGAACAATGGGTTTACGACAATATTTATCTGTATTTTGAAAACGGAAAATTGACTTCTTACCAAAATTAAAAAAAAACGATTTGCCAACACCGTGTAAAAAACATTGCTTATTTTAGGCTTAACCTAAGGTCGTTGCTGTTTTGCTACATCTGATTTTCCTGCGGAAAATCCTCGCACACAAAACCGCAACGTTCCTTACACAAACACGTTAGGCACAATTAAAAACAAACATTGATAGCAACAAGTCACAAATCGAAACCAATTAACGGATTGACTCACTCAATCGGAGCAAAACAAATCTCGGATGTGTTGAGTGGAATCGGACTTTATAATGACTTATCCATCTCGTTTGACAAAGAAAAAGGACATCGAATGGGAATATTTGTTCCAGGTTGGAATGGACGAAGTATGAAAGGAGAATCGAGAGACCTTTTAGGATTTTGGAGAGTAATTTCTGCAACATATTCAAAACCATTAGAAAAGTGGACTGTGAATTTAAAAGCAGTCAAGATTAAAGACAATAAGAAGATGAAAGAATTTCTAATCGAAATCGGATTACCACTCTTGCAGAATTGGTTCGAGTCTGAAAAACCATAGACTTGGTACAACGGACATCGGAATTTCCTAATCGGCCTGAATGAAAACTTGACTGAATATTGTACTTGGGAGACACACAACGACAAAACATTAAATAAAAATATTAAAGTTTTAAATTAACTATTTTATATGCTAACATTTGAACATTCGAAAATTGATGATAAGTTTGAAATACATCTTGATAAAAATGGCATTGAAGAATTGACTGAAATATTATCTAATTTATCTAAACAGCCTAATTCGGAACATTCACATTTAATGACTAAAGAATGGGGTGGTTCAGAATTATCAAGTGAAAAACAAAATGAATCAGATGATTATAAGTTAATAAATCACGTCAAAATAATGTTTTGGAAATAATAACTGTGCCTAACAAGGTGTATAGCTCATTGCGGCTGAATTCCTAATCGGAATTC
>TARA_R110002049_G_scaffold218987_1_pt1 | contig 44547 bp, 34 predicted proteins | sample TARA_R110002049 | Tara Oceans TARA_R110002049 (sample SAMEA4396941) | marine metagenome | biome: Polar Biome; feature: [SRF] surface water layer (ENVO:00010504); material: water (ENVO:00002006), including particulate matter (ENVO:01000060) such as... | depth 5 m | reverse complement strand
ATTTAAATCATTCTTAAACCGTCCAACTTTTGGGGGCTAGTCCATTCAATTCGGGCTTTTTTTATGTGTTTTTACCACAGGGAGCGCGGAGTCCCATTGATTATTGGGATAAACTAAAGACAACATTCCACCGTGGTCTCTGTCCACACAGACCTTTGGAATTGATCTAAATGATCCAAAAACTTCTCAGGCATTTAGTTCGATTTCAAAAGCACCTTGATCTGCTCTTCTATTTCCATTGCTATTTCTTCAGCTTCTAACATCGGCATGCCTTCGCTTAACCCAGGACGTAAATGTCCAGTAGATCTAAGCCAAGCATCTCGAAGTATCGCCTGGCGTTTTGAAACCAGCATTAGTACTTCTTCTCCATTGGCAAATGAGGCTATCGCCTCATGTATGTCTGCAAATTCCATCACTTCCGATTCTCCAATACCTAGCAAAATCTCCTTTGCCATCAACCAATGCCCAATTTCCCCTGGGTGTACTCCATCTTTTGCTAAGTAAAAGGCAGAATCCAATCCACGCTGATCTTCCAAATACTTTCGCATAGGCCAGTGGATATCTAGTACCTTCCACTCGTCAGGATATCTTCTGGACAGCAACCAGTCAGAATAGTTATCCAGCACATTTGCATAAGCCGCCCCTTTCAGAGGATCGAAGATGGGTGGTGTAACGAAAATAGCATTTGCTCCAATTTTCGTAATCTTCCCAGCCAACCAGTTGATCCCATCCTTGTACTTTTGAAATCGCTCCTCATCCAGCGGCAAATAAATCCCATCGTTCATTCCGTAATTCACAAAAACCACATCAGGTTGAAGTAGCTCAAACACCCGATCCAAGCGCTCATGAAGATCCGGTCTAGGAAATGCACCTCCGGCATGATTATCCTCAGATAGTCCAGAAACAGTCTCACTTGGCAAGCCAACATTGATCCACTCCAAGTCACGATCAGGATGCATCAATCTATGATAAGTCTCCACGTAGCTGATGTATTGGCCGGCATATGTGATACTATTTCCCAAAAAAACTATTCTCTGTGCCTCCTCAGGGATGGAATAATCTGTCTGCGAAAAAGCAGAAACATTGAAAACTGTAAAGAGTAAAAAAACTAAAGCAACTCTATTCATGATGGAAGTTTTGGTATAAAACATGTATTAAATCTCAAGTTAAACAGATTATTATGCACTCCAGCAAATTCTCCACTCATGAAATATTCATTTGTGTGCATCGCTAGAGCAAAGTATCTTCACCTCCAATTCTTATCAATTGGCAGGATATTTTAATAATTTTTATAAAAAGAAATGGCTTCAGGATTATTTGCACTACTAGATGATATAGCTACGCTAATGGATGACGTAGCAGTAATGAGTAAAGTGGCAGCGAAGAAAACAGCTGGGATTTTGGGAGATGATTTGGCCGTGAATGCTGAAAAAGCTTCCGGATTTGTCTCCGACCGGGAAATCCCCGTGCTCTGGGCGATCACCAAGGGATCACTACTGAATAAAGCTATTATTCTCCCCTTTGCATTTTTGCTCAGCGCTTTTGTTCCCGCTGCGGTTACAATTATCCTTATCCTCGGTGGGCTGTACCTAGCTTATGAAGGAGCAGAAAAAATTTATGAATACATCGTCCCGCATAAGCACAGCGTGGATATTAGTTTAACAGAAAAGCTTACCAAGGAGCAAATTCTAGCCAAGGAAAAAGAAAAGGTAAAATCAGCTATTGTCACTGACTTTATACTTTCGGTAGAAATCGTAATTATCGCATTGGGTACTGTCGTTGAAGAACCTATCCTGGAGCAAATTCTTGTCGTAACCATAATTGCCCTAATCGCTACGGTAGGTGTCTATGGAATCGTCGCTGTGATCGTTCGCATGGATGAATTCGGCTATAGATTGATTGCCATGAATGATAGAGAAGACAGCTTTTCTGACAAGGTTGGTCTTTTGCTGGTCAATGCACTTCCAAAAATCATCAAAGCCATGGGCTTTATCGGAACGATAGCTTTGCTCTTGGTTTCTGGTGGGATTTTCGTTCACAACATTGACTTCTTCCACCATCTTTTTCCATCAATTCCCGGCATCATCACGGAATTCCTAGTCGGATTAGTGATTGGTTTTATTGTTTGGGGGATTATTGAGTTGGGAAAAAAACTCTTCAAAAAGAAATAGACAAGGCTTTCATACTCATCCTAAACAGCTTCTGTACAATTAGCTGAGTATTCTTGATGCTTGTGATTATCTTATACTTTTCAACCAAAGTATTTTAGATGAAAACTCCCAATCGCTACTTAGCTATTCTTGTCACACTGATTCTTTTACCTTTTTCTGCTCATGCTCAGAAAGTTGAAGGAACAACCCATACTTTTTCCGCAGACTATCAAAAACCTGTATTTGAAACAGACCAGCGAGCAGAGAAGATCAAAGAAATCTTGCCGGAACTAGAAGCTCTGATGGCTAAATACGCCAGGGAAAATCATATTCCAGGAATTGCCTATGGCATAGTCGTAGACAATGAATTGATCATAGCATCAGCTACAGGATTGCTCGATGTAGCGAAAAATACCCAAGCCGAAACGACTTCTGCATTCAGAATTGCCTCGATGACGAAGAGCTTTACGGCGATGGCGATCATGAAACTTCGGGATGAGGGAAAGCTTGCACTCAATGATCCTATTGCCAAATACATTCCTGATATGGCAAAATTGCAATACCTCACTGAAGACGCTCCTATCATAGACATAGAAAACCTCTTGACGATGACCGCTGGATTTCCGGAGGACAATCCTTGGGGGGACCGGCAGCTTGACGAGCAAGATCAGATGCTCCTAGATATGATCAGTGAAGGAATTTCTTTCGCCAATGCTCCTTCTATGCAATTCGAATACAGCAATACTGGCTATGCTATCTTAGGTCACATCGTTTCTAAAGTCTCCGGCCAATCCTACCAAGAATACATCAAAGAGAATATTCTACTTCCACTGGGAATGACTCATACGTATTGGGAATTCGACGGTGTTCCTCAAGGTGAATTGGCTATTGGCTACCGCTGGGAAGACGAGCAATGGAAACTTGAACCTATGCTGCATGACGGATCTTTTGGTGCTATGGGTGGCTTGATTACCTCCATTGAGGATTTTAGCAAATACGTGAGTTTGCATCTCTCTGCTTGGCCAGCTCGAAATGGAGCAGAAACTGGCCCAGTTAAACGTAGTTCTCTACGGGAAATGCAAACCCCACAATTTCCCCGACTAAATTCCAATGGCGACTGCGCTATCATGGGCGGCTATGGTTTTGGATTGGGCATTTCTCAAAACTGCAATGGTACCAAATGGGTGTCCCACGGAGGAGCTTTGCCTGGATTTGGCAGTAATTACCGATTTTTTCCTGAGTTTGGGATTGGGATTATGGCCTTTTGCAATCTGACTTACACTACACCTTGGCCACTTGCCGAGATTGAAGATCTCCTATATAGCAAGGAAATCATGGTACCTAGAAGTTTACCAGTTTCAGAGATTCTAGAAACACGCAAAAATCAGTTGGTAATTCTAATTCAGACTGGTAACAAAGGATTGGAAGAATCTATTTTGGCGGAAAACTTCTTCCTCGATAGATCGAAGGAGCATCGCTACTCGGAATACAAAGCTATTTTGGCGCAAGCCGGAGAAATCAAAAATATCACTGCTCTACAACCTAACAATCAACTTCGCGGCAGCTTTTCACTAGAAGGAGAAAATGGCGATGTGGAAATTTTCTTTACACTGACGCCCGAGAAAGACCCAAAGGTTCAGCAACTCGATATAAACTTCAAAAAGAAAAAATAAAGTGACTTCATTCGGCTTTTTTATCATAGATCAAAAAAATACCCATGTATATACATTTATTTTCTAAACACTGAACTTTACGATGCTTGCCGTGTTTAGTGTCTATTGCTTCTGAGTAAAAGCTCAGGACTTTGAAAACTGAACCAACATATTATGCAAGTATTAGAAAATTTGAATTGGCGATATGCCACCAAATCAATGAACGGAACTCCCGTTCCACAAGAAAAAGTAGATTATATCCTAGATGCTATTAGACTTTCAGCCTCTTCCTCAGGATTGCAGCCTTACGAGATTTTGGTGATCACTGATCAGGAAGTAAAGGAAAAAATCAAGCCTATTGCTTGGAATCAGAGCCAAATTACAGATGCATCACACGTACTTGTATTTGCTGCCTGGGACAATTACACTCCTGAGCGTATCAATGGCGTATTCAAATACAACAACGAACAGAGAAACCTTCCAGACTCTGTCACGGATGATTACCGCAACATGCTTTTGACAAGCTATACTGCGAAAACTGCAGAAGAGAACTTCACTCACGCAGCTAAGCAAGCCTACATAGCGCTTGGCACCGCACTGATCGCTGCAGCTGAGCAGGAAGTGGACTCCACTCCTATGGAAGGCTTTGACCCAGCGGCATTGGATGAGATCTTGGATCTAAAATCCAAAGGACTCCGAAGTGTAGTGGTGCTACCACTTGGCTACAGAAATGAAGAAGGCGACTGGCTTGTCAACATGAAAAAAGTTCGTACTCCAAAAGAGAAATTTATTACAGTTGTTTAACTGAAGAGATATTTTACTACAAAAAGCGGATTGGACGGGTGTTCAATCCGCTTTTTTATTTTCTGCCTGAAATTCTGAATTCATATCAGCCAAGCAAATTTGATCAGTACAAACTAGTTTGTTAAAAACAATTGTTATTTTTAGATAAGTTAAAACCAAGATAGGAACTTAAGGAAAAGATATGTGGTGTTCATGTTTTCCATGATAGAGAATGCTAATCAATTGGTACCCATCACGAATAGCTGAGGCATAAATTTAGGCGACCACAGTAACCAGTTTAATTTTTAAACCCTTAAAATCGATAATATGATATCTGCATTTTTCCCCGCATTTTTCTTCCTTTTTAATTACATCGCTCATCAGGACATCATTGTTGAGCACAAATACCTTCCCCGTATAGAATTATCAAGCATTGCTGACGAAGTTATTTCTTTTGATTTGGAAAAGGATTACACTATCATTCAGGATTTGGTTATTACTGAAGACAATTATTTTATTTCTCCGGGTGAAATAGAATCCAAAGGCTTTTCAACATCAGTATCAAGACTGGATAAATCAGGAAAGTACTTAGGAGAAATTTATAGGTCAGAGAATGGCTCACTAATAATTGATATTGCATATAATGCATCGACAAAAATGTTAATTATTTCTCATAGTCAAAAAATAGTTTTGCTTAACGTAGTTACAAATAAGATCATAAAAGAAGTTGAAATAGACAAGCGAATCACAAGAACAAAAATATTCAAGAGCAAACTGTATGTAGCTGGATTTGACTATACTGATGATTCAGAAATTTATTACCTAGACATCTATGATCCCTTAAGTCTAAAATTGATTGAGACTAAAAAAGAAATGAAGTATGTTCTCGCAGACAAAGCTTTTAGACATTCCTCTCTTTCATCAAAGGGAGATGAATTATTTGCATCAATGGGTACCGTTAATGAGATTTATTCTTCAGCAGATGGGTTAAAAAATCCAATTATAACTTTTAAAAATATTTACAAAAACAAGCCTTCTCTTGGAAATATATTATTCTCTTCAAATCAAGGCTTAGTGGGAAAATTTGCAACAACTGGATTCAAATATTTAAATAACTATTACATTTATTACTATGATTTAAATGCGAAAAAACAATACTTAAGTAAAATAGGAGAAAACTCTGGATTATATGATGATATTAATAATATAGGGCACATTAGAAATCCAAAGTTCACCAATTCAAATGAGTATATGTTTACTTACAAAAAAGATAAATTAAATGAAAAAGGGATCAAAGTTATTCTGCTTAAGATTAAGTCTTAGTCTATTAAGTCTATTTGCGTTAAGTTGCTCTTCCCCTAAAAGCAGCGAATTAGAAACTTTTGACATCCCAAAAGAGGGAGAATCTGAATTTCAGCTTTCAGACCTTACTGAATCAATAGAGTATATAGCGCTTGAGACCAATGAAGAGTCCTTTTTGAGATTAATTCAAGATGTAAAATTTTACAAGGATAAAATCTATGTAGTTGATTTTCCAGGCAAAATTCTTGTTTTTGACAGGAAAGGCAAATTTTTAAATCAACTAGGGAAAACAGGTAAAGGCCCTGGCGAATTTTCAAACGTCGCATCATTTGTGATAGATGAAAGATCAGAAACAGCCCATATCGCCTCCGGAAGAAGACTGATCTCATACACATTGGACAATGAATATATAGGTGAGAAAAAAATGCCATTTTTCATTGATTACCTAGACATGGTAGATAACAGTCTGAGTCTTATAGCTGCTGAGGACGGTGTTAAATCTGGCGATAAATTTGTGAATCGACGTTCCTTGTTTAAATTAGACAAGAACTTAACTATTACTGATTCAATCCCACTACTTCACATTGAACTGAATCAGCAAACAGGAGCTTCCTATCCATATAAGAATTATATCTCAAAACTCGACGGTGAAGACTTTATATACACTCCAGTTCTTATCGATGAACCTATAATTAGAGATACCTTGTACAGGTTTGATGACAATGTATTGATTCCCTTCATAAAACTTAATTTCGCTTCACCCTCATTAAATGAAGAAGGCAGCAAATTGATTGTTATTAAAAATGTTATGCTGTCTGCAAACTATTTACTTTGCGAATACAATAGAGAAGGGAGTAGCATGTTTTATATTGGAAATAGAAACAAAGATTTCTCCGTGAATATATCAGATGGTTTTTTAATCGAGGATGAAGAGGTTGTAACGCTAAGACCATTTGATTTATCAAATGATCAATTCTATTTTATTAAAACCTATAATTTCTCCGATGTATCAGAAGAAGAATTAAATCCAATTATTGGGATAGTTTCTCTTTAAGCGAAATACCAAGTCTGAAATCTGACAAATTTGTTATTAATACAATTCGATTGCTATACCTAATAATTATAGGGAATCAGGCTAGTTGTCAAATTTTCTATGACAAATAAGATCCGAAGGATTGAGACCATTCATAACCCTCGGCATAGCCGGGGGGTGGAACTAATACATGATAGGAGCCCTGAAAGGGCGGAACTATAAAGTCACGCCCTTTCAGGGCTCGAAATCCTAACAATTATTTTGCCCTGCATCCCGATAATTATCGCGGACGTACAGGGTCATGAATAGTCTTGCTCCTTCGGAGCTATTCATAGAATTAATTATTAGCTGCCAATTTTTTTTTGATTGAATTTGTATGACAGTAGCATAGTGGATAATCATATTAAGCCTATGGAATGATCAGCTGTTTTGATATTTCTTTAACTTTAAGTAAACGAGGTCGCAAAAAACAATTTCATGTCCGCATCCAGACGAAAGAATATCCAAACCCAAAGCTCCAAAGAATTTACTGGAATTGACTTGAAGAAACCAGCACTTTATGCTGCAGGACTTATTGGAGTAAAAGTAGCTCTTCAGCACACGTTTAAGGAAATGGGAGTGATAAAGTCTTTCCAGACACTTGCACATATGAACCAGGAAGATGGCTTTGACTGCCCTGGCTGTGCGTGGCCAGACCCTGAAAACAGATCTAAATTGGGTGAATACTGCGAAAATGGAGCAAAGGCGCTGGCAGAAGAAGCCACTTCCAAAGTGGTGGATAATGCATTTTTCTCAAACTATTCCATTCAGGAAATTTCCAGTTGGTCAGATTATAAAATTGGCAAAAGCGGTCGCTTGGTAGCTCCAATGATCTTGAAACCAAACTCAAATCACTATGAAGAATGCACTTGGGAAGAAGCTTTTAGAGTGATCTCAGATCATCTTCATGCTCTAGCCATTCCAGACGAAGCCATCTTCTACACTTCTGGAAGATCGAGTAACGAAGCAGCATTTTTATACGGACTTTTCGTCAGAGCTTTTGGCACGAACAATATGCCTGATTGCTCCAATATGTGCCATGAATCCAGCGGAGTCGGACTTTCCGAAACGCTCGGAATAGGAAAAGGCTCCGTGAAACTTGAAGACTTCGACAAAGCCGAAGTGGTCATTGTCATGGGTCAAAATCCAGGAACGAATCATCCAAGAATGCTTTCTGCACTAGAAAAATGCAAAAGTAACGGGGGTAAAATCATCTGTATCAACCCTCTTCAGGAAGCTGGTCTGATTCGATTTAGAAACCCACAGGAATTCAGTGGAATGTTGCTCAATGGACACGGATTGACTGATATTTTTCTTCAGGTAAAAATCAATCAGGATGTCTCGCTGTTAAAACTGATTGAGAAAAAGCTGGCTGCTTTGGACAAAGTGAACTCGAAGGTATTCGACCATGAATTTATCGAGAAGTACACCGAAGGCTACGAATCACTTTTGGCACATCTGGACAAGCATACAGAAAAGGAGCTACTAGAACTCTGTGGCGTGGACGAGAAATTGATTGACGAAGCAGTAGGTCTTTTAGCCCAGAAAAGTAAAATCATCATCTGCTGGGCGATGGGACTCACTCAGCATAAAAATGGTGTAGAAAATGTCAAGGAATGCGTCAATCTACTTTTGCTGAAAGGGAGTTTGGGAAAACCTGGAGCAGGTACCTGTCCAGTGCGAGGGCATAGCAATGTGCAAGGCGACCGAACCGTGGGCATCATGCATTACGTTTCTGAGGAACTGAATGCAGCGATCAAAAAGACTTTTGGCTTCGATGCTCCCGATCATGAAGGAGTAGATGTAGTCAAAGCGATTCCTGCCATGCACGAAGGCAAGGCTAAGGTTTTCGTTGCCTTGGGAGGAAATTTTGTGTCCGCCGCATCTGACACTGAATACACCGCTAAAGCGCTTCAGAACTGTGATCTCACTGTGCAGATTAGCACCAAGCTAAACCGAAGTCATTTGATCACAGGTAAGACAGCTTTGATTTTACCCACATTAGGAAGATCTGACAAGGATCTGAAAGACGGAAAGCAACGGCATTTTACCGTGGAAAATAGCATGGGAATTGTCCATCAGTCCAAGGGCTTCCTTGATCCAATTTCGGATGACCTCAAAAGTGAACCGGAAATAGTAGCAGGAATTGCCTCGGCCTACTTCAAAGGAAATCATCCTGTAAAATGGAAGTTGCTAGGTTCGGATTATGAATTACTCCGCGAGAAACTCGGCGAGGTGATCGCTGGATTCAAGGACATGAACACCAAGTCCAAAGGATCTGGGTATTATCTCCCAAACAATGTGAGGGATTTAGATTTTAGCAAACTCCCGAATCAAAGAGCACAGTTCAGCAACACCAATCTTCCCATTCACAACCTTAAAGAAAACGAATACCTGTTGATGAGCATACGCTCACACGATCAGTTCAATACGACGATTTATGGTTTGAACGATCGCTATAGAGGTATTCATAATGAGCGTCGTGTTCTTTTCATGAATGAATTAGATATGGCTCGGGAGAATCTAAAGAAAATGGATATCGTCAATATCATGAGTAATTATGATGGGCAAGAGCGTAAGGTTTTCCAGTTTTTAGTTATCCCCTACCACATCCCAAAGGGTAATTTGGCGGCCTATTTCCCAGAAACAAATCCATTAATCCCCATCCAGGAATACGCTGACAAAAGCAATACGCCTATAAGTAAGTCAGTTAGAGTTAGTGTGGAGAAGGCTTAGTTTCGTGAAAAGTAAGAGGTGAAAGGTGAGAAGTAGAAGGTAATAAGTAAAAGGTAGTGGCTGAGGAAAAATCTGATACCAATTAAATATACACCTCCAGATCATTCACATTCTACCACTTACGACAACTTTTTACTTCTCACCTCTTACTACTTACCTCTTTCAAACTCCACTCCTCCTCATGCAATCCATTTCGTAACAAAATCACCCCCCTAGCACCAATACAGGTTAGTATTGAAAAAGATAATTGCTATTTTAAGCCATACTTAAAATCATCTTTAGGTAAAACCCAACTTATCCAAAATAACCTTAAACAATTATCATGAAATCGAGCATAACTACAAAGTCACACACTGGGATGATTACAGTGCATGCGAGATTCCATATGACCGGTAAAAAACAATTATAAACATATGAAATCCAAACAATGGAAAACACTGGTGCTTGCTGTCATTGTCATGACAATATGTACTTATCTTTTTGTTTTCAGAGAAGGAAAACTTGAACCCAGCTTGGCAAAAGTACCATTCGTATTTTGGACAGGCTTTCTCGTCACCCTACTGGTAGTTTTTGCAACCTTCATAGGCTCAAAAGTTTTTCCATTTGAAGACCCGAAGAAGCAATGATTGGATGGTTAGTATTTTTCTTCTCGCTATTCATAGCCATGCTCGGCTATGCTTCTTACCGCTCCTATAGTAAAGAAAGAACCTCGGACGATTTCATCTTCGCTGGTTCAAACATCGGTACCGTATTAGGCTTCCTGACCTTCTCCGCAGCATTATTCTCTGCATTCACCTTCATGGGAATGCCGGATTTCTTCCGAACTCACGGCGTAGGCGCTTGGATTTTCCTTGCCTTATCAGATGCATTGATGGTCTTTTTCCTGATTTGGTTTGGATTTGCGCTGCGCAAAAGAGCAAGTATAAACGGATACAAAGGCGTCGCTGGACTAATGAAATCTTGCTATGGGAATTCCTTCGCTGGTTATTTAGTATTCGCCAGTGCCTTTCTCTTTCTGATCCCTTATGTAGCTATACAGATTCGCGGGATATCCATCTTCCTAGATGCAGCCTTTCCTGACATGCTACCCTATTGGTCGTGGTCAGCACTTCTTGTTTTCATTATGCTGATTTATTCAGAAATCGGTGGGCTAAAAGCCATCGTGTATAGCGATGCAATTCAAGGAGTCATCATGCTTACCGTGATTTGGATTATCGGTGTGACTTGCTTGCAAATGAGCGGAGGACTGGAAGCTGGACTTGAAAAAGTATCAGCGACAAATCCAGATTTACTCACGCTTCCTGGTCCGAAAGGATTGTTCACCAGTCCATTTCTGATCGCTTCAGCGATTGCTATTATTCTGATCCCAGTTTCTCAACCTCAGTTCACTACGCGATTGGTGGTGATGAAAAACCTGAAATCCGTACACAGAATGGCCTATGCAGTGGGTATTTTTGCCATGTTGGTCATCTTACCAACGGCCTTCATCGGACTATATGGAGCGATCAAGTATCCTGATGCGAGTACTGCAGATTTCTTGACAAATGCACTTTTGTTTGATCAAGCTGTCCCTGTGGCTGCTTTAGCAGTGGTTGGTTTATTTGCCGCCTGTCTTTCTACAACCAACGCTCAGATTTTTGCTTTGGGCACCGAACTTAGATCTCTACTTTCTGGCTCTGACAAAACCAATATGCGTATCACCAAGATTTCCATCATGGTCTTTTCGCTGATCGTATTAGTGTTCTCTACTTATATGAGCGACGAACTCGTTTTGCTGGCACGTGTGAGTTTCACCGGCACATCTATGATCGCACCAGTAGTATTGGGAGCAGTGATTTTCACTAAACCTCCAAAATCCCTAATTGTGCTTTCTACGCTTGCTCTAGCCACTTTTATCGCTTCGCTTTTAGAAATAGTTCCGGGGAAAATAGCTGGTCAACCTATTGATTACTTGATGTACGGAGTCTTATTTATAGCAACTGCCGTCATTATGATCACACATTCTCAAACACAAAAGAAACAACATGCAACTCAATCCTAACTTTTCCATAAATGACCTTGAAGTTCAATTCAAACGATTTTGGGAGCTTTCTGGAGAAAAAATAAACTTGATAGAAACATCATTTGATACTGCGAATGGTGCTCCTGTTTTTACAGAAAAAGGAAAATATGTCACAAGAGGCTGGACGGAATGGACTCAGGGATTCCAGTACGGTTCGGCAATTCTCCAGTTTGACGCGACGGGAGATGAGCAGTTTTTGAAAATAGGCAGAGATAATACCTTGAACAAAATGGCTCCGCACCTCACGCATACTGGTGTGCATGATCATGGTTTCAACAATGTGAGTACCTATGGAAATCTACTTCGACTGATCGAAGAGGGGAAAATTGAAGGTGCTGCCTGGGAGAAAAACTTCTACCAACTTGCCCTTAAAGTAAGTGGAGCTGTGCAAGCTATGCGCTGGACTCCAACTCAAACCGGTGGTTTCATTTATTCATTCAATGGACCACATTCCTTATTTGTGGACACGATTCGCTCGTGCAGAGCTTTGGTCGTTTCTCATGGATTGGGACATGTATTGCAGGGAGAAAACGACAAGCGAATCTCACTGATTCAGCGAGCTATTCAGCATATTTTGAGTACCGTTCGCTATTCGATTTACTACGGAAATGGTAGAGACACCTATGATGTATCCGGTAGAACAGCTCATGAAATCATCTTCAACACCAATGATGGAAATTACCGCTGTCCAAACTCGCAGCAAGGCTACACAGGTTTCAGTACCTGGACTCGGGGTTTGGCTTGGGCGATTTGTGGTTTGGGCGAAACATTGGAGATTTTAGATCAAATCGACGAAAGCGATTATTCTGAGATCATTTCTAAAAATGACTTGATCAAAGAACTGACTGAAGCTGCAAAAGCTACAGCTGAATTTTACTTGGCAAATACACCAACCGACGGCATTCCATATTGGGATACTGGAGCGCCAAATTTGCATAAAATGGGAGATTACCTAAATGAGAAATCTGATCCTTACAACGCCCATGAGCCAATCGATTCTTCCGCCGCATGTATCGCTGCGCAAGGATTTATCCGAATTGGCAATTGGATGAAATCAACGGATAAAGAAGCTTCTGAGCGATATATCCAGACAGGTATGCAGCTAGCTAGCGCGTTGTTCAGCGAACCTTATTTATCCACTGACCCAAACCACCAAGGGTTGATTTTACATTCCATTTACCATCAGCCAAATGGCTGGGATCATCGCCCAGATCCTGCAAAAGCTCCATACGGAGAATCATGCATGTGGGGAGATTACCATGCGCGAGAACTAGCATTGTTGCTTCAGCGCATGCAAAAAGGAGAGAATTATTACAGCTTCTTTAACTGTGTAGGCAAATGAGCACTGGAAAATACAAACCACAATACCCACGAGTTGCCCAGCTGAAAACAGGAGAGCATCTTCGTAACCATCTTACCAAAGAAGGTATAGCGATGGGTTTTGATGAAGAGTTAAAAACCGGAGATAACTCTCCTTTTGCGAAAGCACATACCACGCGAGCCGGCAATACCATAGGAAATGCTTTCTGTATTCTTCCAATGGAAGGATGGGATGGCACCACGGATGGCAAGCCTACCGAACTCACCAAAAGACGCTGGAAGAACTTTGCTATCAGCGGAGCGAAATTACTTTGGGGCTGCGAAGCGGTAGCGGTACAACCTTCTGGAAGAGCCAATCCTAATCAACTTATGATCAACGAGCAAAATCTCGGAGATTTCGATGAGTTGTATAAAATGGTTGAGAACGAACACAAAGCGGCATTCGGGAATTCAGACGACCTGCTTACAGGTCTGCAACTCACGCATTCAGGCAGATTTTGCAAACCGAATAGCAAAACTCAAATGGAGCCGAAGATTCTATACTCTCATCCAGTGTTGAATAAGAAATTTGGTCTGGCCGACGATTACCCGCTGATGACTGATGGAGAAATATCCGAGCTGATCGACGCCTATGTGATCGCAGCAGTTCGCGCACAGAAGACGGGATACAAGTTCGTCGATATCAAGCATTGTCATGGGTACTTGGGACATGAGTTCCTGAGCGCCTACGACCGTGAAGGTAACTATGGCAAGTCACTCGAAAACAGAACCCGTTTCATCCGAGAAATAACAGCGGGAATCAGAGCAGAAGCCCCAGGATTAGAAATTGGTGTACGCATGAGCATTTTCGACTGGGTGCCATTTAAGCAAGGACCTGAAGGAACTGGAATTCCAGCTGCCGAAAGTCCTTATAAGTACGCTTTCGGAGGAAATGAATCAGGCATAGGCGAGAATCTATCTGAATCTTTTGAGTTTCTGAAGGAGCTAGAAAAACTAGACATAGAATTGCTTTGCACCACTGCAGGCAGTCCATATTACAACCCACACATACAGCGACCAGCACTTTTCCCTCCATCAGATGGCTACATGCCGCCAGAGGATCCTTTGCATGGAGTCGCTAGGCAGATCGATGCGGTGGCAGAAGTAAAGAAAGCATTCCCAAGTTTCTACACCGTAGGATCAGCCTACTCCTATTTGCAGGAATGGCTACCGAATGTTGCTCAAAATGTATTGGAAACAGGAAAAGCGGATTCAATCGGCTTAGGAAGAATGGTACTGAGTTATCCAGAATTACCAGCAGATGTATTGGCTGGCACACCGATGAAACGTGCAAAAATCTGCCGTACTTTCTCAGATTGTACTACAGCACCAAGAAATGGAATGATTTCAGGCTGTTTCCCCTTGGATCCTTTTTACAAAAAAATGGAAATACACGAAACACTTAAAACGATCAAAGCATCATGAGTCGAGTAGCATTAATCACCGGAGGAAGCCGCGGAATCGGTTTGGGAATCGCAAAAAAACTCGCTGAGGAAGGCTTTAATCTGGCGATAAATGGAGTTCGTGAAGAGACGAGTGTACGAGAAGCCTTGGAGGAATTGAGAGGATTCGGCGTACGGGTGGAATACCTTCAAGGAAACATTGCTTCTGCTGAGGATCGTGAGGCTATTGTTTCAGGGATGATCGCTAAGTTTGGGAAAGTCGATGTATTGGTAAACAATGCTGGAGTAGCTCCAAGAACGAGATCTGATATTTTTGATATTACAGAAGACGATTTCGATCACTTGATGAACATCAATCAAAAGGGCACTTTCTTCTTGACTCAAGCTATCTCAAAATGGATGTCAGAACTTAAGACTGCCACGCCTGATTCTGAAATATCAATAATTAACGTGACATCTATTTCCGCCACAGTTGCTTCCAAGACTCGGGCTTCTTACTGTATGTCCAAGGCTTCATTAGCTATGCTTTCTAAAGTGATGGCTGTGAAAATGGCAGAATTTGGAATCCCGGTTTATGAGATCCGACCTGGTGTGATAGAGACAGATATGATCGAGAAAGTTCGCGAAACCTACCACCAAGGTGTGAAAAACGGAATGACGCTAGAACCTAGAATGGGAGTTCCAGAAGACATTGGAAAAGTGGTTGCTGCCTTGGTGAGAGGAGATCTGCCTTATTCTACTGGTCAGGTGTTTTGCGTGGATGGAGGAATGACTATCGCTAGGATGTAGCAGGAATTATATAGAATTAGTATTGAAGAGAGTTTCTTGAATTTCTTTGCATTTCGGGTAGAAAGTCATTTTCCATCAGCAAGCGAGGATGACAGGAAATCGAAATCACCTCCTCTTTACTGTTTATGATATTCTATATCTCTTTAGCTTATCGTAACTGACGTAAATTTCTTCAACTTTAGTTTGAAGAAATTTACGGTTCAAAAGAATTTCATTTTGTAGTTATTATGATGGCTATTCATGCAATTTGTTATCCTCTGCTTGTATAGTCTGTCATTCGCAGACCTACGCATTAAATATTTTCCTGGTGAAGAAAGAGCAAAACAAAACCTCTGTACTGAGCGGAAAATCATTATTAAATCAAACGTCTAAGAAAATCAATTCTATAATTTTCAGCCCTCATTTAGTATAAAAACGTAATAAACCGTAAAAAAATTGAACAATTGATATCAATTCACGTTGACTTTTACTTAATTCGCTAACCACAGCTCATACCTAATAAGATTGATTTTCAGCAAAGCCATATATAGCATCATTGCCTTTGGGTTTTTAGTTATACTAACTTCCCTTTTGGTTGTGCCTTCTGTTATCGTGTCAGCTATAGATGAGGAAGCGGATATTTCTATGGTATATTCTTTTGCAGAAGAAGAGACTAAAGAGCATGAAGTCAAGGTATCTGCAAATCTGGACGATTATATTTTTACAAGTACCTATTTAGACGAAAGAGCATTCTCTGAATTAATTACAATAAAATTTAGCAATGTCGGCTATTTGACGGCCATACATCACGTTGGAATTATCGTTCCTCCCCCGGAGTTTTCCTGATTTTTTCTCTCTCCCTGACACCTTTTTCTGTCATTTGAGAGCAAACTAAACACACAGGCAGCACGCTTGTTTTTACTAGTGCAGGAATTTTAACTCATAATTTAATTACATGAAAAGTAATAATCTATTTGCGCATCTGAAATCAGATGTTGCATCAGGTTTAGTCGTATTTCTGGTAGCGCTACCGCTATGTTTGGGAATCGCATTGGCCTCTGGAGCACCGTTATTTGCAGGAATTATTTCAGGAATCATTGGAGGTATCGTAGTCGGATTTCTAAGCCAATCCCACATAAGTGTCTCAGGACCTGCTGCGGGCCTAACAGCAATTGTTTTCGTCGCTATTACCGATCTTGGTTACGAAGCATTTTTAATAGCCGTTATTCTAGCCGGAGCTATGCAAATACTCCTGGGCTTTGTGAAAGCAGGAACCATATCTAATTACTTCCCTTCCAATGTAATTGAAGGCATGCTAGCAGGAATTGGTGTAATTATTCTTATTCAGCAAATTCCTCTAGCTTTAGGTTCAGACGTCGAAATCAGTTCTGGTTTCGGGCTGTTTGCAGACTTATTTACCGCCTTTCAAGAGATTCAACCTGGCATTTTGATTATCACTGCAGCGTCTTTAACAGTACTTATAGTCTGGAACAAAGTTGCTGCTTTGAAGAAGCTAAAGCTTGTTCCAGGTGCACTAGTAGCCGTTGCTACTGGTATCTTGATCAATGGGATATTTATAATGACAAATAGCTCCTTGGTTGTCACCCCAGAATACTTGGTGAGCCTACCTGTACCAACCAGTTTTGAAGAATTCAAAGGCATTTTTGCAACTCCATCTTACGATGCGATATTTAATCCAGTTGTATGGGTAGTCGCCTTTACCATAACTATAGTAGCATCTATTGAAACACTTTTATGTATAGAGGCTACTGAAAGATTGGATCCGTTAAAGCGATTTGTCAATACAAACATGGAATTAAAAGCCCAGGGAATTGGAAACATAATCAGCGGAGTATTAGGAGGATTGCCTATGACTTCGGTGGTAGTGAGGTCTTCTGCAAATTCAAACGCAGGAGCAAAAACCAAAATGTCCGCTATTGTGCATGGTTTACTACTACTTATCTGTGTGCTCAGTATACCAACTATTCTGAATATGATTCCAATGGCGACACTTGCCGCCATTTTATTAATGATAGGTTACAAATTGGCAAACCCAAGTACCGTCAAGCACTTTTGGCAGCGCGGGAAGTATCAATTTATCCCTTTCATCATCACCTTATTAGCGGTCGTTTTCCTAGGTTTACTGAATGGCGTAGCATTGGGAATGTTTATGAGTATTGTGTTCATTCTTAGAGGAAATATTAAAAAAGCTTACTATTTCAGAACAGAGGAATACAAACGTGGCGACGTGATCCATGTAGATTTGGCTCAAGAGGTTTCATTTCTCAATAAAGCTGCAATCAAGCTTACCCTTAACAAATTACCTGACCACTCTAACGTAATTATTGATGCATCTGACACCGTATATATCGCTCAAGATGTTTTGGATTTGATCAATGAATTTAAGATGATAAATGCCGAAGAAAAAGGCATCACCGTCGTACTTATAGGTTTCAAAAAAGCATATAAACTTGAAAATGACATTGAATCGAACAACAATGTCTACACGGAAAAACGTGTTTTATCAGAAGACAAATACAGTGAATTGTTTCAAAATTAATCCTATCCCCCACAACCTAACATTAGAAAAATGAAAGCACATACAGCAGAAACTCAAGCTACAATTACTCCAGCAAAGGCTTTAGAAATATTAAAAGAAGGCAATCAGAGGTTTATAAATAATCTGAAAATAAATAGAAATCTCCTTGAGCAAGTGAATGAAACCAAAGACGGTCAATTTCCCTTTGCCGTGGTATTGAGTTGTATTGATAGCAGAACCTCAGCAGAACTGATCTTTGACCAAGGTCTAGGAGATGTTTTTAGTATCAGGATTGCTGGGAACATTATAAACAATGACATTTTGGGCAGCATGGAGTTTGCTTGTAAACTTGCCGGGTCAAAACTTATAGTAGTTCTTGGTCACAGCAAATGCGGAGCAATTAAAGGTGCATGCGCAGGAGTGAAAACTGGAAACTTAACTGGCTTACTGGAGAAGATTAATCCTGCTATTGATGAGGTTAAAAATGAAATGCCAGACACAGACCAAACTGATCCTGAGTTTATCAATGCGGTGGAAAAACAAAATGTGATTTGCATGATGGATACCATTATCAAAGAAAGTCCAGTCTTAAAAGAATTATTCGAAAGTGGCGAAATAGGAATGGTAGGTAGCTATTACGACGTGGAGACTGGAGAGGTGAGCTTCATGAAAGCCAAAATTGAGGAACCAGTAACTCATTAATTAATACTTTCCCATTAAGTGTGTAAGCGTTGAAAAGTTATCCATTGATTTTTCGGGTTACTTTACACATTTAATGGGATACTACCTACAAACTCGGGATTGCTGCAAGCAGCTCCTTTTCGATCAGAACATCTCACAAAAGCTTTCTGATTATATCACTGCCTTTTGGATATTGGTTGACCCATAATCCCCATAAGCCAGTCATTCGTCTTCATATCCATTACCAAGTGAATTCTATCCGTTCCGCCTTCATTTAGAACGCTATGTGGGTCAGAAAGTCGAAGATACCAGCATTCCCCTTCCTTCATTTCCACCTTCCTGTTATTCACAAAAAAGCTCACCTTATCATTGGTGAAAACGGGTATGTGAATCCGAACTTCTCCTTCATCCAAATCATAATCACGATGCTCTTTTATCTCCGAACCTGGAGTTAATTTCATCAACCTCACCGAACATTTTTCTGCTTTGAAGCTTTCCAAAACTGATTGAAAATAAGGACTGGATTCTAAGTAAGGAGTCGGTACAAAATCATAATCACCTGGAATAGCTGTCGCCATTAAGATAGGATGCGTCACTCCTTCTCTAGCTGTGAGCGGAATCACTGACCAATTCCCTTGGTAATTTTGTGTTACAAAATGGTTGATCCACTCCACTTCTATCAGTTTTTTCACCTCTTCCTGAAGCAAATGACTATCAAATTGAAATGGCAGTTGTATCCTATCTAGGTTAATCATTCTAAAACTTATATTCTTTTAAGGCCTTACCAAACTGAATGTGTTGCAATGGCCGAGTTCTATTAAAACTAAAAATCATCGCATCCTTGCAAAGTCAATCCAATTTCTCGATTTTTTAGTTCTCAAACCTAACTAACCCATGAAAACCCGATTCATTTTCTGTTTAATACTTTCAGTTTTTTTAAGTACTCATTCTTTTGCGCAGCAGAAACGCACAAAAATCGGGGTCGCAGGCCTCACTCACGGTCATGTAGGCTGGATTTTGAATGCAAAAGACCGAGCTGATTTAGAGATTGTGGGCATTGCCGAGCCTAATAGAGAATTGGCAAAACGACTTACCGAGCAGCATGGGATTTCGATGGATTTGGTTTTTGACACCATGGAAGAAATGCTGGAAAAAACGAAACCTGAAGCGGTAACAGCTTTTGGAAATATATACGATCATCTAGCTGTAGTGGAAGCTTGCGCACCAAGAGGCATACACGTAATGGTAGAAAAGCCGCTAGCGGTGAGTCTGGAACATGCGCAGAAAATGAAAACGCTTGCAGAAAAACACAACATTCACCTCATTACCAATTACGAGACGACTTGGTATCCTAGCACTTTCAAAGCTTATGAAATCCTTCAAAGTGGGGAAGTGGGCGACTTGCGAAAAGTAGTGGTGCGAGATGGGCATAAAGGGCCGAAAAAGATTGGCGTAAGTGACGAGTTTCTGGAATGGCTAACTGACCCAAAACTTAATGGTGGTGGTGCAATCATCGACTTTGGATGCTACGGAGCAAATCTGGTGACATGGCTGGAAAATGGAAAACGTCCAAAATCAGTAACTGCAGAGACTCAGCAACTTCAAGCCGAGAACAATCCGAAAGTGGATGATGAAGGAACCATCATCCTCACTTATGACGATTCGCAGGCCATAATTCAAGCCTCATGGAATTGGCCAATTGGCCGAAAAGACATGGAAATCTACGGACTTACCGGAGCTATCTATGCGGATAATCCAACTGATGTCCGTGTCTTAAATGCTGAAGGCTATTCCGGATTTGAAGAAACTGAATACAACTTGGAATATGAAAAGACACCATTCGAAGACCCGTTCACCTTATTCTTAGCTATAATCAATGGGGAACTTATACTCGATGAATATGCCCTCCCTTCACTTGAAAACAATATGCTCGTGGTAGAAATCTTGTCCGCAGCCGTGGAAAGTGCTAAGACGGGAAAGACGGTTTATTTGAAGTAGAGGTGAAAGCTGGGAGACTGAAGACAGAAGACCGAAGTGTGTACTTCCCTACATAGTGTTGACCGTTTGTTTGCATTTAACTGTCAATAGGCCTCGACTTCGCTCAGCCACCGTATTCGGTGATGTAATGGGAGGGTGAAAGAGGCGGCTGCGCCACCTTTTTCACCCTCCACTAGTTTCATTCTAGCATTCGGGCCACGAGCGAAGTCGAGGGGAGCCGAGAGGAGCAGCTCGCAGAATACTATTTGGATACATACCTATAATAGGATACACATATATCAAATAAAAAAGCCGTTCGTGTGAACACGAACGGCGGCAAGAAATACGCATGTGTAAGGGCGAATAATCATTCGCCCTTACATTGCCCCTACTACAATTCTTTAATCTTCAAATTCTTGAAAATCACACCTTGACCTTCACTCTGTAGGCCGATGTAACCCTCTTTCAGCAACTTGCCGTCTTCTTTGTATTTTGGATCAAAACCATTGGCAACTCCTCCGCCGATCTGAGGCAAGGTATACTCCAACACCTTCACATCATTCACCAGGTGGACTACTAAGGAATCTCCGTAAACGATCAAATCAGCCTTCACCCACTCATCCCATTTGAATGTCGGAGAAGTGGAATTAATGCAATGTCTAGGATCTTTTTTCCCTTCAAAAAACACATCTGTTCCAGGCGAGCACATATTTCCTGTTGGTCTAGGAACTCCTTCTTTCTCTTCGGCCAGCATTTGCCATTCCACAGAAATAGGCCAATCCTGCTCCTTCAAAATAGTCTCTGGAGCCTGAGAATGAAACATCACGCCACTATTTCTATAAGTATAACTAGCCGCATCTTCTAGCCATTGCTCTGTAAATCGATATTCCCAAGTCATATGGAAGGATGAAAATGGTTTCTTATAAAACAGGTGACCATAGCGATCATTAAAGCCTTCATTGTAATCATCGTAATTCACCTCTATGGTACCATCGACCACACGAAAGGTGTTTTGATAGTTATCACCCGACTCATGATGATATATTTTAGCGGTCCAATCTTCCAGGTTTTCACCGTTAAACATATCAATCCATTCAGCTTTGGGTTGTTCTGCTACCTGGGTTTCTTTTTTCTCTGCACTACAGGAAATCAAGGCAGTACCCAAAATAGAGGCTACTAGTATTTTTCTAAACATGGAGGTTTAATTAGATGTAAAAAGATAAAAGTAAGATAAGGAATTCCGGGGTTTAAAAAGTCAGTTTTGGATAAGCGAACTCAATCCAAGGAAGTGTGGCAAGCGGCAAAGGATTTACCAGTCAAAAACTTAAACGCATGCTTTTCTATTTTAGCAGAGATGAAATCGGTAGAATCCATCATTTCTCCATCAATTTGAAATTCTGCGCCTTCAGGATTAGAAAGTTTACACTCCTCAACAGACCAAGACCGCACTCCCTCAACCTCATCTATATCTCCTTTAAAAAATGCCATAGTCATACGCACGTAATCTTCAGCGGTCTCAGGATTGAAAGCGATAACTTCAAATTTCCCATCATCCATGATACCATTGGAATTCACAATCGCTCCAGTGCCATACTGATCTCCATTGGCGATTACAATCATTTTAGCGATGACTTCTATGGATTCTCCACTGATTTCCAGCTGGAATTTCTTAGCCTCAGCACCAAAAATCTCTGAAAAGGAATTCTTTACATAAGCTAACATACCGCGGGATTCCTCCTGCTCAAATTTCTGTATAAGGTTAGCATTGATACCAAAGTCAGCTAAGTGTAAACAAAGTTCTCCGTTGATTTGAATAGCATCAATATCATGGGCTTTGAAATCTCTTACTGACTCCCAAGAATCCACCATATCATTAATACCCAAACATTTTGCCAGTCCATTAGCAGAGCCTAGAGGCAAAATACACATGGGTACTTTCTCCTCCTGTAGGCATTTGGCCACCAATTTTACAGTCCCATCCCCTCCGCCAATAAGTACCAAATCAGGTTTGGACTTGGTGTATTTGGCTTTAATCTTATCCTCGTCATTCTCACCGGTGGTCTCCCATAATTCTACTGTAAAATCAGGCATTCTCACTTGTGCCATTTCCAGAAGTTCTACATCGGTAATAGAGTCATTTCCAGAAACAGGGTTATAAATCAACAAACATTTTGCTGCCATTTTACCAGATATTAAACTAGTTGATAATTGATTCTTTCTCGAGTATTTCTATTGCCTGTTCAGACGACTCTATAAAATGGAAGTGATCTGAACCGTGGAGTTTCATTAATTCGCTTTCTCTAGACTTATCTAATTGGCCTACAATTCTAATAAATACGTCTTTCACTCTACCTGGATAATCCTCAATCACCTGAGCATAAATCTCAGGATCATGCTGTCCACTGTCTCCCACTATGTAAAACTGCATCTTAGGGTACATTTCCATCAGAAGCTCAATTTTCTGTAATTTGTGAGAGTGATCACCACCTCCAGATCTCCAGATATTTTTAAGATTAATATGCTTGTCCTTGAGCAAGATCGGCCCATCAGGAATATGACGGAAACGTAGAAAATCCTTGATCAAATCAAACAAAGACCAATCACTGCTGGAGACATAGAATATTGGATAAATCCCGTTCCCAGTTAGTTTTTTATAAAACTCAGACACATTAGGAAGTGGTCTTCTGGTGAAAGCATTTTTAGATATTGAAAGCCAAAACTTTTTCCCAATGTCTGTAGAATGCGAAATAATGATGGTATCGTCAATATCTGAGATCACTCCAGTATCACCCGAATAGCGAATCACATCCATATGGGCAATTGGTGATTTCTTGGTTTTTGGCTCCAGTACCTGAAAAGTTACTAGTTCACTTAGTTCACTATTGGGTTGACATTCCCCAATCTGCAACTCAAAAACCCCATCCTCATCAGTGGATACTATATAGCTTTTTTCCTGAAAAGTGATTTCTACTTTAGCCAAAGGCACAGATGATCCAGCATACCTTTTCACTGAAGCAATGATATTTGACAGCCAACTTTTACGAGACGAAGGTCTACTCTGTGTATAAGCCTTAATTACTCTTCCTTTGAAAAACACCTCAGTATTATTTCCAAAGGCCAAAAAAGGTTCGACTTTGATTTTGTCCTGCTTAGAAATACTCATTAAATAACCTGCGAATTGATATACCAGTACTATGGCAAAAATTACGCAGATTATAATGAGTCCATTTTTCATTCGAGTAGAATTAGTCGGCTATTAGATCAGATTAATGCTTCCAATCGTATTGATCAATCTGTTCTAGACATGCTTTTAACAAAGCGATGGAATCAGCAATATCTTTCTTATGAGCCATTTCTATCACCTGATGTAGATGTCTGGTAGGAATGGAAATCGCCCCTGCGATCGCTCCCTGCTTTCCCATACGTTGTACTCCAGCAGTATCCGTACCACCTGCTACCAGTATTTCAGGCTGCCAGGAAATCTTGGCTTTATCAGCAGTCTGCTTCATGAATTCCACCATTCTGTAATCACAGATCGTCATCGCGTCCATAATCTTGATAGCTGTACCCTTACCTAGTTCAGTCACCTTCTCATGAGCTTGAGCTCCCGGCACATCGAATGCTATGGTAGTATCCAGAGCGATCCCAAAATCAGGGTTAATCCCATGTGCAGCCACATTTGCACCACGCAAGCCAACTTCTTCTTGTACCGTAAAAGTCGCATAGACATCGTACGCTGGGTTTTCTAATTGTTTCAGCATTTCAATCAGGATAAATACTGCCACTCTATTGTCAATTGATTTACAATTCACACATTCACCCATTTCAATCAGTTCTCGGTCTCTAGTCACCGGATCACCTATGGTAATGTATTTCTCCACTTCTTCTTTGGGCATGCCCAAGTCTATAAAAAAGTCTGTGGTTTTAGGCAATTTGGTTCGCTCTTCGGCTGACATCACGTGAATAGGCTTACTCCCCATCACTCCTACCAGATCCTTTTTCCCGTGCACTATTACGCGCTGCGCAGTGAGTGTTTTGGGATCAAAGCCTCCCAGCGTGTGGAATCTCAAAAAGCCGTTGTCATCTATATGAGTGACAATGAAACCAATCTCATCCATGTGGGCTGCGATCATTACGCGCTTTCCATCAGGATTTCTCACACCCTTCTTGATGGCAATCACATTACCTATATTATCCACTTTCACTTCGTCAACCAGTGGAGTGACTAAATCAATTACTCGATCCCGAACTCTTTTTTCAAATCCAGGTGCTCCTGCTATTTCGCAGATTTCCTTTAAAAGGCTTACGTTTATGTCCATTTTCTATTTATTCTGATTAAGATGAAATTAAGAATTTGAAATCTTTTGGCAGTAAAAAAGGCACAGAGAAATTATCTGTGCCTTCAATTTATAATGCATTTTTCCAAAAGAAGGAAAATGCCAATACTTCCGTTTTCCTTAGTATGCTCTCACTGTCTTGCCTTCCATGAAGTTGACGAAAGACTTATTCACTACTCTCATCCCACCTGTAGTAGGATAATCACCTGTGAAATACCAGTCGCCCAAGTGATCAGGACAGCACTTATGAAGATTATCTACCGTCTGATAGATTATTTGTACTTCAGCTTTTATTTGGTCATTGGTGACAATCTCTGAGATCTTATCCGAAATCTCGTCATCCGTGAATTCGCTATAAACTCCTTTTACAAAGTTGTCTACAGAATAAGGAGAGTCCACACAAGCTTCGTAAACACTATCCAATGTGTTTTCAATTTTTCGCTCCTTCAATAAGGCCAAAGCTGCTCTGAAAGCTATAAATTCCTTCATCTTGGACATGTCTATACCGTAGCAATCTGGGTATCTGATCTGAGGAGCTGAGGAAACGATAATAATACGCTTGGGATTCAACTTATCGAGGGTAGTCAAAATACTTTTCTCAAGTGTAGTCCCTCTTACAATACTGTCATCGATCACCACAAGTGTATCAACTCCAGTCTTAATCACCTCATAAGTAGTATCATACACATTGGCCACGATGGAATCCCGTTCATCATCACTCGCAATGAATGTCCGAAGTTTCACATCCTTGCTCACCAACTTCTCTACACGAGGACGGAAACTTAATAGCTCATCCAAATCGCCCATATGAGGCTTGCCATCTACGAAAACTTCTCTTCGCTTGGCCGCTAAGTAATCTTCTAAGCCTTCGATCATACCCAAAAATGCTGTTTCTGCTGTATTTGGAATATATGAAAAGACCGTGTTTTTCAGATCGAAATCAATTGCTTTCAAAATCTGTGGAATAAGTGCCTTTCCTAGATTTTTTCGCTCCTGATAGATATTCGGATCAGTACCTCTAGAGAAATAGATACGCTCAAAAGAGCAAGACTTTTTCTCTCTCGCAGGCATGATTTCAGATTCCGCATAGGAACCATCCTTATTGATCACCAAGGCATGCCCTGGCTGAATCTCTTTGATGGAATTGAAATCAATATTAAATGCCGACTTGATGGCTGGCTTCTCAGAAGCCACTACAATCACTTCGTCATCTGCATAATAGAAAGCTGGGCGAATACCAGAAGGATCTCTCACTACGAAAGAAGAACCATTACCGACGATGCCTGCCATAGCATACCCACCGTCAAAATCTCTACATGATCTTCTTAGTATTCTCGCCAAATCCAATTCATCTTCGATGACCTGAGTGATCTGCTCATTGGAGAATTGGTGCTTGTACTTATCAAAAATTCGTTGATTTTCTTCATCTAGGAAGTGGCCGATTTTCTCCATCACAGTGACAGTATCGGTTTTTTCCTTTGGGTGCTGACCAAGTTCCACAAGCTTGTCAAAAAGCTCTTCCACGTTGGTCATGTTGAAGTTACCGGCCATTACTAGGTTTCGGCTTCTCCAGTTATTTTGTTTTAGAAATGGATGGCAAGTTTCTATTGAATTCTCGCCATGTGTGCCATATCTCAGGTGGCCAAGCCAAACTTCACCTGTAAAAGCAATGTTATCTTTCAGCCATTCCCCATTCGTAAGTGCATCCTCTGGGCCTATTTTCTTGGCTTTTTTGTACTTGCGATTGATCTTGTCAAAGATGTAGTTTACAGCGGAAGGCTCAACTGACCTATATCTACTGATGTAGCGAGTTCCAGGCTTCGTGTCAATTTTGACATTGGCGACACCCGCACCATCCTGTCCTCGATTAATTTGTTTCTGCATCAAGACATAGAGCCTGTTAGAAGCAAAAGAAGCAGTCCCGTACTTATCGATGTAATACTGGGCAGGCTTTCGCAGTCTAATCATTGCTATGCCGCATTCGTGTTTGATAGCGTCACTCATGGAGTCTGGCAAATGTTATTTTGAAGATTCAAAGGTAATTGTTTTTAGAAGATATATCGGGTAAAATAAGTTCTGTTTACTTCCAAAATATTTGGCAAATTCCTACTCTTTTGACTTAGCTCAAAAACCTCCCCAACCACCTCATTCCTAGTATTTATAGCTACAACATGCAGAAATTCCCCATACCATTGGCTAGTCTTTTCCTAGCAAAACTACCCTATCTCTGCTAAATCGAAGTTGGCACAATGATCGCCTTAGTTAACTATGAATCAATTTTTCACTTAGAAAAAATGAAAAACTACTCCATTTTCGATCTAAAAAATAATTGCTCGGGTCAAAGTATTTTTTCTCCCCGGATTTATTTTCTCTCCATTCGATTGGGATGCTTCTTTTCTAAACTGAAAAACTCAGGATAAAACACCATAAAATACGATGTCCAAAATATAGAAATCAAAAAATAGTTGCTCAATTCCCTAAGTAAAAGGCGCCGGACACTTGTCTGGTGCTTTTTTTGTTAATTACCTCTTTAAAGAAAGTAATTCATGAAGCATATATTATTAGTAGAGGATGATCTGACATATTCCAGGATTGTGAAAACCTTCTTGGAGAAAAATGGATTTTCAGTTCAAACTGCCATTAAAGTCAAAGAAGCTCAGCAACTTTTTAGCAATTCTAAATTCGATTTGATCATTGCCGACTTTAGATTACCAGATGGTACCGGCATGGAATTACTTCAATGGTCAAAAATCAATTACCCGGATACACAGGTAATTCTGATTACACACTATTCGGATATTCGGATTGCGATCAAAGCCATGAAGCTCGGCGCTTTCGAATACATCACTAAGCCTATCAACCCTGATGAGTTACTGGCAACTGTAAAAGAATCTCTATCCGCCAAAGTGCCTGAGCCAGCTTCAGCAGAACCAATAGCTGCTCCCTCAGCTCCTAAAGCCAAATTCCAAAGCAGCTACGTAATAGGTAACTCTGTAGAAGCAGAAAAACTCGAAAAGCACATTCAGCTCGTTTCTCCTACTGATCTCAGCGTGCTGGTAATGGGTGAAACTGGAACAGGGAAAGAGTTTATCTCAAGAAGAATTCATGATTTATCTGCCCGAAAGGATGGACCATTTATAGCAATTGACTGTGGTGCCTTACCCAAAGAACTAGCAGGAAGTGAGTTATTCGGACACGTAAAAGGCGCTTTTACAGGAGCTCTGGAAAATAAAACCGGTCACTTCGAAATGGCAAATGGCGGAACTATTTTTCTGGATGAAATAGGAAACCTAGGCTATGAAGTTCAAATACAGCTCCTTAGAGCGATTCAAGAAAGGACTATCCGCAAAATCGGCGGAAATAAAGAAATCCAAATCGATGTACGGATTATTGCAGCCACGAATGACAATCTAATCGTACAGGCTGGAGATGGGCATTTCCGAGAAGACTTATATCACAGACTCAATGAGTTTACTCTAAGTGCTATTCCCCTTCGAAATAGAAAAGACGATCTGGAAGATTTTGCAGATCAATTTCTTGAAGAAAGCAATGAGCGCTTAGTCAAGAGCGTCAAAGGCTTCTCACCGGAAGTTTGGGAGATTTTCCTTGGATACGACTGGCCTGGCAACTTGCGGGAATTACGAAATATCATCAAGCGGGCAGTTCTTCTTTCTGCAGGTTCGCATGTAGAGAAGGAAGCTCTTCCAGCAGACCTTTACGAGCCATCCACGAGTTTTGCCGGAGCCAATCCAAGCTCTAACTCGTATTCCAGACAAGCTGAATTACCTTCTCCTAAAGATTATAAATCCCAGTGGGTAGAACAGGAAAAGGAACTGATCCAAAAAGTACTGATGGACACCAAGTTCAATAAATCCAAAACAGCCAGGATTCTAAACATGGACCGTAAAACGCTTTACAGCAAAATGGAAAAATACGGACTAGACTAGTTCTATGCGTTTACTGTTTTGTCGATGGTCTCGGTAAGCGCTGCCAGCAAGATGCGGATTTCCTCATCAAGTTGATTCAGCGTATCGCCGAGGCCATTTTTATTGCCGATTTTCAGGCTATTCTCCACCTTTCGGGCAGTTTGACCAGCTGAACTTTTTATCTGTCCCAGACGGCTACCCAACTGATGGCAGATCTCTAACACTTCGTCAAAATCATCATTCAACCTCGCATTCTTTATTTTCTCAAGATCCTTGCGGGTCTCCTCCACCAATTCTCGCACGATATCTTGCAGAAGCAATTCATCTCCCATACAGAAACGAGCTAAGTCTTTTAGCTGGAACAGAGAACTTTCGGATTCACTTATTTTTTGATTCATTGGTAAGTCTTTCACTGCATGATTTGGGAAGAATTTACCCAAAATTTCAATCAATACACGCTCTTGGAAAGGCTTAAAAACTATTTCGGTAAAGCCACTTTCCACCATTTTTTCTCGCTCTTCTACAAAGACGTTTGCCGTCATTGCTAGAATAGGCATTTCCTTATACTTGTCTATTGACCTTAGCCTTTTCACAACATCAAAGCCAGAAAACTCCGGCATCTGTATGTCCAATATCGCTAAGTCGAAATCTACCTCCACAAACTCATCCCTGAAGTTAGAACCTCCAGGATATGCAATAATCGAAGCTCCAAAGTAACTCAGTATAGTCTCTAGGTATCTAATCCCTACTTTATCGTCGTCTACAAGAAGAATTTTCAGCCCAGAAAGATCCAAAGAAACAATTTCATCGGGGTTAAATTCAGCGAGCTGGGATTCAGTGGCCACCATTGGCAACTTCACCAGCATCGTAGTTCCTTGATGCTCTACACTTGAAGCAGTGATCTCTCCATCCATTAAGGATACTAAGCGCTGAACGATCGCCAAACCAAGCCCTGTACCTCCATATTTCCTGGAAATGGACGTGTCTGCCTGATCAAATTCCCGGAACACTTTTTCAAGAACTTCCTCAGACATCCCTATCCCAGTGTCCAGTATTTCTACAGTTAGCAGACCTTCTACCCACCCCACATTTACGCAAATTGACCCCTCTGAAGTAAATTTGAATGCATTGGTCAGCAAGTTGTTTAGTATTTGCTTTAACCTCAATTGATCTCCTATCAGCCATTTATTCTCAGGCAAATCCAAAGACCAATCAAAAGCAAGCTTCTTCTCGGCTGCCTGCAACTCGAAGAAATTCTGCAAGGAGGAAAAAAGTGATTCTGGATCAAAAGGATGAGCTTCCAACTTCAATTTACCGGCTTCCAGTTTGGAGAAATCCAAAACTTCATCCACGATTTCCATAAGCGTATCCGAAGCAAAGCCGATCATTCTAAGGTGAGATTGTTGGCTGGAATCCAGCTCGGATTTCTCCAAAACAGATCTATAGCCCTGAATCACATGAAGTGGATTCCGGATTTCATGACTCATATTCGCCAAAAACTCTTGCTTTGATCTCGCCAGCTGCTCTGATTTCAGTCTGGAGATCTCAAGATTTTCCTGGTAGCGCTTAGTTACCTTGATTTCTTTCAAAATGGAATAAACCATCACTGCAGCCCCAATCACCGCTAGGAATACAATCATGATCAGAAAATAAGTCATGTCGTAGGTTAGCTTATAAGCTGAGTCATTTTGACTATTAGACTTCTCCAGAGCACGCTGCTGAAGCGTACTTACTAAGTTTTGAATGGTGTTGATAATCTTGCTTTGACTGATAGAAATATCAGCCTCCATTTTCGCCAATTTCTGCCGTTGAAACGACTCCTCTCGATTGACTCGGTTGATTACGCCTTTGATATTATACAGAACGCTATCCAGAGTCTGCCCCTCCGGCAGGTTGGAATCACGGAGGTTTTGCTTTTGCAAATCGCGCAAATACGCAATAGACTTATCCTCTTCCTTGGTTATAATTGCCTTTGGCAATTCATTATTAGCCTTCGCCTCCTGACGGGAAGAAATCTCCTGCTCCAGTTCGTTAAAAAGGTAATCCTTAGGATTGATTTTCTCAATGGGCTTCAATTCCAGACTAGCTGCCCGACGACGAATTCCCAACTCAACCTTGTTCAGCGCTTCCTGAGTGAAATTACGATTCGCCAAATTAGTCTTTACCTCATACAGATTCACATACCCGACGATAAGGGTATCCAGATTAGTCTGCACGCTTTCTATGTAGGTGTTTTCCAAGGAATCCTCAGCAAGAGCGCTTAATTCCTGAAGTTTTTCCTTGAGGGAAATTACACTTGAATCCTGAACTCGAAAGTCTGCATCTATTCCAGAATGGTCCAATTGGGTGATCTGGACAATCTCAGACTGTAGCTTGTTTAGCAGATTGAGCTTCTGATTAGGTTCAGCCAGCTCCTTCATGGTTTCTAAAAGTCGATTCTGGGTATAGTAAGTCAACCCAGCCATTCCTATCAGGAAAATAGCGGCTATGAAAAAGCCGGTGACGACTTTTCCGGCTGTACTGGAACTTGGGGATTTTCTCTTCATGAAAAACACATTACCCCAGGAACCAATAATTATTCCAAGTGGGGATTAAAACTTCAGAACGGTATAACCTTTTGGTACATACGTAGTCACCGTAGTCAAGGCCGAAAGTGCTACATGAACACCATCGTATAAATCAGCTTTTTCTAAATTTCTAGCTCGCATGGACTGCCCGCAAACCAGTATTTCTACTCCGGCAGCCTCCAGCGCTTTGTAAACAGGGATGTTAGGATTATCTACACTGTAGCGTTTCTGATAGACTTCATTATTCATTAAGGTGGAAATGGCACCACCATGAACCACCACTTTCACATGCATGCGATCCTTTGAAACGCCTGCCAAGCCATGAAGATTCATCATTCGAGCAACATTATCTACCCATCGACTTACCTCGGCATCATCAGTCGCTGCGGTAGTCATGTCCACTAAGATATAATAACCCAAGCTTCCATCCGGTCTTTCGGTTGCATCAGGAACTTCATATATTCCCCCAAAGCCCTTAACGAGAGGGAATTGAGCATCCTGAGCAAATGAAAACTGGGTAGCAAAAAGAGCAAGGCAAAAGATAGCCGAAGCGAAGAATCGAGTCATAAGTGTGTAATTAGCCCGAAAATGTAAGGAAAATATAAGGGAGGAAAGAGGCCGTTGGTGGAAAAAACACCACTTCCGTCATTCGAATCCTCACAATAGGCAATAAATATAACCAAGTTTCGGTTTGTCTCCCCACTAACCGAAGACCATGAAAATAACCAAGTCCAGCTTCTGGAGAAGCAGGACAACTTGGGACACACCGAGGCTGAACGGCTAATAAAACTCGTAAATCTCAACTCTAAAAATGACCTCGTAAATCGTACTTCTAAAATCCCAAATAAAAAAGCCTCAACCGAATAAACGATCAAGGCTTTGATTGTGCGCACGAGAAGATTCGAACTTCCACACTACTTAAAGCACCAGCCCCTCAAGCTGGCGTGTCTACCAGTTTCACCACGTGCGCGGTTAACAGTCTGCAAAAGTATCAGACTTGCCTATTCCAAGCAAACCCGAGGTAAACCTTTTACGATTATTTTCTTGGGAATTACCCGTAAACTTTCTTTTCTGCGGATAACAGCGTGTTATAGAGCAAAGAAGCAATCGTCATCGGCCCTACTCCACCCGGTACTGGCGTGATAGCAGAAGCGATTTCAGATACCTCGTCAAACTTCACATCTCCTACCAACTTGAATCCTGATTTCTTGCTAGCGTCTTCGATTCTATGAATACCCACATCGATCACCACAGCGCCTGGCTTCACCATATCGGCTGTTACGAAATGAGGTTTGCCCAAAGCTACGATCAGAATATCCGCGGTTTTGGCGATTTCCGGAAGATTAGCAGTTCGGCTGTGTGTCAACGTCACGGTTGCATTTCCTGGATAGCCATTTCTAGCCATCAGGATACTCATTGGACTTCCCACAATATGAGATCTACCGATCACCACGCAATGCTTGCCTGAGGTCTGGATATCATATCTCTTCAGCAATTCTATAATCCCGTAAGGAGTTGCAGCAACGTAAGCTGGCCAGTTTAGCGCCATACGACCCACGTTAGCTGGAGTAAACCCATCCACGTCCTTCTCAGGCTTGATCTTATCGGTTACTTTCTCCACAGAGATATGCTTAGGCAAAGGAAGTTGCACGATCAATCCATCTATATCCGGATTCTCATTGATTTCAGCGACTACTTTCAACAATTCTTCTTCAGAGACATCGTCTTCCAGTCTCACCAAAGTAGATTCAAAACCACATTCTCCACATGCCTTCACCTTTGCATTTACATAGGTTTGGCTTGCGCCATCGCTTCCCACGAGAATAGCAGCCAAATGAGGAGTTTTACCTCCTTCAGCTTTTATTTCCGCTACACGGATAGCGATTTCAGATTTGATTTGCGATGAGGTGAGTTTTCCGTCGATGAGAATTGCCATGTTTTGTTATTTACGGTATCAAACTTCGAAATTCATCATTCGAAGTTCTTCATTTATTATTCAATTACTATTTCGTTCAGCTGTACCAACACTTTTGACAAAGATTGAAATCAACTGGTTGCATTCATTTTGTAGACTTACTATTGCCTCCCTATCAAGATGAAGTTTAGCTTTTTCAATAATCTTGATGGCTACTCCACTTTCCCGCAATTCTTTCAAGACAATTTTCATCTTATGAATAAAATCCTTTCGAGATTCTCCAGACTGCGCTTCGCCATAATTCAAAGCTGGTGAAGTTCCGCTTCTGAGAAGCTGATTTGCCATATGGTTTCCGGCCTTAGAACTTACCATGGAATCCGTAAAAGAAATAATAGCTGCAGCGAATTCGATTAACCGTGCCTCTAGATCATACTTTCTCTCCATGGTACTCAGATATAGTGTTGAATTCTATTACTTCATTATTTGAAATTCATCATTCTACATTCGATATTAAAACTTGCAAAGTTTTAAGTTCCTATTGACGCTCACTTCATCATTCGGACTTCAGCATTCTTCATTCGATATTAATTTTTTAATGATGGATCTGCAATGTTGAATGATGAATATTGAAGTTATGGACCCCCTATTCCCCAACGATAGCCCTTAAATGATAAATGAAGAACGTCGAATGTTGAATGTCGAAGTTTAAGGAATACGAATTAATCAAGTTTGAGCACTGCCATAAACGCCTCCTGAGGAACCTCGACGTTTCCGACTTGTCTCATGCGTTTCTTACCTTTTTTCTGCTTTTCTAAGAGTTTACGCTTACGGGAAATATCACCACCATAACACTTCGCCAACACGTTTTTACGCATTGCTTTAACTGTTTCTCTAGCGATAATTTTCTGCCCAATAGCTGCCTGGATAGCAATTTCAAACATTTGACGTGGAACCAATTCCTTCAGTTTCTCGCAAAGTCTTCTGCCCCAATCATATGCCTTATCTCTGTGAACCACGGCGGACAAAGCATCTACTGGCTCTCCGTTTAGCATCACATCCAGTCTCACCATGTGCGAGATTTCGTATCCTTTCAATTCATAATCCAAAGAAGCATAGCCTCTGGAAATGGTTTTCAGCTTATCAAAGAAGTCAAAAACAATCTCAGCCAAAGGCATGTCGAAAGTCAATTCAACTCGTTCTGCAGTCAAGTAAACCTGGTTTTTGATCTGACCACGCTTGTCCATACAAAGCGTAATTACCGCACCCACATATTCTGAGGCAGTGATAATAGAAGCTTTCACATAGGGCTCCTCGATGTGCTTCATCCGCGTAGGATCTGGCATATCGGATGGCGCATTGATAATCTGATAGGTATCGTTGGTCATCAAAGCTTTGAACTGAACCGACGGAACTGTAGTGATCACAGTCATGTCAAATTCACGCTCTAAACGCTCCTGGATAATCTCCATGTGAAGCATTCCCAAGAATCCGCAACGGAATCCAAAGCCCAAAGCCATGGAAGTTTCAGGTTCCCAAACTAGCGAAGCATCGTTCAATTGGAGTTTCTCCATAGAATAACGAAGTTCCTCATAGTCCGTAGTTTCTACAGGATAAATACCCGCAAAAACCATTGGTTTTACGTTTTCAAAACCCTGAATTGCTTTATCACAAGGTCTCTTGATGTGCGTGATCGTATCACCCACTTTGATTTCCTTGGCGACTTTCACCCCAGAGATCAGGTAACCTACGTTACCGGCGCTCATGGTTTGCTGAGGAATTTGGTTCAAGCCCAAAATCCCGATTTCATCCGCCTCGTATTCTTTTCCAGTGTTGACAAATTTGATCTTGTCACCTTTACTGAACGTTCCGTTGAAAATCCTAAAAATAACCTCAACTCCACGGAATGGATTATAAACCGAATCAAAAATCATCGCTTGAAGCGGTGCATCCGGATCTCCTTTAGGAGCTGGGATTCTATTGATCACCGCTTTCAGGATATCATCAATACCGATTCCTGTTTTGCCGGAGGCCAAAATAATATCTTCTCTATCGCAACCGATCAGATCAATCACCTCATCGGCAACTGCTTCTGGATCGGCTCCAGGAAGGTCAATTTTATTCAAAACTGGAATAATTTCCAGATCGTGGCCAAGTGCCAAGTATAAATTGGAAATAGTCTGCGCTTCTACACCCTGAGATGCATCCACGATCAGCAAAGCGCCTTCACAGGCGGCAATCGACCGGGAAACCTCGTATGAAAAATCCACGTGACCTGGGGTATCAATCAGATTGAGGGTATATTCCTCACCTTCGTGAGTATATTTCATCTGGATCGCATGAGATTTGATCGTGATACCACGCTCACGCTCCAAATCCATATTATCCAACAACTGAGCCTGCATATCGCGATCTGCGACAGTATCAGTTTGCTGTAGTAATCTATCCGCCAGTGTACTCTTCCCATGATCAATATGGGCGATGATACAGAAATTCCTTATTTTTTGCATATCCATTATTGGCGCAAAAGTAGTAAATAACTAGCAGAAATGAGAATCTAGAAATCCAATGATAGCCGTTCCAGTGACAAATCAACTGCTGATTTTAGCAATTATTTTGGCAAATGTACCTAGTGAGAAAAAATACAAATGGGTAATTTAGATAAAAACCATGCTGATGAACTCGAAATGAATAGCACCGATAGAAGAATTAGAGCAGTTTCTCGTTCGAAAAGCGGACTGATTTTTCCTCCACCAATTTCACCATCTGGCAATTCAACTCTACCTTTGAACCTCACCTATATTGATTCACCTTGAGGTACCTTATTCTTTTTACTACTGCTCTTTTTCTACTTGCTTCTTGCTCCACTCCAAAACCAGTAGAAATTTCTATAGTTCCTTATCCAGCCCAAATGGAAACTGGAAATGGACACTTCACCCTGAATTCTAGCACACAGCTTATCGTAGAGGATCAAGGTGCTTTTTCAGAAGAAGTCGCATTTTTTCAATCCATGATGACACAGGCTATTGGCCAAAATCTCTCGGAAGCAGATGGAAAAAACGTCATTGAGATCCGAAAAATAGAAGCTTCTGAGAATCCTGAATCTTATCATCTGAAAATCACCCCTGATAAAGTGACCCTGGAAGCAGGAGATGCAGAAGGCGTATTTTATGGTTTGATCACTTTACGCCAACTTCTTCCTTCAAGCATGGAGTCTGGCGAGGTCAGTGACGAGATAACTTTGCCTGAGCTAGAAATCAAAGATCAGCCGCAGTACGAATGGCGCGCGATGCATCTGGATGTCTCCAGGCATTTTTTCTCTATGGATTACCTTCGCCGCTACGTGGATTTATTGTCTTTGTACAAGCTAAACAAGCTGCATCTCCACCTGACCGATGATCAAGGCTGGAGAATAGAAATCAAAAAATACCCAGAGCTCACTGAGCAAGGCGCATGGCGAACGTTTAACAGCCAGGATTCTATCTGTATAGATAAATCTAAGGAAGACCCACGATTCGCTTTGGAGCCTAAGCACATTGAAATGCGAGATGGCACGCCTTATTATGGCGGTTTCTATACCCAGGACGAGCTTCGGGAATTTGTCAGTTATGCACAAACCAAGCACGTAGAGATTATTCCAGAAATTGATATGCCAGGTCACATGATGGCTGCTATCGCGATTTACCCAGAACTTGCCTGCAATGGTGAAGCTGCATGGGGCGATCTTTTTTCCACTCCTCTCTGTCCCGTGAATGAGGAAGTTTACACGTTTGTAGAAAATGTATTAACTGAAGTGATGGATATTTTCCCATCAAAATACATCCATATCGGAGCTGATGAGGTGGAGAAAAAGACATGGGAGGAATCAAAAGCTGCCAATAAGTTCATGAAAGAAAACGGCATGCAAAGCGCCGATGAACTGCAATCATACTTTGTAAATAGAGTTTCTGCTTTTCTTCAAAAAAACGGCAAAGAGGTAGTGGTCTGGGACGATGCCATGGCGGGTGGAATTGACTCCAATTTGAAGGTAATGTATTGGAGAAATTGGGTTGCGGGCGTACCTGATAAAGCCGTGCAAAATGGCAATGAGGTGATATTAGCTCCTGGAGATCCATTCTATTTCTCCACTCCCAATTCCAAGTTGTTTGATATTTACAATAAGCCTTTGCTCGGCTCAAAATTCCCTGAAGAATTGAGACATAAGATTAAAGGGCTGCAGGCTTGTCTCTGGACTGAAACTATTCCTTCAGAAGCGTTAGCTGACGCGATGCTTTTCCCCAATGTCTTGGCTTTGGCAGAAAGAGCTTGGACTAGTGAGTCTGCTCAGGATTGGAATTCTTTTAAAACCCGACTTAAAAACCAACTGCATCGACTGGATCAATTAGGTGTAAAGTACGAGTATAACCCTACTACGAAGCTTATCCCATTTATGAATGTCGATACGGATGGGCAACAAATCGGCATCACCTTAGAAAGTGAAATCAGTCAGCCTACTATTTATTATACCACAGACGGCACCCAGCCAACTTCGGAATCGAACCTCTATAAAGGAGAGTTTTTTGTAACTGGAAGTGCGACTATCGTGGCGGCAGTTTTTCTGGAAGGTAAAATCACCGATCCAATATTGACTAAGCAAGTGGATTATCACTTGGCTATCGGCAAACCTGTAGAGTATAGAAAATCCTGGAACAAATCCTATCCCGCAGGAGATGCAGGAAGCATGACCGATGGCTATCGAGGAGGCGAATCCTATAACGATGGCAAGTGGCAAGGCTTTACTACCGATTTTGATGTGACGGTGGATATGGAAAAGGAAACTGCCTTGAATTCATTCTCGGCAACCTTTATGCAAGTGGCCGGCCCAGGAGTATTCATGCCGGGCTTTCTGGAAGTTTCTATTTCTACTGATGGGGAAACCTTTGAAACTGTACTTCGAATCGATAATGATGTTGCAGCCACCGAAAAGGAGAAAGTACTTAAAGACTTCAAAGGATCACTGGAAGGAAAACAAGCCAGATACGTCAAGGTTTTTGCGCCAAATGTTCAGAAAGGATTTCTCTTTGTGGACGAGTTGGTGATTAATTAATCATTTTTGAAAATTCAAAAACCCAAAACCATGAGATTTCTCCTAACCCTATTCCTTGTTTTTCAATTCCTCACGGTCTTTGCTCAGGAGTCTCTTGTATATCAAGGCGGCCAAGAAGGACATGCTACTTACAGAATCCCAGCGATCATAGATTTGCCAGATGGCGAACTTCTGGCTTTTGCCGAAGGCAGAGTAAATGGATCAAATGACTATGGGGATATCAACTTAGTACTCAAGAGAAGCGCGGATAAAGGTAAAACTTGGTCAGCGCTTCAGACGATTGTCGATTATGACAATTTGCAAGCTGGCAATCCAGCACCTGTCGTAGATCTATTTGATCCAGCTCATCCAAATGGTGTGGTATACTTGTTTTACAATACGGGAAACAACCATGAATATGATATCCGAATGAATAAAGGCGTGCGGGAAATCTGGATGATTCGATCCCTTGATTCGGGGCATTCTTGGGAACAACCTGTAAACATCACCAGCCAAGTTCACAAACCAAATAACCCCGAATTCAACGCTACTTACACGAATCCTGCTGACTGGAGGCACTATGCGAATACTCCCGGTCATGCATTTCAGTTTCAAAACGGAGATTACAAGGGAAGAATCTACATAGCGGCAAATCATTCTCAGGGCCCTCCGCAAGAAGAATTCAAAGATTATCAGGCCCATGGATTCTATTCTGACGACCATGGAAAGACTTTCAAAGTCTCCGAATCAGTCAAATTTCCTGGGTCCAATGAATCCATTGCCGCTGAACTTCCAGATGGCCGAATGATCATGAGTACCCGAAATCAACGAGGAGATATCCGTAGTCGAATTTTAGCCTATTCAGAAGATGGAGGAGCTACTTGGTCTGAGCAATATTTTGAAGAAAGTCTGCCAGATCCAGTTTGTCAAGGATCAATTCTTTCTTTCAAAGATGAAGCTGGAAATACTATTCTAGTTCATTCCAATAATGATGACGCTAATGAAAGAAATAACCTTAGCCTGAAAATCAGCAAAGATCAAGGTAAAACTTGGCCAAAGACTACTATAATTGACCATAAAGATGTCCCTAAAGGCAAAACATGGACAGCTTATAGTGACTTGGTTTTGCTTGATTCAAAAACCATTGGCGTCCTATACGAGCGAGACGATTATAAGGAAATTGTCTTTAAGTGGATGGAATGGGAAAAGTGATAGTTGAATTCCTTCTTAGGTAAGAGAATTTTGAGAATCCACAACTATCCACCTTCCTTGAGGAAATTTGGGTTTAATGATCAAATTGAGCCAACTCCCCCTTTTTAAAGGGGGCTAGGGGGATTTTCAACAATTTCATTTTGGAAAACGAATTATCCTATTGAATCACTGCTGAGGTCAACCCTTGATTTCTCCAAACTTTTAACTCGGTATGACCTTTCCAGTTGTTGCCCTTTTCTACTTTGCTAAGCGAGATAAAATCACTCACTTCCTCATCCCAGCATGCCAAAATCACATCACCAACTCTTAATGAATTGGAAGCGCTCGTGTCATACTGACTTGGAACTTCAAGAACGATTACTCCGGTAATTTCATTTAATCCAGCTGCAGATTGCTCGCCCAGCGTCTCCATATTCTTCACCTTGAATCCATGCCATTCACGGATTTCTGCTTTATCCTCATGAGTTTCTAATAATAGAAATGGGATTTTAGGAGAGTCAGCCAACTTTTTCAATGCTGGAGAAGTCACCCCGAATTTATCCATATCGAAGTTCACAAATCCCACAGTTTGGATCGCCGGAGAATCTTCCTCCAGGCTAAAATCTCCTGCCTCAGGATTCACAAACATAGGATCGCCAAACTCACCGCTTGCCTCCACACCAAAAGATCTACTTTGATCAAGATCTCCCTGCGAAGTAAAAAAGTTCTCATCCACCTGATCTCCCCAATCGTTGACACGGATTTGCTTATGTGATGTCATCACAATATTTCGAGTGAAAACATCATGACTTTCCTTAAACCACACATGAGGATGGAAGCCATTGTTCACCATAATATTGTTGTAAACAGTTCTATAAAATCCCTCACGCAATTTGATCCCTCCACTTAGCGCCAGATTATTATAAATCTCATAATTGCTCGATCCATCATCCAAATCTATATCCCAGCCATGGTCGCAGTGAAAACGATTGTTGCGGATAATGGTGGTTTTGATGGCATCAAGTTTTATCCAGTCCGGATGCTTCGCCGTCAGCTCATCCATAGTTTGCCTATTCGGATGCCAAAATCGATCCCTTCCCCACGAGTTAAATGCGCCATGATCGCCCGTTTCCATCACGGTATTGAACACGTCATTGTATTCAATAATATGCCCACCCCAGGCTCCATCACCTATATTGATTCCTGCTCTTGGTACATTATAAATGGTGTTGTGAACGATATGCAGATCCATCGCCATTTCTATCTGAACACCCGCAACTTGCTTTTCAATAGTGCCAATATTGCGAATCAGATTGTCCACAACGCGTGAATTAGCAGGGTAATTCTCAGTCTTAGGACCCGGAATAGTATCAATATCTTCCTCTGGAACAAACTCATGATAATTGAAAGATGGAGAACGAACGGCATCTGGATTACCTACAAAGCTGATTGCGCTACCTCCTATTTCCTCAATCAAATTCCCTTTGATGATCGTGTTTCGATTATAGTTACTCACGAAAATCGCATTGCCTCCCAAATCCTGAAAAACATTGTCTTCAATCAGAATGTTCTCCGTGCCATCCAACAGAATCGCTCCGCTTCTATATACCGTCCAATCACTCCTCATCAGACGTTCTTCCGTTTTCATGAAGGTTGGGGTGCTTTGTTGAAAAATCAAATTCTGTAACACGATATCATGAACAGGATGAGCCTTATCTCCTTCGAAAGAAATTAGGTTTTCTAACATCCCCACTTCTACTTTTTGGATGTTTTCGATTGCTAGACCTTCTTCAGGATAAAAATAAAGCACCCCTTTTTTCGTGTCTAGATACCATTCTTTTGGGCTATCCAGTTCTTCGAAAACATTCTCCACAAACCTATATTTCGCATGCAACCCACTGGACCTGTTATTTTGCCAGCCACCTTCATACATCAAACTATCGCTTGCAAATTTTCCCGTGATCAAATAATGCATTCCGCCCCATTTACTCTTATGAAGGGCATGAATGTAGCCTCCTTCCGGATTCTTCCAACTCGCGATTTTTTCCTTTGAAATTGCATCTTCGGAAAAGCCATTGAAGGGATAAACATCCGCTTGGTAATTTGGATATCGAGCTCGGATCTGCTTCTCACCATTTATATAAAGTGAGGAAAAGTCCACTCCCGCTGGAACTTTCGCCGCCAAAAGATCACCTCTAAAGCGCTTCCATTTCAATTCCAATGACTTCCCTCCACTTAGCATCACTTTCTCCCCCTCAGCCCCACGAATTGTATAAGGCTTCTCAGTAGTGCCAGATTCCTTCGAACCAAAGACCAACGCCTCACTGAGATAATATGTCCCATCTCTGAGAATCAGCGTCACCTTTTCATCTGGCTTTTCTACTTTATAAGCTTTGACGACTTCTTTAGCATGTCCGAGAGTGAGAAACGGTGACTCTTGACTCCCGACATTCTTATCATCCCCAAGCGGAGATACATAGAACTGGGTTTGGGCAGAACTAAAAAATTGAAATGCAAAAATGAAAAAGGTTAATAAAGAGGGTTTAATTACAATAGATCTCATAATAAGTAGCTGAACTCAGCGCAAAATATTTTTTGATTAACAAAAAGCCAAACTAATCAAAAACCTTTAATAGATCGTCTAAACACTTCTTGCTTACTCCTCTTAATGCTTCATTTCTGGGGCAAATAGGGAAAGTGGAGCTTTGATGCATAAACTCCATATAGATTTCCATAAATCGGTCTTTTTCTTCATCCGTCACAACACCTATGAAGCAAGCTATCAAATCACAAATTCCCAGATAATGATTATCCATTGGGTCTAAGCCTATGTTTGTAAGTCCAAAAAGCAATTGGGAATGTTTGAGATCTGCTAAGATCATCTCCTCCAAGACTAATTTAAAATCCTCATCAGTGAATGTTTTCATAGCGATATTCCATTAGATCTTCCAATCCCTTGACTTAATGCAAGGCTATGAGAAAGATCAAGAAATCCCTTTTCCTACTCAATTCAAACAAGGGATAAATTATCCCTGATATTTTCTAAATTACCCTGATCTTCTGAGCAATAAACTAAGTATAAAAGAGTAAAAACCTTAAATTTGATTTAGAAGATAAACAAGAACACTTGTAGTCTGTCATCCTGAGCGTCCGCGATAATTATCGGGATCGAAGGCTAGACTTCTTACGATCGAAATAAAAAGAAAATAACCATGAGCGATTCTCCTTCCAAACAAATCCACCAAGGCCGTAACGTCAAACGATTCCGCGAGATGCTGGGCATCAAGCAGGAAGCCCTTGCTTATGAATTGGGTGAAGACTGGAGCCAAAAGAAAATCTCTGCACTGGAGCAGAAGGAAGAAATCGAAGCCAGCATACTTAGTCAGATTGCTGAGGCACTAAAGCTACCGGTTGAAGCCTTTAAGAATTTTGATGAGGAACAAGCAGTGAATTTTATATCAAATTCATTTGGTGACCATGCGTTTGATAATGCTTTCAATAATGGAACTATTAATTTTCATCCAGTTGAAAAACTAATCCAGCTCCACGAGGAGAAAATTGTTTTATACGAGCGTATGCTGAAGGAGAAGGATGAGATGATGGCTAGACTGGAGAAGTTGATTGGGAAGTGATTAAATCCAAACTGGATTAATTACCCTATTTTTGCGTTCTTCTTGAACATTTTAGATTAAAGCATTGAATACCACTCCTTACAATATTGCCCGAATAGAACAGCTTATCCGTCAGTTCAGACTGGAGAAGGATGAGTTTTTGGGTTTAGTGAGCGAAGGTTTAAAGAACAAATTGGAGTGGGAAGATATTTTTAACTCTGAAATTCAAATCAATCATCTGAAAAGAATTGATAAGATTTTCAGCAAAGGATTATCCTATTATCTGGATTCCAGCCCACCTATTCAAAGTCAGGAATCAAGCATCTTTTATAGAAAAGAAAAGTTTGGAACTGACCTCAATCTTGCCTCCAAAAAGATTGTAAATCAGTTTGAAGAACTGAAGCTTTCTTTATCAGGATTAGCTAAAATGTCTGATCTAAAAATGGATAGGGCTTTACCTATTTTTACTACGAATCAAGATGCGCAAACTGTTGCTAAAGAAATTCGAAAAACGCTGTTCCCAAAGTTTAGAAAAGACTCCAAGAAATTTCTAGAAGGACTGATTAATAAATTTGCGGAGGCTAATATTTTAGTCTTTGAATTTGTAGAGCACCCATCTCTTAATCAAAAAAGTAATATTGACGGATTCTATTTACAGCCTAATGTCATTGTATTAAGAAGAAATCAAGATTATTTCAAGCGCGAGATTTTCACCTTAGCTCATGAATTGGGTCACTACCTCCTAAATCAGGAAGAAGTGGAGTCTATGGATTACGACCATTTGGCTCTTGGCCTTAACACATCAAAGATTGAAACTTGGTGCAATAATTTCGCTTTTGCTTTCTTAGCTGGTAATGACTTAGATGCTCTTGACAATCTACCGGAAATAGGCAAATCCAATGATTATTCATTCGACGAGATCAAAACCATTTCTGACAAGACCCATTTAAGCTTTACAGCTATTCTTACCTATCTCGTCAAGAAAGGAAAAATGAGCGGCGCCATTTATGGTAGAATGAGAAAAGACCAAGAGGATACCATCCAAGCTAAAAAAGACGCGGAGAAAAAGAAAAGAGAACTGGAAAAGGAAATGGGCAAAAAGCCAATGGCAAGTCAAGCCAAACCCATACAATCCCCATTATTTGTATCAGCCGTTCAAACCGCATTTTTCGATGGGGTGATCAATGAATATGAGCTTTGCAAGACGCTACTTTCCTAGGGAAATCACAGCTCCTGACAATTCCTCAAACCACGTGTCAGAGTTGTGAATTGCTTTCAAAATGTATCTTTCCAATGGAAATCACAGCATAACGCCTAGATTCTACTTTGTGATTGGTGTTGTGAATTACTTTCAAAATGTATCTTTCCAATGGAAATCACAGCTAATCACCGCCTGCAGATCTCTCTCTCTGCGTTGTGAATTGCTTTCAAAATGTATCTTTCCAATGGAAATC
>TARA_R110002049_G_scaffold29972_4_pt1 | contig 44904 bp, 48 predicted proteins | sample TARA_R110002049 | Tara Oceans TARA_R110002049 (sample SAMEA4396941) | marine metagenome | biome: Polar Biome; feature: [SRF] surface water layer (ENVO:00010504); material: water (ENVO:00002006), including particulate matter (ENVO:01000060) such as... | depth 5 m | reverse complement strand
GGAGGTGGTGCGCGACACCGCCGACAACGCCATCATCGTCTGCTCCATCGAAAACATCGACCCGATGGGCGTGCACACTGGCGACAGCATCACGGTCGCCCCGGCGCTGACCCTCACGGACAAAGAATACCAGATCATGCGCAACCACTCCATCGCGGTCCTGCGCGAGATTGGCGTGGAAACGGGTGGCTCCAACGTGCAGTGGGCAATCAACCCCGCCGATGGCCGCATGGTGGTGATCGAAATGAACCCGCGCGTGTCACGCTCCTCGGCGCTCGCGTCCAAGGCGACGGGTTTCCCCATCGCCAAAATCGCCGCCAAACTCGCCGTCGGCTTCACGCTCGATGAACTCGACAACGACATCACCGGCGTCACCCCGGCCTCCTTTGAACCCACCATTGACTATGTCGTCACCAAAATCCCAAAATTCGCCTTTGAAAAATTTCCCGGTTCAGAGCCTCACCTGACCACGGCAATGAAATCCGTCGGCGAGGCGATGGCGATTGGCCGCACCATCCACGAGTCCCTGCAAAAGGCGCTCGCCTCGATGGAATCCGACCTCACCGGCTTTGACGAGGTCGACATCCCCGGCGCCCCTGATGCCGCCGCCCTGACCAAAGCGATCGCCAAACAAACGCCCGACCGCATGCGCACCATCGCTCAGGCGATGCGCCACGGCATGTCAGACGATGACATCCACGCCGTCACCATGTTTGACCCCTGGTTCCTCGCCCGCATCCGCGAGATCGTCGAGGCCGAAGAAGTCGTGCGCACAAACGGCCTGCCCACCGATGAACATGGGCTGCGCGATCTCAAGATGATGGGCTTTACCGATGCCCGCCTCGCCACCCTGACCAATCAGCGCGAAGCGGCCGTGCGCGATGCCCGCCTCGCCCTTGGCGTCAAGGCCGTGTTCAAACGCATCGACACCTGCGCCGCCGAGTTTGAGGCCCAGACCCCCTATATGTATTCCACCTACGAAGCCCCCCTGATGGGCGACGTGGAATGCGAAGCACGGCCCTCGGACCGCAAAAAGGTCGTCATCCTCGGCGGTGGCCCCAACCGCATCGGCCAGGGCATCGAATTTGACTACTGCTGCTGCCACGCCTGCTACGCGCTCACCGACGCGGGCTATGAAACCATCATGGTCAACTGCAACCCCGAAACCGTGTCGACCGATTATGACACCTCGGACCGGCTGTACTTTGAGCCGCTGACCTTTGAACACGTCATGGAAATCCTGCGCGTCGAGCAGGAAAACGGCACCCTGCACGGCGTCATCGTGCAGTTCGGCGGCCAGACCCCGCTGAAACTCGCCAATGGGCTCCAAGAGGCGGGCATCCCGATCCTTGGCACCACCCCAGACATGATCGACCTCGCCGAAGACCGCGAGCGTTTTCAACAGCTTGTGCTGAACCTCGGGTTGAAACAGCCGCACAACGGCATCGCCCATTCCGACGCCGAAGCACTGGAGATCGCCAAGGACATCGGCTTCCCGCTGGTGATCCGCCCCTCCTATGTGCTGGGTGGCCGCGCCATGGAAATCGTGCGTGATCAGGCCAGCCTTGAACGCTACATCACCAGCGCTGTCGTGGTCTCAGGCGACAGCCCCGTGCTGCTCGACAGCTACCTTTCCGGCGCGGTGGAACTGGACGTTGACGCGCTTTGCGATGGCAAGGACGTACATGTCGCGGGCATCATGCAGCACATCGAAGAGGCCGGCGTGCATTCGGGCGACAGCGCCTGTTCCCTGCCGCCCTACTCCCTGCCGCAACACATCATCGACGAGGTGAACGTGCAAACCCGCGCCCTCGCGCTGGCCCTGAACGTCGTCGGCCTGATGAACATCCAGTTCGCCGTCAAAGACGACGAGATTTACCTGATCGAGGTCAACCCACGCGCCTCGCGTACCGTGCCTTTCGTGGCCAAGGCGACCGATAGCGCCATCGCCTCCATCGCCGCGCGGATCATGGCGGGCGAACCGCTATCCAACTTCCCACTGCGCGCGCCCTACCCCGCGCAGGCCGCCTACGAAGACACCCTGCCGCTGGGCGACCCAATGACACTGGCCGACCCCAACATGCCGTGGTTTTCGGTGAAAGAGGCCGTGCTGCCCTTCGCCCGTTTCCCCGGCGTCGACACCCTGCTTGGCCCCGAAATGCGCTCCACCGGCGAGGTCATGGGCTGGGACCGCGACTTCCCCCGCGCTTTCCTCAAGGCGCAGATGGGGGCGGGCAACCCGCTGCCCCGCTCGGGTTGTGCATTTTTGTCGATCAAGGATACGGACAAAAGTGCCGACATGCTGGCGGCTGCGGAAATCCTGCTTGGGCAAGGCTTTACCCTGATCGGTACGCGCGGCACCGCCGAGTGGCTGACCCAGAACGGCCACACCTGCGCCGTGGTCAACAAGGTCTACGAAGGCCGCCCCGACATCACCGACATGATGAAGGACGGCGACGTGCATCTGGTGATGAACACCACCGAAGGCAGCCAAGCGGTTGAGGACAGCAAGTCGATCCGTTCCATCGCGCTCTTTGACAAGATCCCCTATTTCACCACCGCCGCCGGCAGCCACGCCGCCGCCCTGGCGATCAAGGCGCAGGCCGAGGACGAAATCGGGGTAAAGGCGTTGCAGGGTTAAGTAAGGCGGCCCGGCGCAACGCGCCGGGCCAACCACGCCCATCCTACCACCGGCCCGGAATCAAGCCGCAGGCACCGGGCCATCGCCTGCCCGCCGAGTGATTTGATGCGCACCTCCGGTGCGACGGGAAGGCGATAATGCGCACACCCTCACCCACGCGCACAATGTAACGCCCATCCTGCCACCGGCCCGGAATCAAGCCGCAGGCGCCGGGCCATCGCCTGCCCGCCCCACGGGGAGGCGATTTATCAAGGCAGGGCGCAACTCTGATAAGTCACGCCAAGGCTGCACCATAAAGTGGGACGAATAACCCGAGTTAATCGCCCCCCACGGGCAGGCGCTGCCCCTCTGCATCCTATCGCCACCCCTCACGCCGAAGGCGTGCCATCATTCACCGCGCACCTTCGGTGCGACGGGCAGGCACTGGCCCTCACCCCGCCCCCCGCGCCGTCGAAAACACCACCGCCTGCGCCGCCGCCGCCTCCACTGCCGCCTCAACCACCTCGGCCTCCGCGGTCAAATCCTCCTCCGCCAAATACCGCTCCTCATCCAGCGAATACAGCCGCCCGTCATCGCGGCGCACGATGCCCTTCAGGTTCATCGCCACATCCCCCGCCCGTGGCCGCGCATATTGCTGCACCAGCGCCACCGTCAGATCCTCGGCCTCCGGCCCATCAATCACCCCGGCCAGGCGCCCATGCATCCAGGCCCGAAGCACATCGTTCATCCGCTCCTGATAGCCCTTTCCCATGGCGCGGAAAAACTTCACCACATCCTCCTCCACCCGCAAGGTTACGCGCACCTTCTCCCGCGCCCCGCGCCGCCGTGCGATCCGGTGCCACTGCCGCGGCACCTCACCATTGTCCAACACCGTCTGATGCACGTCCCAAGTCACCTGTTGCATGACATCGGTAAAATAATTCATATGCGCGCGCTGCACATGTCCGCGTGGCGCCATGATCGTCTCCTTGTGTCAAACCCGTGGCAACTGTGCAAAAATTTGGTTAAAAACTTCTAAGACCACCGTATGCACGCGCTGTGTACGTCCGGTGTACGCCGTGTGACATTTAACGCCTGCTTAACCTCCTGCGTTTTCCACACAAAGAAACCAAGGCAAGCCGCTGATAAGAAAGAGAGAACGCAGATGTACACACCCGCCATCACAGGAACGGGCGTTTTCACCCCAGAACAGACCATCAGCAACGCCGAACTGGTGCAGGCTTTCAACGCCTATGCCGACCTATATAACGCCGACCACGCCGCCGACATCGCCGCCGGAACGATCGAGCCAAAGCCCCATTCCTCCGAGGAATTCATCCTCAAGGCCAGCGGCATCGAACAGCGCTATGTCGTTGATAAAAAAGGTATCCTTGATCCGCGCGTCATGCACCCCCTGCTGCGCCAGCGCGACGATGACGAACCATCTTTGATGGCCGAGATGGCTCTGGACGCCGCGCAAAAGGCGCTTGCTCAGGCAGGCAAAACCGCCGCCGACGTCGACGCCGTGATCTGTGCCGCCTCAAATCTCGAACGCGCCTACCCCGCCGTCGCCATCGAAATCCAGGACCTGTTGCAAATCAACGGCTTCGCCTTCGACATGAATGTCGCCTGCTCCTCCGCCACCTTCGGGATTCAGGCCGCCGCCGACATGATCCGCGCCGGTTCCATCCGCTCCGCCCTCGTCGTCAATCCTGAAATCTGTTCCGCCCATCTGGAATGGCGCGACCGCGACTGCCATTTCATCTTTGGTGACGTGGCCACGGCGACGCTGATTGAACGGTCCGAAGCCGCAACCGGGCCTTATTTTGAAATAAAATCAACCCGTTGCGCCACCGAATTTTCCAACAACATCCGCAACAACAACGGTTTTCTACGCCGATCCCGCCCCGACGGTGTGGCCGATCGGCGCGACATGCAATTCATGCAAAACGGGCGCAAAGTGTTCAAGGAAGTGCTGCCTATGGTTGCCGATCACATTGCCGGACACATGGAAAGCGACGGCATCGAAGCTGCTGATTTGAAACGTCTTTGGCTGCATCAGGCCAACAAATCCATGAACGACTTTATAGGCCGCAAGGTGCTGGGCCGAGTGCCCGAACCGGGTGAACAGCCCAACATCCTGCAAGACTACGCCAACACCTCCTCCGCCGGGTCGATCATTGCCTTTTCCAAACATTCCAGCGACTTGGCCGATGGCGATACCGGGCTGATCTGCTCTTTCGGGGCCGGATATTCAGTGGGATCTGTCATCGTCCAGAAACACGGATAGCGGATCAAAGGCAGATGAAACGCGGCGTTAACTACTTTTTCATCCGTCGGGGCTATGGTCATCGCAGTTTGGTAACGAGTGTCGTGTTTCAATCCAGATCGGCGCAAATCTGACGCAGCGCCTCAAATCACCGGGCCATGCCCGCGCGATATACGTTCTTGATCCAGTCTGTTCTGCCGCGTAACACGTCCGGCATGGCAAAACTGTACTTTCATTATTCCACCATGAACGCGGGCAAGTCGACGGTGCTGTTGCAGGCGGCGCATAACTATGTCGAACGTGGCATGGTCCCCTATTTGTTGACCGCCCAGTTCGACAACCGCGCCGGTGATGGCCGCATTGCGTCGCGCATCGGCATCGGGCAGGACGCAGACACTTTTGCGCCGGGTGAAGACATCCTCGCGAAAATCAAAAATCGCTTAGATTCAGGTCCTTGCGCTTGTATTTTCATCGACGAGGCGCAGTTCCTCGACAAGGATCAGGTCTGGCAACTGGCCCGCGCGGTGGACGATCTGGGCGTGCCGATCATGTGCTACGGTCTGCGCGTCGACTTCCGGGGCGAGCTTTTTCCCGGCTCGGCCGCCCTGCTGGCTCTGGCCGACGAAATGCGCGAAGTGCGCACCATTTGTCACTGCGGCAAGAAGGCCACGATGGTGGTGCGCCGCGACGCCGCAGGCAACACCACCCGCGACGGCGCACAGGTCCAGATCGGTGGCAACGAAACCTATGTCTCTCTGTGTCGCCGCCACTGGCGTGCCGCGATGGGCGACGGTTAAACGACGTTCGGCGGGGTCTCTCCGGCAAAGAACGCTTGTAGATTTGCAACCGCCATCCGGCCCATATCCACACGCACCTCAAGGGCAGACGTGCCCAAATGCGGCAATAGAACCACGTTATCCAGTTCCCGCAATGCCTGCGGCACCTTGGGTTCAAATTCGTAGACATCCAGCCCCGCACCACCGATCCCGCCCGCTTGAAGGGATGCGATCAGCGCCGCCTCTTCCACCACATCGCCGCGCGAAATATTGATCAGCCGCGCATGGGGCTGCATGGCGCGCAACACGGAGGCGTTGATCAGATGTCGCGTCTGTGCACTGCCTGGCACGGCGGCCACCAATACGTCCACCTGTCCGGCAAGATCATGCAGGTCTTCCACGCGCTCGGCAGAGTACGACAGCACCTTGGCGCTGCGGCTGAAGTATTTGATTTTCATGTCAAAACCAAAGTGACATCGCCTAGCGATGGCTTGACCGATGCGGCCCATTCCGACAATTCCAACTGTCTTGCCACTCAGGTGCAAGCCCAGCATCTGCGTCGGGTGCCAGCCTTCCCATGCCCCAGACCGCACCAGCCGCTCACCCTCGGCAGCGCGTCGGGCGGACATCAGCATCAATGTCATCGCAATATCTGCGGTGGCATCGGTAACGGCCCCCGGCGTATTGGTCACCACCACCCCGGCTGCCTGTGCGGCAGCGGCGTCGATGTGGTTATAGCCCACCCCGAAATTGGCCAGAATCTTGCACCGAGGGTGTGGAACATCCGAAAAGACCTGAGCCGAAAATGCATCCCCCAAGGTGGGCAGAACACCATCGAAATCCCGCAGGGCAGCGCGCAATTCGTCCGCAGTCAGCGGGGCCGTGTTGCGGCGCACCGTGACGTCAAACCCAGTCAGCGTTTCGGTCACTTCGTCCGGCAAGGGTCTGGCAATCAATATCTTTTTCAATGCATCCGCCCTCCGCTCGGCACCACCTGATCGGGACCTAGCAATACAATTTCACCCGCCGCATCCGGCAGGCCAAGCACCAGCACCTCTGACATGAATTTGCCTATTTGACGCGGGGGAAAGTTGACAACAGCGACCACCTGCCGCCCCACCAGCGTGTCGGGTTGATAATGTGCGGTGATCTGCGCCGAGGTCTTACGCTCGCCAATGTCGCCGCCAAAGTCGATCCAGAGTTTGATCGCCGGTTTGCGGGCCTCTGGAAAGGTTTCGGCGCGCAGCACGGTGCCGACGCGGATGTCGACTTTCGTAAAATCGTCAAAGGAAATCTCAGCCATTGGCCAGTTCCCGCGATCGATCCGCCGCCGCCGCAACGGCGCGTTTCAGCAGGGCAGGAAAGCCGTTTTCGGCATCCATCAGGACCTCAAGTGCAGCCTGCGTCGTGCCGTTGGGGCTGGTCACATTGACCCGTAGCTGTGCGGGAGTTTCGTCAGCCTGCATTGCCAGCGCGCCTGCCCCGGCCACCGTTGCCTTGGCCAGTTGCATGGCCAGCTCTTCGGGCAGCCCCTGCGCCACGCCCGCCGCTGCCATCGTTTCAATCATGTGGAAAACATATGCTGGGCCAGAACCGCTGACGCCCGTCACCGCGTCGATCTGCGCCTCGTTCTGCAGGCGTACTACGTCGCCGACCGCGCGCAGCAATGTCTCGGCTTCATCCAAATTTTGCGGGCCGGTATGATCGTTGCCGGTGATCGCCGTTATCCCCTGGGAAATCGCCGCTGGTGTGTTGGGCATGGCGCGTACGATTGGGGTCTGGCCGCCCAGCACCTGTTCAAAATAGGCGATTGTGGTACCGGCCGCGACACTGACAAACAGTGTCTGGCCATTCCCCATCTTCTGCAACGTCGGCAGCGCCTCGGCCATCATTTGCGGTTTGACCGCGACAATGACCACAGCAGGCTGCGCGGGCAGCTCGGCGTTCAAATTGACGCCCTGCGCCTGCAACCAGTCAGATGGGTGCGGATCGGTCACCCAGACCGATGTCGCAGGCAGACCCTTGGCCAACCATCCGGCCAGCATCGCCGAACCCATCTTGCCACAGCCCAGCAATACCAGACCGTCCCGTGCCACGCGGCTGTCTTTCATGATCTTTCCCCCGAAATGTTATTCCGGGGACGTTGTTACGCCCGCCCGTAGGCCTCTGCAATGGCGACTTCGAGCGCGTCTTTTGGGGTACGGTCGCCCCAGACCAGCAATTGGATCGCGGGATAATAGCGTTCTGCGCTCATTACTGCGGCCCCGATCATCGTGTCGATCTGTTCAGGGCTGGCCACTTGCCCACCGCTGAGCACGAGCCCGTAGCGGTAGACCATCAGTTCCTGATCCGCCCAAAAGCTGAAAGCACCAGCCCAGCACTGATCGTTGACTAAGTTCAGAAGCTCGTAAAGTTTGGGCAGTTTCTCGGCCGGGGGCTCCATCTCGAAGGTACAGATCAGGCGCAGTGTTTCGTCGTAGGCGGACCACGCAAGGGTGATCGAGTAGGTGCGCCACTGGCCTTCGACAGCCATCGCGATCTGATCATCCGCGATGCGGTCAAAGTCCCATTCATGATGGGCCGCCAGATTTTCAACGATATCAATGGGGTGAATGTCTTCTTCAAGGTAATGCTCGGACAGGGCCATTTCGCCACCTCTTTATATACTCCAGTCAGGGGCAGCTACGCGCCACCAGACATGGATGCCTGCACTAATAGACGTGGCTATAACCATCGCCTATACAAGATATGGTGCGGGCATGAGGGCGATCTGGCAACCCTTTTCTTGGGGATAACTACAATTCGTAGGGGATAACCACAATAAGTTGTGGGTAACTTTGCCAAACACACAGAATTTAGGCGCAGGCAGGCCAATTCTGATCAACACCGGGGGGAGCGCGCCGCGCAGCGGGACACTGCGGCACGCAGGAGGTGCGCGGGTGAATGAGATGGCGCGGCAGCGCCACCATGGTTTCAGCCCTTGGCGTCCATCGCATCCAGACGCGCTTTGAGCGCTTCATTTTCTTCGCGGGCCTTTTGGGCCATGGCGCGCACCGCATCAAATTCCTCGCGGGTGACAAAATCGCGATCGGCCAGCCACCGATCCAACATGCCTTTGAACGCGGTTTCGGCCTCGTCCTTGGCGCCCTGCGCGACGCCCATCGCATTTGTCATCATTTGTGAGATGTCGTCAAAAAACTTGTTACGGGTCTGCATGTCTGGCCTCCGATGTCCTGTTGGCCTCTATATGGGGTGTCTGACCTGCGCCCGCAAGGTTGACTTCCCCGCGCGGCCTTGCTCAATCAGCATCATGATAGCCATGCTCCCCTTCCCCGATATCGCGCCCGAGATTTTCTCGGTTGATTTGTTTGGCACCACCTTTGCCCTGCGCTGGTACGCGCTGGCCTATATCGTGGGCATTCTGTTGGGCTGGCAGTTGGTCGTCCGAATGGTACGCCGACCAAAGTTGTGGAAAAATGACACACCGCCGATGCAGGCCGGCCAAATCGAGGATCTGCTATTCTGGGTCATTCTGGGTGTGATCCTGGGCGGTCGGCTGGGGTATGTGCTGTTTTATCAGGCGGGCTATTACCTCGAAAACCCTGCGCGCATCCTGCAACTGTGGGAAGGCGGCATGTCGTTCCATGGTGGCGCGCTGGGGGTGATTCTGGCGGGGTTGTTCTATACATGGCGGCACAAGCTGCCGGTAATCGCGACCGGTGACATGGTCTGTCTCGGCCTCGCGCCGGGGCTGTTTCTGGGGCGTCTGGCCAATTTCATCAACGCCGAACTCTGGGGCAGGCCCACGGATGTGCCTTGGGGTGTCGCCTTTCCGACGGAGGCTGCACAGTACTGCCCGGATGTGGCGGGTCTGTGCGCGCGGCATCCATCGCAACTATATGAGGCGCTGCTAGAAGGCTTGGTTCTGGGCGCGCTGTTGGTCTGGATGGCATGGCGGCGGGGCGCACTGAAGCGGCCCGGCCTGATCGCGGGCACGTTTCTGGCGGGCTACGGGCTGGCCCGCTTCGTGGTCGAGTTTGTGCGCCAGCCGGATGCGCAGTTTGTCACTGTTGGCAATCCACTGGGGCTGGCATGGCACCTGGGCGGCTATGGGCTGACTATGGGGCAGGTCCTGAGCCTGCCAATGATGATGGTCGGTGCATTCCTGATTATACGGGCTATGCGGCGCGCATGACGCTGAAGGATCATCTGCTGGGGCGGATTGCCCATGACGGGCCGATGCGGCTCGATGCGTATATGCAGGCCTGCCTGCTGCATCCCGACTGGGGTTATTACACCACCCAACACCCGTTTGGGCAGACCGGCGATTTTGTCACCGCACCCGAGATCAGTCAGATGTTTGGCGAATTGATGGGTCTGGCGCTGGGGCAGTCCTGGCTGGATCACGGAGCGCCCGCGCCCTTTACCCTTGCGGAATTGGGACCGGGGCGGGGTACGTTGATGGCCGATATGTTGCGCGCCTGCGCCAAGGTGCCGGGTTTCATCGACGCGGCCCAGATCACGTTGGTCGAGGCGTCACCGGTATTGGAGGCCGAACAACGCGAGGCACTGGCCGGATATGCGGTGCGTTGGATACCCGATGCCAGCGCCCTGCCCGACCAACCGCTGTTCGTGGTCGCAAATGAGTTTTTTGATGCGCTCCCGATTCGCCAGTTCGTGCGCGCCGGCGCTGCATGGCGCGAGCGGCAGGTGGGGATGACTGACGGGAATTTGTCGTTTGGGCTGGGTCCGGTGTTGCCACAACCCGTGCTGAACGACCGCTTGGTGGATACCGAAGACGGCGCGCTGGTGGAACTGTGCAGTGCCGCAGCCCCGATCATCGACGCCATCGCTCGTCGGATTGGCAGTCATGGAGGCGTGGCGCTGATCATTGATTATGGCGATTGGCAGTCACTGGGGGATACCTTGCAAGCGGTGCAAAACCATACCCCAGTTGATGTGCTTGCCACCCCCGGACAGTCTGATCTGACCGCGCATGTGGATTTTGCGGCGCTGGCCGGGGCCGCCTCAGCCTGCGCGCATAGTCGCGTCACGCCGCAGGGCGTGTTTCTGGAACGCCTTGGCATCAGCGGCAGGGCTGCGCGACTGGCCCAAAGCCTGACCGGCCCCGCGCTCGAGAGTCATATCGCCGCACATCGACGGTTGACGCACCCCGAAGAAATGGGAAACTTGTTCAAGGTGATGGGGCTATATCAAACGGGACAGACCCCGCCACCGGGACTGGAGCCATGACGCTTGAAATTCTGACATCAGACAGCCTTGCACCTCTGCGCCACGGGTTCTTTACCCGGCGGGGCGGTGCGTCATCTGGCGTATTTGCAGGGCTGAACTGCGGCTCAGGCAGCTCTGATCAGACCGAGATTGTGGCGATCAACCGTGCCCGCGCAGCCGAGGCAATGGGGGTCGCGCCTGAAAACCTGCTTGGTGTGCATCAGGTCCATTCCGCGACGGCATTGCATGTGACCGGACCGATGCCGCAAAAGCCGCGTGCCGATGCGATGGTGACAAGCACCCCCGGTATTGCGCTGTCTGTCCTAACTGCGGATTGTCAGCCGGTGCTGTTTGCCGATGTGGAGGCGGGCGTGATCGGGGCGGCCCATGCGGGCTGGCGCGGTGCGCTGGACGGCGTGCTGGAGGCCACCGTTGATGCAATGATAGAGTTGGGTGCTGCGCGCGAAAACATCACCGCCGTGATCGGGCCGTCGATTTCGCAGCGCGCCTATGAGGTGGGCCCCGAGTTTCTCGATAACTTTCTGGCGGCCGATCCCAGCTTCTCGCGGTATTTCATCCAAGGCGACGGTGATCGGATGCTGTTTGACCTGCCCGGCTTTGGCCTTAACCGGTTGCGTGCCGCCGGGATAGGCCATGCAGAGTGGACGCGCCACTGCACCTATCATGATGCCGAGCGATTCTATTCCTACCGCCGCACGACCCACGCCAAAGAAGCGGACTATGGCCGCTTGATCGCCGCGATCACGCTCTGATCTGGGCAGGATTGGGGCAGATTTGGCCGCGCTTGCGCCGCAAAGCGAGGTGCGAAATCGGAAACAATCCGTCAAATTTCAAAGAACTGACCACACCAGCGCGCCTGTTTTCGTTGAAAACAAAGAGTTTTTCAAATTTGGGCAAGAGCACCACAAATGACCCAAAAGAACGCCGAATTTATGTCGAGTTTTTTCCAAACTGCCAAAAACCAGCCCGATTGCTCCGTCATATTGATCTCAAGCAAGGGCAGACGCCCAGCAGACATACTGAGAGGACTGAGCCATGAAAACCAACAAGCGCTTCATCAAGTCGGTTGTAGAAACAGCAGCCAAGAACGACACTGTCATGCCTTGGGCCCGCGGGACACGCCGCGCCGCGTTTATCGCCAAGCGCAATGCGACCCCCGTCGAACGCAAGACGGCTTGATCCTCTAGACCACTCCTCCCCTGGCACCGCCCAAACCACGGCGCGGTGCCCCTTTTCCCTCTGTCGCGTTGATTCGCTTCAGGGGGTTTTCTTTTGCCCGAATGTGGCAGCCACCCCCTGAAATGCGGAAACAGAAAGGCCGATTTCCCTCAAATTGGACCGAAACAAGGCGTTAATGTTGTTCATACTTTGACAATCCGGGCCAGACGTGACGATTTAATCGGCATAGACCAGAAATGACACCAACACGTTATTTCCGTGCCGTCGGTGGGGGCCGACGCGGATGTGACAGACCGATAAAGGTTTTCGCATGACACCAATTGCTGCTCCGGCTCAGCGCCTTCAAAGTACGTCCAAGACCTCAGGCGGGTTTGACCTGTCCGGTTCAGGGTCTTCCACCGGTGGGATACGCCCGGCGGCAACGATCCCGACGCGCAGCTACGAAGTGGCTGCATTGCGCGCCGATGGATCGCTTTACATCGGTCAGGACAATGCCCCTGCCCTGCCGCTGTTCGAATCCGCATTTTCGGCCTTTGCGCGCGGCACGTTGATCAACACGGTACAGGGCGATATCGCTGTCGAGGATTTGCAACCCGGTGTCATGGTCAATACGTCATCTGGCGAGCCGGCCCAGCTGATCTGGGTCGGGTCGAGCAACTTTATTCCTGCGGATGCTGGGCGGCGCACGCCGCTGATCCGGATCATGACGGACAGTTTCGGCCAGGGCCGCCCCAGTTCGTTTCTGACAGTCGGCCCCGCCGCGCGCGTGCTGCACACGCCGCACCATCTGCGCGGCGAAGCAGGCGGCACACAGATGTTGACCCCGGTGCGCGAATTCATCGATGGGGTGAATGTGATCGAAGTGGTGCCGCCAACGCCGGTGCGCCTGTTTCACATCTGCCTGTCGCGCCATGCCGCGATCAAGGCAGGCGGGATCGAAATGGAAACATTCCACCCCGGCGCCAATGCAACGCGGTCCGTGTCACATTCGCTGCGCGATCGGTTCTTGTCGATGTTTCCGCAGATCAGCCACGCGACCGATTTTGGCCCGCTGGCGCACCCCCGCGCGCCCGAAGCGGACGCCGAGGCCGTGCCGAACTGAAGGCAATCAGGGCGCTGTTGCCAACCGCGCCTCAAGCACGTCGAAGGGCACGCCCGGTTCGTCTTTCGCGCCGCGAATGACGAGGCTGGTCTTGACGCTGGCAACATTCGGGGTTGTCAGCAACTGCCCTGTCAGAAAGCTTTGAAAGCTCGACAGGTCCGGGGCGACACATTTGAGGACGAAGTCCACCTCGCCGTTCAGCATGTGACATTCACGTACAAGCGGCCAGTCGCGGCATTTCTGTTCAAAGGCGCTCAGATCGACCTCGGCTTGGCTGGCAAGCCCAACCATGGCGAACACCTGCACCTCGAATCCCAACGCGCGCGCGGCGACGTCGGCGTGATAGCCCTTGATATACCCCTGCTCTTCGAGGGTGCGGACCCGGCGCAGGCAAGGTGGCGCTGAAATACCGACGCGTTTCGCCAATTCGACATTGGTCATCCGACCGTCAGCCTGAAGTTCAGCCAAGATCATCCGATCTATCGGATCAAGCCGTGTACCTGCCATACTATCCTCATTGAATTTTCGATTCTTATAGCAGCATCGCCATTACGCGCAATAATGTTTCACCCGAGCGCAAGATTCTTTCTGCTTGATTGATCCGGTGGGGCGCCTGGCCCCGTTGCCGCAGGCTGCGTTCTCTCGTCGAGTTTTGTTTCGTAAGGTGCAAGCGGGCGTACGTCTGCGTGACTCAGAAGGCCACCCTGCACAGGAGGGGTTTAATGGCCGCGCGCGCGCCGCTATATGAGGCGGGCATTATCAAAGAAAAACCGGGGGCGCCAGATGGCCGAAACACGTAAGACGAAAGTTCTGATCATCGGCTCCGGCCCTGCGGGCTATACCGCCGGGGTCTATGCCAGCCGGGCGATGCTGAACCCCATTCTGGTGCAGGGCATCGAGCCGGGCGGGCAGTTGACCACCACAACCGAGGTTGAAAACTGGCCTGGCGACAGCGAAGTGCAAGGCCCCGACCTGATGATCCGGATGCAGGATCACGCCAAGGCGATGGGAACAGAGATCATTGGTGACATCATCACTGATCTGGATCTGTCCAGCCGCCCCTTTCATGCCAAAGGTGACAGCGGCACCACTTATGTGGCTGATGCCGTGATCCTGGCCACGGGGGCGCGCGCGAAATGGCTCGGCCTGGAAAGCGAAGAAAAGTTCAAAGGTTTTGGCGTGTCGGCCTGTGCCACCTGTGACGGATTTTTCTACCGGGGCAAAGAAATCGTGGTGATCGGCGGCGGCAATACCGCTGTAGAAGAAGCGCTGTTTCTGACCAATTTTGCGTCTAAAGTGACGCTGATCCACCGCCGCGACGAATTGCGGGCGGAAAAAATCTTGATCGACCGCTTGATGAAGAACCCCAAGATCGAGACGCTGTGGTTTCACCAACTTGAGGAGGTCTATGGCACCGATAGCCCACTGGGCGTCGAAGGTGTGAAGGTTAAGCACACCAAGACCGGTGAGATCACCGACATCCCCGCCAAGGGCGTCTTTGTTGCCATCGGCCATGCACCGGCAAATGAGCTGGTGAAGGATGTGCTGGAAACCCACATGGGCGGCTATGTCGTGACCAAGCCTGACAGTACAGAGACCTCGATTCCGGGCGTGTTTGCTGCGGGTGATCTGACCGACCACAAATACCGTCAGGCGGTAACAAGTGCGGGCATGGGCTGCATGGCGGCGCTGGAGGCCGAGCGTTTTCTAGCCGAAGTTGGCGATGACGCAGGCAAGGACACATCATTGCCGCTGGGATATGGCGCTGAAATCACCGAAGAAGTGTGATACGTAGCTTCCATAGCAACTGTGTTCTGAATTTTCGTCTGCGGCAAAACACTTGTCGCAGACGTCTTGAATTCTGCAACATTTCATTCCTTTGGGGTCGGAAATCGCCCCAATCACTAGACTTTAACCCTGATCAGGCGGTATTGCGCCCTTGATTACGACCAACCGCGCCAGTCATTCAACACGAGTATAGTATGTCAATGCCAAGCAACCTTTCCCCGATCCCCGAACTTTACGTTTCCTACGAGTCTGCGCAAAAGCTCAAGTCTGAGGCCGGGGATCTGGTCAGCCACGATCTGACGCCGCGCCAGATCTGCGATCTGGAATTGCTGATGAACGGTGGTTTCAACCCACTGAAAGGTTTTCTGAGTGAGGAAGACTATAACGGTGTTGTCGACAACCTGCGTCTTGCAGATGGCACGCTGTGGCCGATGCCGATCAATCTGGATGTGTCAGAGGAATTCGCCGCCAAGCTCGAAGTGGGACAGGACATTGCCCTGCGCGATCAGGAAGGTGTGATCCTTGCCACCATGACCGTGACCGACCGTTGGGAGCCGAACAAAGCCCACGAGGCCGAGAAAGTCTTTGGCGCGGATGACGATGCACACCCGGCAGTGAATTACCTGCACAACCAGGCTGGCAAGATCTATTTGGGCGGCCCGATCACCGGTATCCAGCAGCCTGTTCACTATGATTTCCGCGCACGTCGCGACACACCCAACGAATTGCGGGCCTATTTCCGCAAACTGGGTTGGCGCCGCATCGTCGCGTTTCAAACCCGCAACCCGCTGCACCGCGCACATCAGGAACTGACGTTCCGTGCCGCGCGCGAGGCGCAGGCCAACCTGCTGATCCACCCGGTTGTCGGCATGACAAAACCCGGCGATGTCGATCACTTTACCCGCGTGCGCTGCTATGAGGCGGTGTTGGACAAATATGCCGCTGCCACGACCACGATGAGCCTGCTGAACCTTGCCATGCGTATGGCAGGCCCGCGAGAGGCGGTCTGGCACGGCCTGATCCGCAAAAACCACGGCTGCACGCACTTTATCGTCGGCCGCGACCACGCAGGCCCCGGCAAGAATTCGGCAGGCGATGATTTCTATGGCCCCTACGACGCACAGGATTTGTTCCGCGAGCATCAAGAGGAAATGGGCATCGAGATGGTCGATTTCAAACACATGGTTTATGTGCAGGAACGCGCCCAGTACGAACCCAATGACGAGATTGCCGACAAGGACAACGTAACGATCCTGAACATCTCGGGGACGGAATTGCGCCGCCGTCTGCAAGAGGGGTTGGAGATTCCGGAATGGTTCTCGTTCCCCGAAGTGGTCAAGGAGCTGCGCCGCACCCGCCCACCGCGGAGCCAGCAGGGTTTCACCGTGTTCTTCACCGGTTTTTCCGGGTCGGGTAAATCCACCATTGCCAACGCGTTGATGGTTAAACTGATGGAAATGGGCGGCCGTCCTGTAACGCTGCTGGACGGTGACATTGTACGCAAAAATCTGTCGTCCGAACTGGGTTTTTCCAAAGAGCATCGCGATTTGAACATCCGCCGCATCGGATATGTCGCGTCTGAGATCACCAAGAACGGCGGCATCGCAATTTGTGCGCCCATCGCCCCCTATGCCACCACGCGCCGTGCTGTGCGCGAAGACGTCGAAAGCTTTGGTGCCTTTGTCGAGGTCCATGTGGCGACCAGCATCGAGGAATGCGAACGCCGCGACCGCAAGGGGCTGTACAAGCTGGCACGAGAAGGCAAGATCAAGGAATTCACCGGGATTTCTGACCCCTATGACGCGCCCAAGAATGCTGAGCTGGTTCTGGATACTGAGAATATCGATGTCGACAACTGCGCGCATCAGGTATTGCTGAAGCTTGAAAATATGGGGCTGATCAAAGGGTAATCCGCCCTTCGGCACGCCACGGTGAAACGCAGCCCCAGGGCTGCGTTTTGCGTTCTAAAGGCTGTCCAGCACCGACTGAGCCGCGCGCCCTTCGAGGTCGCCCCAATGGGCAGCCCGCGATTTATCCGCGCGTAACGCCGGGATCAGCCGGTCGAACTGGTTTTGACTGGCCGCCGAAATAGCAGCTTTCAACTCCTCTGCGCTATTGCAGATCACCATACCCTCAGTGTCGAAAAAATCGCCAATATTGGGGCAGCCCCAGTAGATCGGAACCGCCTCGCAGAGCACGGCGTCGACAATCTTTTCGGTAAAATAGTTCGGCTCTTGGATGTTTTCGATCACGACCGAAAACCTATACGGGGCCAGACCATCCGCCTTGTCCTCAAAGGGGGCAAAGCCGCGCCCAAGCACGTCAACATCCAGATCCCGGGACTGAACAAAGGACACCATATCGTGGCGCAAAAGATGCCCCTCAAGATCGCGTTTGGTTGAGGCGATCAACGACATGTGTCGGCTTTTGGTTACGTCCAGTTCGCTATGGTCTGGTATCCAGGTGGTGCCGAATGGATGTTTGATCCCATTGGGGATAGCGCTGAGCAGGTTATCGTTATGGGTTAGCACCCTGAAGAAGCGGCGATAGGTCCAGCGAAGCAATTTCAAGTGACGCGCGTGGATCATTGCGGGCTCGACAACCATGACGGATACCTTGGCCTTCACCCCCCAGTCGGGCTGAAAATGCAGGCCCGTTTTCGGATAAACAATCAGATGATCATCAGGCGACAGATCGGCCAGCGTCCCGTTTCGCAACCGCGCAGGACGCCCCAAGGGCCAGTGCAGATCATCCAGCGGACGCCCTGCATGGCGGCGGCCCAGCTTTTGTCCGTAGGGCAGAATGGCGATGGCGTGTGTCGGCATGGGGCGTTCCTGTTTGATTGGCCTGTCCTAGCTGACGTTTTCGGGTAGGAAAACCTTTCCTGACATCACGATGGTCCCCTGCCCGGCCACCTGCACCCCAGTTATGGCATCGCGTGGCCCTAGCACGGTGACCTGCGCCTGTCCGGGGCGCCCCATGCCGTGGCCCTGTTCGGCAACAAAATCAGGGGTATCGATTAACCCCTGTGCCCAAAGATAGGCCGCCATCGCACCGGTGGCCGAACCGGTGAACGGGTCTTCGGCGGGGCTGGGTGGCGCGATCAGCAGGCGTGAATATGTATCGCCCGCCGGTGTCGCCCCTTCGAGGCACACCCAGAACGGTTCCATCATATCAACCCCATCTTGTCCGAGGGCCACCGAATAGCGTGCCAGCGCATCGACATCCAGACGCAACTTCTCAAGCGTCTGTCGGTCGCGAACGAGGGTGATGCAAAACGGCAATCCGGTCGAGACGATCTGTGGCTGCCCAATGATATCGTCGCCCAACAGCCCGCCCACAGCCGCGACCAGTGAAGGGTCGACCAGCGGGCCAAATTTCGGCGCGACCTGTGTCATCGTTATCAGCGCGCCGTCGACGTTGACCGCGACGACACCGGCCCCAGTTTCTAACGTGAGCGTGCCCTCGCCGATGATACCGCGATGGCGCAGGGCCGCAACGGTGGCAATGGTCGGATGGCCGGCAAAAGGAATTTCGCGACTGGCGAGGTAGTATTTCACGCGGAAGTCCGCGACATCGGACGGACCGGTAAAGGTACATTCTACGAGTGACGTTTCGCGCACGTAGGCCATGCAGATTTCATCGCTTAACCCGGCACCGCCGTGCACCACGGCACATCCGTTGCCGCCAAACGCGTGGTCGGTAAAGGCATCAACCCAGTCAAAATCATATTCCATTGCACACCCATCACGTAAGAAAGGCCGCAGAACATGCTGCGGCCTTGGTTCATCTTACACGGTACCGTGCCTGTGCGTGGCGTCAATGCACCAAGACAGGCGCGTAGTCATGTTCACGCGCGAGGGCAAAAGCCAGTTTGCGGTCACCTACGAGCGCCAGTTGCTGGCCCTGTGCATCATGCACGGCGTACAGCAATTCAAGCCCTTCGGCCTGATCGCGCACTTCGCGGGGCAGGTCCGTCACGGCGATGGTTTTGACATAAACCGTGCGGTCGCCGGAATGGGTAATCTCTTCGTGCATGATGTTAACCCTTCTTTATCTTGATGGTCTGCACCACCGTTTCAGGTTTGGCGCGGGTCAGGTCCACGTGCAGCAGACCATTTTCCATCACCGCGTCGCCCACCTCGACCCCATCGGCCAAAACAAAAGACCGCTGGAACTGCCGTGCAGCGATGCCATGGTGCAGAAACACCCGGTCCTCGCCAGCGTCGGTCTGTCGGCCCCGGATGACCAGCTGTCTATCTTCAACGGTTATCGAAAGATCCTGTTCCGAAAAACCTGCCACCGCCAAGGTGATGCGGTAGCTGAAATCAGATGTTTGTTCGATATTGAACGGCGGATAACCTTCGTTACCGGCTTTGGCGCTGCGTTCCAGCACCCTTTCCAATTGCTCAAACCCCAGCATGTGAGGATAAGAGGCAAGCGTCAGTTTCGTCATGCGACACGTCCTTATCAGGTCAAGCGACAGTCATATCAGGCCCCGCAACCGGCAACCTGATGGGATAAATATGGGGGTGCTTGTGCATCTGTGCAAGGGCTATGCCAAACGGTCACAAAAGCTTATATTCTCAGAACCAGTGCTAACGGAATCACCTGACCCATGAACGCCCCCACCGATCTGTCGATGAAGAATGACGATGTGTTGCGCGTCGAACTTGAGGTGTTTCGCCGTGAACACCGCGATCTCGACGATGCCATTCATGCGCTTGTCGAAAAAGGCACCGGGGACCAACTGACCTTGCAACGCCTGAAAAAGCGCAAACTGCGCCTCAAGGATCTGATCGCACAGATCGACGATCGCCTGACCCCCGACATTATAGCCTGATTGCCCGACTTTCGCGCATTGCCACCTCGTGTTGCATGGGTATAGTGCGCGCTCTGATCCATGACCAAAAGGCCACAGCGCTATGACCACGCCCCCGGTTGGCATCATCATGGGGTCCCAGTCCGACTGGGCCACCATGCGCGAGGCAGCAACGCTGCTGGACGAGTTGAACATTGCCTATGAGGCCCGCATCGTGTCGGCGCATCGCACGCCGGACAGGTTGTGGGATTATGGCAAGACCGCCGTCGACCGCGGCCTGCAGGTGATCATCGCCGGTGCGGGTGGGGCGGCGCATCTACCGGGCATGATGGCATCCAAGACCCGCGTGCCGGTGATCGGTGTCCCGGTGCAGACCAAGGCGCTGTCGGGTGTGGATTCGCTTTATTCCATTCTGCAGATGCCGCGCGGATTTCCAGTGGCGACCATGGCCATTGGTGCGGCCGGCGCGGCCAATGCGGCACTGATGGCTGCCGGTATTCTTGCCTTGCAGGACAAAGGCATCGCACAACGGCTGGACGATTGGCGCAGCGCGCTGAGCGCGTCGATCCCACAGGTGCCTGATGACAGTTGAACCGTTAAAGACCGGGGCCACGATCGGCATTCTGGGCGGCGGCCAACTGGGCCGTATGCTGTCAGTCGCCGCCGCACGGTTGGGTTTTCGCACCCATATTTTCGAACCGGGCGCAGACGCCCCTGCCGGGGATGTGGCACATGCCGTCACAACAGCGCCTTATGATGATCACGCCGCATTAAGGGCCTTTGCCAACGCCTGCGACGTCGTCACGTTTGAATTTGAAAACGTCCCGACCGACGCGCTGGACGTGGTCGAAGCCATCACGCCGATCCGGCCCGGTCGAGAGGCGTTGCGCATTTCGCAGGACCGCCTGACGGAAAAGAACTTTCTGCGTGATCTGGGGCTGAACGTCGCCCCCTTTGCAGATATTCCTGATGCCGCCGCACTTGATGCCGCGCTAAAAACAATCGGCGCGCCCGCGATCCTCAAAACCCGCCGGTTCGGCTATGACGGCAAGGGGCAATCCCGCCTGCGTGATACCGATGACGCCGCACGCGCCATTGCGGATATGAACGGTGCGCCAGCGCTTCTCGAAGGGTTTGTCAATTTCAGCATCGAGGTGTCGGTGATTGCCGCGCGCAGCGCGACCGGCGAAGTGGCCTGTTTCGACCCCGGCGAAAACGTGCACCGCGACGGGATTTTGCACAGCACCACGGTTCCCGCCCAACTGAACCATGGGCAGCGCACGGATGCGATCCTGCTGGCCGGGCGCATTCTGAATGCGCTGGACTATGTTGGCGTGATGGGCGTCGAACTGTTCGTGACGCCGCAGGGATTGGTCGTCAACGAGATCGCACCACGGGTGCATAATTCCGGCCATTGGACGCAGAACGGTTGCACCGTGGATCAATTCGAGCAGCACATCCGCGCTGTCGCCGGATGGCAATTGGGCGACGGGCAGCGTTATGCGGATGTCGTGATGGAAAACCTGATCGGCGACGATATGGACCGGGTGCCAGAACTGGCGCGCGCGCGCGACACCGCGCTGCATCTTTATGGCAAGTTGGACGTTAAACCGGGCCGCAAGATGGGCCACGTCAATCGGATCACCCGCGCCTAAAGATATCAGCGCGCAGCAAAGCGTTCAGCGATGGCGCCGTTCATATAGCTGACGCGCCCCTGAACAAGCGTCGCGGCCACGCGGCGCGTTTTGGCATCAAGAACCACCAGATCAGCCCGCAGACCGGGGCGCAGCGCGCCGCGGTCTTTCAGCCCAAGTACCGCCGCAGGGCCGGATGACACCAGTGACCACGCGTCGTTAAGGCTTGCCACGCCGCTATCGGCCAACATCAGCGCCGCGCGGCGGGGTGAGGGATAGTGATAATCCGACGCCAGCGCGTGACACATGCCCATGCTGATCAGGTCCAGCGCCGACAAGTTACCGTTGTGCGACCCGCCCCGCACGACGTTGGGCGCGCCCATCACCACCGCATCGCCCGCGACAAACGCCGCCTCTGCCGCCGCGTGGGTTTCCGGAAATTCTGCCAGTGTCACACCGCGTGCGCGCCATGCCGCGCGGATTTCGGGGGTTTGGTCGTCATGACTGCCCATCAACACGCCGTGCTGCGCGAGAATTGTGCAAAGCTGGTCAAGAGCAGCGGGCACCGCGTCGCGCCCGCTGTGTAGGTCCTGCATCTGAGCCAGATGGCTTTCGGGGCTGCGCCCAGCCTTGAGCGCCTGGCCCACCAGACGTTTGGGGGTCTTACCCGCCGCCAACCGGTCATGCGGCAAATGATCGTTAAAGACGACGTAGTTCACGCCCCACTCTGCCAGACGGGCAGGCAAACTGGCATGCAGGTCAAGCAGATGGGTCTCAAACCGCAACTGCGCGCGCAGGTCGGTGACCACGTCGGGCGCAGTGGCGCGTATGGCGTCAAAAACCTGATCGGCAAATTCCAGCCCCCGCAGTCCGCCTTCCCAACTGACAAACTGCGCGAGCACCGCAGTGGTGATACCATTTGCGGCCAGTTCTGCCTCGGCGGCAATCAAACCTTCTGACATTTGCTTCATTGCGCCGCGACGCGGGGCCAGATGGCGCTCAAAACCATCGCCGTGCAGATCGACGATCCCCGGAAGGATAAGAAACCCTGCTAAATCAACGGCATGCCCAACTGACATGTCAACAATCTGTCCCTTGGCGATCGACAGGGTCACACGCTGTAGCCCGTCGTCGAGAAGAACCTGCGCGCCGGTCAGATCAAGGTTTGGCATCTTCAGGCTCCATCCCCGGCAGACATCTGCCCTCGGAACACCCAATCGAATCGAGCACGCCATCAAACCATGTCATCGACCGGTCAAACTTCCCCCGGTTCAAAAAGGCCATCGTTTCGGCAATGACGCGCGGATTGTTCATCATGAATGTGTGGCTGACCGGCAATACGATATGGTCGCGCATCCCGGCCACGCGGGTTGATGTGACCGATACTTTACCATCATCCGCGCCGGGCAGAAGCGTCGAAAAATAGGGGTTCAGCGATTGTGTTCCTGCGATCACGCCCAGTTCGAACGACACAGGCGGCAGGCCGCGTGGAACCGACCCCTCTCCCGTGCCCATCTGCGCCCCGGCCGGGCCGTTCATCCAATCAAAGGCGGCGATATCGCCCAGTTCGTCGACCACTTCGCTTCCCTGGTTTGGCGGGCCAAGCATGACAACGCGCCCGATCCGGTCATCGCCATTTTCAAGCACCCAACGCCGCACCAGAATGCCGCCCATTGAGTGTGTTACGAAATCGACCTTTTGTGTCCCGCATTCGGCCACAGCGGCGGGCAAGGTCTGCTTGACCAAAGCCTCCACCGGCGCTTCGGTTGACGGGTAGCCGGGGCGCACGACGCGGTAACCTTCTGCGGCCAGCGCGGTTTCCATCAGCGCAAATGACGACTCACTGCGGGCCAGGCCGTGCAGCAAGACAACGCAGCGCGTCTGCGCCTCGGCCAAGAGCGCCGATGGCAGCGCAAGCGACAATAGCGCAAGGAACAGGGTGTAGGAACGGTTGGACATTTCTTGCAGATAAACCGAATGCACGTGTTGTGAAATGGTATTGCGTGGTGACTTTACGAAACTTTCGGCCCGTGGCACCTTGCAGTGCGCGCAGGGGGTCAGCGCTGGTCTACGGGAACTGACCGCGCGCTGAGGGCCCAAGCGATGCCACCGAGCACCAGCATCGTTGCAATCAACAAGGTCGTGGTCACCGCTTCGCCCAGCACGATCACCCCGCCGATCATCGCGATGACCGGTACACTCAACTGAATAACGGCCGCGGCGGATGCGTCGAGCTGGCGCAGAACCTTATACCAAAGCGCATAGCCAAGCCCGGACGTCAGCCCGCCACACAGCATACCCAGCGCAACGCCCGTCCAACTGAGCACCAGACCGGTTCCTGCCAGAAGGATCAGCATCAGCGGCAAGCAAAGCAGGAAATTTGCGGCAGTCGCTGCGAGAGGATCTGCGGCGCGACGACCGACGATCGTATAAGCAGCCCAGCCGATCCCGGCAAAGATCATCAGGACCGTCCCCGACAGGCTGCTTGCCCCACCCGCACCAGGCCAAAGCGCAAGTAGCAGTCCCAAAAATGCAACGCCCGCCCCGGCCAGTTGTCGCCGCGTCGGCGCATGTCCGGTAAGCGCGCTGTGTGCGAACATCGTAATCTGCACGACCCCAAATAGGATCAGAGCGCCCAATCCGGCGTCCAGCGTCAGATATGCCAAAGTAAACCCGATCATATAAACGGCGAGGCTGAGCGCGCCCGGAATACGATTGCGCCGAAGCAGTGGCAGGCCCCCGCCCCTTGCGTTGATCAACATGCCCAGTACCAATGCGCCCGAGGCCACCCGCACCAGCGCAAAGCCTGAAGGGTCGATATGTCCGGCTTCGATCGCCAAGCGGGTCAACACGGAGTTGGCGGCAAAGGCGACCATTGTCGCGGCTGTCAGTAAGGCGAGTTGCATGACATGGGCTTATCGTCAGAAAGCCGTTACGCCAAGTGGAATACTGCACGACAAACTCAGGCACGCCGGGCGGAGAAGATAAATTCGTCGGGTGCCGCTAACCCCGCCACCATCTCATCAACCTGTTGTGGAACAATGTCGATTGCGCGCAGCCTTTGTGAAGAGAGAGTGTTTTCAAGCACAGCTTGCAGCACCTCTGCCAGGTGTTCCTGCACCCCGGCATCGCTGAACGCAGCAACGACACCCTGGCGGATGGTCTCGCGCTGCTCGACGAGCTGGTGCTGCAATTGCCGTTCCTGATGCGCCCGCTGCAGGGCATTTCGCATGGCACGGCTGAGTGCTTCGGGGCTTATCGAGAAAATCATGGAAACCACTTTGCATTGCCTGCACGGCGGTGTCGACACTGCCATTTCCGGTCATCATGATTTTGGCCACGTCATGATTTCGCTCCGCTCGGCTTATCGTATCAAGCGCCATCAAGCCATCGCCACGCGGCAGGCGGTAGTCGATCATGATCAGGTCATATTGCACGCGCTCTACCGCAGTTTCGAATTCTTCCAGATTTCCCGCTTCATCAAACTGGATAGCAATATCGCCTTTACCACCCAGCCGTTGGATACGCCTGCGGTCAAAGCTACTGTCATCCAGCAAAAGCGCACGGACCAGCTTTGGCGTGGCAAAGTGTTGCTGCGCGTGCATGTCGGCGGCGCGTGCTGTGTCCCGCATACTGTTATCCCATCTAGTCCAGTGGAAGCCATGATTTCACAAAAGAATGACCAATTGGCGCGCCTTTCTGACAAAAGACCGCCCCGAGCGAAAACGTGAAGTAGAGCCGCGATACATTCAGGTTTCGATGCCAATGGGTGTCTGCGACATCCTCACTTCGATGCAACTGCCACGGCCATACGGGGATGCAACCAATCTCGCGCGCCCGCCGTATTGCGCGGCGATCTTGCGCACATTGGCAAGGCCCAGGCCGCTGCCTTCAACTTCGTCGCGCGAGCGCAGCGTTGTCATCGCGCCAAAAACCTTTTCGTGGAATTCCTCTGGAATGCCCGGCCCATCGTCAGACACGGCCAAAACGGTAGCGCCGCCATCGCGGACGCTGGTAATCACGACACGGCCTGACGGTTTGTCGTGGTGTTTGATCGCGTTGCTGATCAAAGCAGTCAATAAAGTCATTATGTCCCGATCCCCGACCGTAACGACCGGGCAATCGAACGCGCGGATTATGGTGAATGATTTAGGCGGATTTAGTTCCTCCAACACCTCATCCAGTGCTGTGTCGAGATTGATTTCCCGCGTGGTTTGCATGCGGCCGATACGCGAAAATGTCAGCAAATCCATCAACATCTTGTCAAGCCGAGCGGTATGCCTGTTCATCAGTTGGATCGACGTTTCTACCTGCCCGCCCATCTCGAACCCGGCGGCTTCCAGATCCTCCGCTATCCATTGTGGCAATTCTAGCAAGGCCCTTACCGAACTGCGCACGTCATGGCTGATCAGATAGATGAATTCATCTATGTCCTGCGGTTTCCCCTCGTCTTGAACGGCGTTACGCGACACCGGAACGGCAGGGCGGTTGGGCAGGGGATGTGTCATGATACCTCGTACTTGTCGTTCGCTATCCAGATAACGTCACGACGTTGAAGAACACTTAACATCAGCGATGTTGCCCCCTGCTCAACCCAAGTCACGAAGAAGTCGGCGCGCCGTTTGGGGGTACTTCCCCCGAAGCCTCTGCCAGCGTTCCACCTGGGCGGCGCGGCCAATTCGATTGGTGATCAGTTCCCATTCCTGCGCCACACGCCCCAAGGCCATGGCGGGCGTCAACTGCCCGTGCAGCGCGGCATCTAACCCCTTGCCAAGCGTATGGAAATATTCGGACTGCCCCCTGAGATAGAGGTCCGGAATTGCACCCTCTAAAGATTGTCGCTGAACCGCGAGGAACGGCTGCGAATACGCCGCCCCGATGCCCGCATCGCTATAATGCTCGGGCCGATAGGGATCGAAGAACCCACCGGCCTGACGAATAGCAAGGGTCGACATTTCCGGACTGCACGCAAAGAGCGAAAAGAGATAGGCCAATTCAGGCTCCGGCGAAACCGAACTGACGACAAAACTCCACCCCCAATTGAAATATGGCGTTGTTAAAAATCCCCCGTTCACGTCTCCGCCCGGCGTCGGGCCAAACAGCATCTGCCCGCGCATCTTGGACGAATTGCTATTGAGGTATTTCTGCGTCCCGCCCCAACCGATGTTGCAATAAACATCGCCCTGCGCGTAGCGTTTCCAGTTTTCGAATAAACCCAGCCTGCCTGCCTCCGGCAGCAGACAATCTGTAATTGCGATCAAGTCTTCGAGAGCCGCGATGCCGGCGTCTCCGGCAATTTGGGGTGTCATATCTGGTGCCAACGGCCAGACGCCCTTGGCGTGGAAGCGCACCCACCATTCCCAGGCCAGATATCCCGGCGTGCGAAAAAGCAGCCCGCCAAATCGCCCTTGGTCTGGTTGGTGAAAAAACCTGATCTGTCGATCCAGATCCGCCCAAGTGTGCGGCAGGCGCAGTTTTTGACCAAACTGGTCTTCGTACAGGGTCTCCAGTGACGGATCTTGCATCATTGCCTTGTGATAAAACATCACATAGGCATCTCCATCCGTTTGAAATCCATAGGTTTTTCCATCAAATTTATCGCCGACTGAATATAGGATCCCGTCCCGAAAATCAGGCGGCTCGTAGCGCAGTGCAAAGTCGTCCAGCGGCCGGATCGCACCCGAATCGACCAGATCCGGCAAAGTAAAAGTGGCCGGCAACGCCACGTCAAACGTGCCCCGCCCCAGCATCGCGTCCAGCATCAATTCACTGTTGATCTGATCGACATCCACTATGACCAGCTCGATTTCAACCCCGGCCTGCGTCTTGAAAGCCGCCGCAACGGGGGCCAGGTTTGCCTCTGACCCTCTGGGTAACAGGACGGAGATTGGCCTGGTGCGGGCTGAGAACTTATCGCGGACGGTCTGTGCCGTTACGGTCGCCAATGGCGCTGCAGATGCCCCGCCCGGCAGCGCCATCGCGGATGCCGTTGCCGCGAGACCGCACAGCATATCGCGGCGGTTCAAACTTGATCTGGCGCACCGCGCGAAAGCCATTGTGGTTCTGATCCTGTTTCCAATGCCGACTACATATTTTTGGCAACCTGCCTTGTGTCATCTAGAACGGGGTTTTTTAACATTAAGTTAAGTGGTGATCTTTAAACGTGGCGCATGGCCCTTGCACGCAATCCCAAGCTACGCCTCCAAGCCTCAGGTCGCCGCATCACCACCCGACTTCGGATGGTGCTGGGCTTGATCGCGGTGACAATCTGTATCGCGGGATTTGCATCGGCCTTGCAGCTCCGCACGATCCTGGACACACACAAGCAGCTGAACAGTCAGGCCCTTCCCATGTTCGCCCTGGCACAACGGACTGCGCGGGACTTGAACGCACTGTTTCTCGCGCTGGACACTCTGAATGCTGGCGGTACCGAAGATGATCTCGATACGGCGATGGCGGACATTGCCAACCATCGAACAAGCATTCAGCAGGACCTTGATAACCTGCGGGATTTTGGTCTGTCCGAACCGATAATCGACGCATTTCAACACCAGCTGAGCGCGGCAAAGACCACCGGAAACGAATTTCTGCAAAGCCACCTGGAAAAATCCCGGATAGACCGGGCGGTTGCGTCAGCCCTGATCGGGATATCAGCCGTACAGACAGACAGCCATGTTTTTCTCGACACACTGGCATCAGAAATCGCCCGCGATACCAACAGCTTGGTCCGCAACTACGCAGCCGTTAGCAGCAGCGGGCGGGACACCCCCGACCACGGGCTTTCCGCTTTGCTTTTGTCCGCCCTCAACCTCAACCATATCCGACTAGACCTCGATGCGGCGATCAACAGCGCCCTCGCCATCGGGACTGTCTATCGTCCGGAAACGATCGAACGTAGCAAATTGGTGGTATCAGACAGGCTGCGGGGGATAATCGGGCGCTTGTCCCAGATCGACGACAGAGCAGTGCAGCACCCGTTGGCGCAACATGTTTCTGCGCTGCGGCAGTTGATCCTAGGCGAGCAGGGTATTTTCGCACTGGTGGCCGCCCGAAACCGTCATGAAAATCAGTTCGTCAACATCCGCGCCACCAGATTGCCGCTGATTGCCGAAATATCAAACCTGTCATCTAATCTCATGCAGCAGACCCTTACGGGTGTAGAAACCGCGTCGCACAAACTCGATAATGCAATCTACCGGCTGTTGACCGTGATCGCGACAGTTTTGGCCTTTTCGCTTTTGATTATCGCGCTGACCGACAGATATGTCGTTGAACGCCAGTTCAACCGGCGCATCAAGACGCTGACCGGCGCAGTCACAGCAATCGCTGACGGCAAGCTTGACCATCCCATTCCCATCACGGGACGCGATGAGCTTGGTGAGATGGCGCAGTCGTTGGTTGTGTTTCGCCGCAACGCCGAAGAGTTGCGGCGCTCCAACATTGAGTTAGAAAAATTTGCCTATGTCGCGGCGCATGATCTGCGATCGCCCCTGCGCGCCATTCGCGAACTCAGCGCTTGGGTGGTCGAAGACGAGGACAACGTAATAAGCGTCGAAAGCAGGGCGTTCATGACCATGCTTCAAGACCGCATAGACCGTTTGAACCGTCTGCTGAACGATCTTTTGGATTACGCACGTGTCGGTCAAAATGATCCGCAAGTTGAACCTGTCGATCTGCATAATCTGGTCTGCGAAAACGCTCTGCTTGCCGATCCAGACGGCCGGTTTACCATCACCTACGACGGCCCTGACGCCCCTGTCGTCGACTACCCGACACAGCTGCAGCAAATCGTCGGAAATCTGCTTGGTAATGCGATCAAGCACCATGACCTCCCGCATGGGACAATTCGCGTGGTTGCGGCAGTTTCAGAAGGTCATCTGCATCTTGACGTCCAAGATGATGGTCCGGGCATCCCACCGCAGTACCAGACGCGCATTTTCGAGCTATTCCAAACCCTGAGCCCCCGTGACGAGGTGGAGGGTAGCGGGCTGGGCTTGGCCATAGTGCAAAAGCTGGTTCAGCATCGCAGGGGCAGTCTATCGCTGGCGTCTGATCCCTCGGTGAGGCGCGGTACCACCTTTAGCCTGAAAATCGCGTTGGCAGCAGCTCAGACTGCTTCAGGCAACCTGTCAGCGCAGGCCGCCGCATGAAAAAATTAGAAGGAACTGATGATGAGGCAGGAGACTTCCGAAGTGAAATTCTTAATCGTAGACGACGACACAGTCAGCGTGATGGCGATGCAGCGGGCTATGAGAAAGCTCAAGATCGTAAACGAAACCAAGGTGTGCAACGACGGCCAGCATGCGCTTGAATTCCTGCGAGCAGAGGTCTGCACCTATGGCCGCCTGCCCCCTTATATTATCACGCTCGATCTGAATATGCCGCGTATGGGCGGGCTGGAATTTCTGGAAGCCGTGCGCGCAGATCCGGCGCTGGCGCGTGTTATCGTGTTCGTCTTCACCACGTCGGACATGCCCAACGATGTGCAATCCGCCTACAGCAAGAACGTCGCAGGATATATTGTGAAAGAGAACCCGTCCGAAACCTTTGCCAAGGCTTTAGATATGTTGGATTCCTATGTCCGCATCGTTGAATTGCCCGCGTAAAAGGCATTTTTTCCGCGGGAAAAGTCGGGCGTCGGAACAAAAAAATGGGCGCGCCGGTTATGGCGCGCCCGTCGGTCGTTTCCCTTAGGGGGATGATTTACATCATGCCGCCCATGCCGCCCATGTCGGGCATGCCGCCGCCGCCGGAACCTTCTTTCGAAGGTTTGTCGGCAACCATGGCTTCGGTCGTGATCAGAAGACCGGCGATAGAAGCCGCGTCTTGCAGGGCTGTACGCACAACCTTGGCCGGGTCAATCACGCCGAACTTGAACATGTCGCCATATTCTTCGGTCTGCGCGTTGAAGCCGAACTTCAGGTCGTCGCTTTCGCGGATCTTGCCCGCCACGACGGAACCGTCGACGCCAGCGTTTTCAGCGATCTGACGCAGTGGTGCTTCCAGTGCCTTGCGCACAATGGAGATACCGACGTCTTGGTCGCTGTTTTCACCTTTCAGGCCTTCGAGCTTTTTACCGGCCTGGATCAGAGCGACACCACCACCAACAACGATACCTTCCTGAACAGCGGCGCGTGTCGCATTCAGTGCATCGTCAACGCGGTCTTTGCGCTCTTTCACTTCGGTTTCGGTCATCCCGCCAACGCGGATAACGGCAACACCGCCGGCCAGTTTGGCCACGCGCTCTTGCAGTTTTTCACGGTCGTAGTCGGATGTGGTTTCTTCGATCTGGTTACGGATCTGCGCCACACGTGCTTCGATTTCGGCTTTCTCGCCGGCACCGTCCACAACTGTGGTTTCGTCCTTGGTGATCGACACTTTCTTGGCCGAACCCAGCATATCCATTGTCACGGATTCCAGCTTCATGCCCAGATCTTCGGAGATCACCTGCCCGCCTGTCAGAACTGCAAGGTCTTGCAGCATGGCTTTGCGACGATCGCCGAAACCTGGTGCTTTGACAGCAGCGATTTTCAGACCGCCACGCAGCTTGTTCACAACCAAGGTCGCCAGGGCTTCGCCCTCAACGTCTTCGGCAATGATCAACAGCGGCTTTTGGCTTTGGATAACCTGCTCGAGCAGAGGCACCATTGGCTGAAGGCTCGACAGTTTCTTTTCGTGCAGCAGGATGATCACGTCTTCCAGCTCAACGGTCATTTTGTCGGTATTGGTGACAAAATACGGGCTCAGGTAGCCACGGTCGAACTGCATGCCTTCGACAACATCGGTCTCTGTTTCCAGACCTTTGTTTTCTTCGACGGTGATAACACCTTCGTTGCCAACTTTCTGCATCGCGTCTGCAATCTGACGGCCGATTTCTTTTTCGCCGTTTGCAGAGATGGTGCCGACCTGGGCGACTTCGTCGCTGTCAGATACGTCACGCGCCGCCGCTTTGATCGCTTCGACAACACGTGCTGTTGCCAAGTCGATACCGCGCTTGAGGTCCATCGGGTTCATGCCGGCGGCAACCGATTTCATGCCTTCTTTGACGATGGCTTGTGCCAGCACGGTGGCGGTTGTTGTACCGTCGCCTGCTTCGTCATTGGTGCGGCTGGCCACTTCTTTGACCATCTGCGCGCCCATATTTTCGAACTTGTCTTCCAGTTCGATTTCTTTCGCCACGGATACACCATCTTTGGTGATGCGCGGTGCGCCGAAAGATTTATCCAGAACCACGTTGCGGCCTTTGGGGCCCAGCGTGACTTTCACCGCGTCGGCCAGGATGTTCACACCCCGGAGCATACGATTACGGGCATCGGTGTCAAATTTGACGTCCTTAGCAGCCATGTTGTCTTCTCCTAAAATCTTGAATTGATGTCAGCGATTATCGATGGGTCTTTCGGCCGGATGGCTTACTCGATGATCCCCATGATGTCGCTTTCTTTCATCATCAGCAGTTCTTCGCCGTCGAGTGTGACCTCGGTACCGGACCATTTGCCGAACAGGATCTTGTCGCCGGCCTTCACAGCCATCTCGATCAGCTCGCCGTTGTCTTTGCGTGCGCCTGCGCCCACAGAAACAACTTCACCCTCAGAGGGCTTTTCCTTGGCGGAATCGGGGATGATAAGACCACCCTTGGTCTTTTCTTCGCTTTCCGTGCGGCGTACCAGCACGCGGTCATGAAGCGGTTTCAATGCCATCTTTGCAGCTCCTTAAGGCTCAAAGTTACTCTCCCAAGCCACCCCCTCCGGTCGAGGGGTGCAGCCGTTAGCACTCATCGTGTCCGAGTGATAACGACGCATAGCTATGCAGCGTCTGGCCCCGAGTCAACAAGATCATATGAAAAAATTTCGCGGTGTCGGCGCGGTTCAGCCTGTGCCCAGCACCCGCGCCGCAGTGGCCACCGCACCAGCGCCTGCCGGGGTCAGGCCATAGACCCCTTTATCGACTTTTTCAAACCACCCATAGTGATCGTCACGCATCATGCGGGTTGCCGCCGCAACGCCAGTTTCGCGTGCGACATCAGCGCCCTTGCAGGCTCCGGCCTCAAAAAGATAGACCGCCAATTTCAACGCATCCTGCCGATATGCGGTGATCAGCCCGGCGCGCGTCTGTCCGCCATCATTCGGATCACCCTGCCGCCGGGCGAATTCTCTCAGCAGGCGGGCTTGGCGTTTCGGGGATTTGCGCGGGCTATAAGGCCCCGGATCGCAATGCACCTCGACCAATGCATCGCTAAGCCGCACGGTGATCAGCCCCAGACCGAGCCGACGCGCCAGTGCCACATTATCCTTCAGCGCCTTGGCGAAACGTTTCCCCGGCTGGCGCGACACCGCCATATAGACGTCTTCTGATACGGCCAGCCGGGCCACACATTGATGAAAAAGCGCAAGCGAAAACCCCAACTTCAGCTCCACCACTACAGGCGGCTCGCCTCCGCGCAGCGCCACGACATCTGCCACCCCGACCTCTGCTTTGACGACGTAACCCTGCCCTTCCAGAAAGGATTTGATGGCGGGATAAAGGTCCGTTTCGCGTGGTTTGCTCATGCGGCCAACCTGCCCCACAATGCGACGACGATCAAACCCGCTTTTTATGTCGGCATGGGGGCGTCACGGTTCGCGATGCCGCAGCGCAGCGCAGGTGTGGTGACACGGCGCGTGAACCTGTTATAAGGCGCGCAAATCCATCTGATTGAATACAGGAATCCCCCCCATGACGACGCTTGTTTTTGGCCACAAATCCCCCGACACAGACAGCACCGGTAGCCCGATCATCTGGGCGTGGTATCTTAACGAAATCAAAGGCACCCCTGCCAAACCCGTTCTGCTGGGTGAACCCAACACCGAAGCGCTGTTCGTGCTGAACCACTGGAACCTCGACAAGCCCGAGATTCTGACCGATCTTGCCGCCGACACGCCTGTCGTGATTGTTGACACCAACAACCCTGCTGAATTGCCTGCCAATATCAACGCCGCAGACATCACAGGGATCATTGACCACCATCGTCTGGTGGCCGGTCTTGAAACCCGCGGCCCGATCGAGATCAACATTCAGCCGCTCGCCTGCACCGCGACCATCATGTACCAGATGATCGGCGATGACTGGACAAAGGCCCCCCGCGGCGTGAAAGGGGCAGCGCTGTCGTGCATTCTGTCCGATACTCTGGAATTCCGCAGCCCCACCACAACCGACACCGACCGCAGGGTGGCCAAGGCGCTGGCCGAGGATCTGGGTGTAGATATGACAAGTTTTGCCGCTGAGATGTTTGCTGCGAAATCCGACGTTTCGTCGTTCTCCGATGCGGAACTGCTGCGTATGGACAGCAAGGAATTTGATCTCAATGGCACCGGATTGCGGGTTTCCGTTCTTGAAACCACATCCCCTGCGCCTTTGCTGGCGCGCAAGGATGTCCTGATGGCCGCGATGCCCGGCGTTGCCGAAGAAGACGGTGCCGCGCAGGTGTTGCTGTTCATCGTCGACATCCTGAACGAAGAGGCCACGCTGCTGGTTCCCAACGATATGGTCAAACATATTGCCGAGCAAAGTTTTGGCGCGACTGTCAGCGGCAATACCGTGGTCCTGCCCGGCGTGATGAGCCGCAAAAAGCAGATCATCCCGAACCTGAAAATGTAACGCGACACAAGGCGGGCCCGGTGCCCGCCTTTTTCATACCCCCCAGCAAGGCACGCCCATGACCCGGATCATCACCACCCTTTCAGAGGTTTCCAGCCAATACGACGCGTTGTTTGTCGACCTATGGGGCTGCGTTCACAACGGCGTGGCGGCCCTGCCCGATGCCGTGGCCGCCTTGCAGGCCTATCGCAAGACGGGTGGCAAGGTTGTGCTGGTCACCAACTCCCCCCGCCCCCGCGCGGGTGTGGAAAAGCAGCTGGTGCAATTCGGCGTACCTCAGGATGCCTGGGATACCATTGCCACCTCGGGTGACTCCGCGCGGTCAGCCATGTTCCGTGGCACAGTGGGTGAAAAAGTGTGGTTTATCGGCCAACCGACCGAGCGTAAGTTCTTTGAACCGATGGCCTTGCTGGAAAACCCCGTTGAGATCAGACCAGTGCCGCTGGATGAGGCCGAAGGCATCGTCTGCACAGGCCCGTCCGACCCGATGGCCGATCCCGCCGACATGACACCGCAATTCGAGCGTGCAATTGCGCGCGGGCTGAAACTGCTCTGTGCCAATCCTGATATCGTGGTCGACCGGGGCGAGGTGCGCGAATGGTGCGCCGGTGCGCTGGCCGCTCTTTATACCAAGCTTGGCGGTGAAAGCCTGTATTTCGGCAAACCACATGCCCCGATCTACGATCTTGCCCGGCGGCGGTTGACGGCTTTGGGTCGCGCCATCCCGGACGATCGCATTCTGGCCATCGGCGACGGTGTTCTGACCGACATCGCAGGTGCCATGGGCGAAAACATCGATTCGCTGTTCATCACCGGTGGCCTTGCCGCAGCCGAAACCAAGACCGAGACCCAGCCGGATGCGGCAGCGCTTGACGCCTACCTGACCCGCGAAAGCGCAGCCCCCACGTATTCAATCGGATTCCTGCGTTAATACGTGCGGCTTTTTTTGTTTGATTTTTCTGCACCTGCAAAGTAACAAAGTTACCAAACGGATGATCATGGTGTCATTTTGTTACTTAGGGAATCGTTATGTTGGACAATCTGCCGCGCGGAACAATCTGTATTGAAGACATCGAAATCGGCATGTCCCGGCATCTGCGTAAGGTCGTCACCGATGAAGATATCGAGATGTTCGCGAAGGTTTCGACCGACCACAATCCGGTGCATCTGGACGACGACTATGCCCGCGACACCATTTTTGAAGGGCGCATCGCGCACGGCATGCTGACCGCTGGCCTGATTTCGGCGGTGATAGGTGAACAGTTGCCCGGCCATGGCACAGTTTATTTGGGCCAGTCGCTAAAGTTTCTCGCCCCTGTGCGCCCGGGCGATATGGTCTATGCCGAGGTCAAGGTGACTGACATCGACATGTCCAAGCGCCGGGTGAAAATGGATTGCCACTGCGCGGTTGACGGCAAAAACGTCCTTGTCGGCGAGGCCACGGTACTCGCCCCCTCGCGCAAGTTCGACTGAGGCGCAAGTTTTCATCGCACCGCCCCCGCCTGTGGCTTGCTCTCGCTGCGCCGCGCCGCTAGGCAAGGCATATGCGTATTATCCGCGATCATCAATTTGTTGACGCCCCAGATCGCGGCGCCACCGCCGCGATTGGCAATTTTGACGGCGTGCACCTGGGGCATCGGTCTGTCATCGAACTGGCACAGCGCGCCGATCCCGATGCACCGCTTGGCGTCGTCACATTCGAACCGCACCCGCGCGAATACTTTGCCCCCGACGCCCCGCCCTTTCGCCTGATGGGGCGAGACGCCCGCGCGCACCGTCTGGAAAAGTTGGGGGTCGAGCGGCTGTATGAACTGCCCTTTAACGGCATCTTGGCCGCGCTCAGCCCCGAGGAATTTGCCCGCGATGTCCTTCATGTCGGCTTGGGCCTGTCGCATGTGGTTGTGGGCGCCGACTTCTGCTTTGGCAAGAACCGGGCAGGTAGCGCCGGTGATCTGGTGCGATTTGGTGCGCAGTACGGCTTTGGCGTCACCATCGCGCCGTTGATGGCGCAGGCGGATCTCACGGTTTCCTCTACTGCAATCCGCCGGGCGCTGACCAACGCCGCTCCGCGCGAAGCCGCCGCAATGCTGGGCCACTGGCATCGCATCGAAGGCCCGGTGATCAGCGGCGAACAGCGCGGGCGTGAATTGGGCTTTCCCACAGCAAACATGTCGATCGACGGGCTGCACCCGCCGGCCTTTGGCGTCTATGCGGTGCTGGTCGACGTGCTGGAAGGCCCCCACAAGGGCAGCTATCACGGCGCAGCCAGCCTGGGCGTGCGCCCGATGTTCGGCCAAAATCGCGCCAACCTTGAGACCTATCTCTTTGATTTTAAAGGCGACCTTTATGGCGCCCCGCTGTCGATCGCGCTGGTCGATTATCTGCGCGGCGAAGAAAAGTTCGACGGGCTGGACGCGCTGATTACCCAGATGGATGCCGATTGCGCGCAAGCGCGCGGAATTCTGGCGGCACTATGAGCGATCCGATTGCCCGCAACGGCCTGGCCCCGCGGTTCTGGGAAAAGAAAAAGCTGACCAATCTGTCACAACCCGAATGGGAGGCGCTTTGTGATGGCTGCGGCAAATGCTGCCTGAACAAGCTGGAGGACGAGGACAGCGGCGAAGTCGCGCTGACCCGCGTTGCCTGCCGCCTGCTAGACGATTCCACCTGCCGCTGCGTGCACTACGAAAACCGCCATCAGTTCGTGCCCGACTGCATCGTTCTGCGCCCCGACAACTTGGATACCCACGCCTATTGGATGCCGCAGACCTGCGCCTACCGTCTGCTGTGGGAAGGCAAGCCACTGCCCGACTGGCACCCCCTGATCACCGGCACCGCCCAAAGCGTGCATGACGCCGGCGTCAGTGTACGCTTTGGCACCGTATCCGAATTCGACACCCCGTTCGAGGAATGGGAAGATCATATTATTGAGGAGCCCACCTGATGTTTTTCGCCTCTGACAACGCAGGCCCCGTCCACCCCAAGATCATGGAACGGATCACATCGGCAAATGCCGATTACGCGATGCCCTATGGCAAGGACGCGATCATGGACGAGGTGCGCGATCAAATCCGCCAGACGTTCGAGGCGCCCCAGGCCGAGGTTTTTCTGGTGGCCACCGGCACCGCGGCCAACGCGCTGGCGCTGTCGTGCTATTGTCAGCCGTGGCAGACAATCTTTTGTGCCCGTGTGGCCCATATCGAAGAAGACGAATGCAATGCCCCGGAATTCTACAGCGGGGCGGCCAAACTTTCGCTGATCGACACCGATGACAAGATGACCCCCAACGCGCTTGCAAATGCGATCGAGCACCGCGGCTTGGGCGACGTGCATGCGCCGCAGCGCGGACCCGTCTCAATCACTCAAGTCACAGAGCGCGGCGGCGTCTATACCCTGGACGAATTGCGCGCCCTGACCGCAGTGGCCAAGGCGCATGACCTGCCCGTTCATATGGACGGTGCGCGCTTTGCCAATGCGGTGGCAAAGCTGGGCTGCTCGGCGGCTGACATGACCTGGAAATCCGGCGTTGATGTCGTCAGCTTTGGCGGTACCAAAAACGGCTGCATGGGCGTCGAAGCGGTGGTGTTTTTTGATCCATCCAAAGCCTGGGAGTTTCAATTGCGCCGTAAACGCGGGGCGCATCTGTTTTCAAAACACCGCTTCTTGTCGGCGCAGATGGCGGCCTACCTGACCGACGACCTGTGGCTGGCAACCGCGCAGGCAGCCAATGCCAATGCCACCTACCTCGCGGATGGACTGCGCGGGGTCGGCGCAGAATTCCTGCATGAACCACAGGCCAACATGGTCTTTGCCCGCTTCCCCCGCGCGATCCACCGCAAACTACACACCGCAGGCGCGCGGTACTACCTGTGGGATGGCACGCTGGACGGGCCGGATGATGGGATGGTCGGCGCACGGATGGTTTGCGACTGGTCGATCAGCCGCGAACAGATTGACAGCTTTCTGGCACATTTCTAAGGAACGTGTGGATTGCCCCCGCCACCGCAGCCGGGTGGGTCAGTGGCACCATATGCCCGGCACCGTCGATCACCACGCGCTGCGCATTCGGCAGCCGCCGCATCAGCGAGGTATTGATCGCATCTGTCATGTCGGGCGATGCACTGCCTTCGATCAGCAGTGCTGGCATCGCTGCGCGCTCGAACATGCCCGCGCGCAGCAACCCGGCACTGTCATGTCCGATAAACGCCGTGGAGGCCGGCACAAAGTGGATGCGGTCGGCCATGTACTGGCGCGTCGGCTCCGGTATCTGATCCCATTTCGTGCCATCGCCCCAAGCGCGGTTGAACAAGCGGGCGGCCTGCATCATGTCCCCCGCTGCCAAGGCGGCCTCGAACGGCGCGTTCTGCGCTTCGTAATCCGCCACCCCCGCGGGGTTGTCCAGCGCAGCAGCCGCAAAGTACACTGGTTCGATCAGCGTGACACTGCGCACCAGATCGGGGTGTTCAACGGCCAGTCGCAGTGCGATGGCGGCGCCGAACGAGTGGCCGATGATATCCATCGGTTCGGACAGCTGCGCCAGCGCAAGTTCCGTCGCCTGCGCCGGTATGTCGCCATGCCCCGACAGATCCAGATTGCGGCCATGCATCGGCAGATCGACCGCCAGCAGCGTCAGTTCATCCGCCAGCGCCTCGCCGACCCCGCGCCACGCCCCGGCGTGGGCCAGCGAACAATGAATCGCCAGCGCCCGACGCGGGCCGTGGCCGAACGACCGCCCCGCTTTGCCTTCGCTCACAGGGTCCCCGCGAGGTGGGCGTCGACCTCGCCGATCCGATCTTGCCCCCAGAACCGCTGATCCCCAACGAAGTAAAATGGCGCGCCAAACACGCCGCGCTCGACTGCTTCTTCCAGGTTTGCGGCATAGGTCTCTGCCCCTCGCAACAGACCGCTATCGGCAAGCGACGGGTCAAACCCGGCCTCGGTCAAACAGGCGCGCACAACATCATCCTGCGCGATGTCCTGTTCCTTGGCCCAGACACAGCGCGTGATAGCATGCGCCAGCTTCCCCAGGTCACCGCCACCCGCGTGCTGCGCCGCGATAAAGGCATAGGCTGCCGGTGCGCCGTTGGTAGGCCAATGCGCGGGTTTGAGATTGAATTCCATTCCCAGCTTCTTTGCCTGGCGCAGCAGATCCTGCGCGCGGTACTCCATCCGGCTGGGGTGGCGGTCCTTGGGTGGCGTCCCGCCCGTCCGACCAAAGGCCGCGACGATGTCGAACGGCTTGTAGTTTATCGTGGCACCATGTTTTGCCGCCACTTCTTCGAGGCGTTGACCGGCAAGGTAACAATAAGGGGACAGGGTCGCGAAAAAATAGTCGATCTGGGACATTTGGCTCTCCGTGAAGGGCAGTGCTGCTTTGCCCGACCGTACGCCCATGCTAAGCGGTGTCAACGTCACGATTCTGTCATGTCCCGCTGCCCCGGAGCCCCTATGCCACGCACCTCTGAACCAAAGTTGATCTCAGGCAATGCCAATATGCCACTTGCCAAAGCCATTGCACGGCGCATGTCGCTGCATCGCGGCGTTAACGTCGGACTGGTAGAGGCGCGGGTCGAGCGGTTCAACGACGGCGAGATCTTTGTCGAAGTGTTCGAAAACGTCCGCGGCGAGGATATGTTCATTATCCAGTCCACGTCGAACCCCGCCAATGACAACCTAATGGAACTCCTGATCATGGCCGATGCGCTGCGCCGGTCTTCTGCTGCGCGGGTCACGGCCGTGCTGCCCTATTTCGGCTATGCCCGCCAGGACCGCCGCACCAAGGCGCGCACCCCTATCACTGCCAAACTGGTCGCAAACATGCTGGTCGGCACTGGCATTGAACGCGTGCTGACGATGGATTTGCACGCCGCGCAGATTCAGGGGTTTTTCGACATCCCCGTGGACAACCTTTATGCTTCGCCTGTCTTCGCGCTTGATATCAAGGACGCCTTCAAAGACCGGATGGATGAGCTGATGATCGTCTCGCCCGACGTCGGCGGTGTGGCGCGCGCGCGCGAATTGGCCAAACGGATCAACTCGCCGCTGGCTATCGTCGACAAACGCCGCGAAAAGCCCGGCGAGATCGCAGAGATGACCGTCATCGGCGACGTCAAGGGCAAGACCTGTCTGATCGTGGACGATATCTGCGATACTGCGGGTACGCTGTGCAAGGCTGCTGAAGTCCTGTTGGAAAATGGTGCCAAGGAAGTGCATTCCTATATCACCCACGGTGTAATGTCCGGCCCGGCAGTGGAACGTGTGACCAATTCGGTGATGAAATCGCTGGTGATCACCGACAGCATCGCACCAACTGCTGCTGTGAAAAAAGCGCCCAACATCCGGATCGTGCCCACGGCGCCGATGTTCGCCCAAGCGATCCTGAACATTTGGAACGGTACATCGGTATCATCGCTGTTCGAGGCAGAGACCCTGGGCCCCATTTACGACGGCATGTACACCGCAGGATAACGCGCGCCCTGCCCTACCTGATTTTTTGGACCAAAATACCCTTAGGGGGTTTGGGGGACAGCGTCCCCCATATCGGACCGCGCCTGCGGTCCGATCAGATCACATCCCAGTCATCTTCGTCCGACATTTCGCCTATCGCGGTCCAGGCAATGCGCACCCGTGCGACGCGGGTATCGCCCCAAGTGCGAAACACCATGTCGAAACCCGACTTCGTGACCGCCTCTGCGCTCAGATCCGCGCGCATAACGGTTGAGCTGTCCACATCCCACAGTGACAGCGACAATTGCACCGTCGGATCGGAAAAGAACTTTTCTGAAAACTTGATCCGCCGACGCCGCTCACGCTGGCCACGGCCAGTCCACATTTCGCCGCCGTCTTCGTAGTCAGAAAAAAGAACAACGTCGCCACTGTCGACGCCGACCGTATGATTGCGCAGTTTTTTCATAGTCTTGCCAGAGCCCGCCCTATTCTTAACCCCGAAGATAATGCCGCAGTAGAAGGCGGCATTAAAGCAAAAAGCCCCGCCATGGCGGGGCTTTCCATTCAATTTTCAACCGTTCAAAGGTTCGGCTGTTTGGACGAAAGTCCGATCTCGTCCCCAACTGCAACCATATCGGCCAGCAGTTTGGCAGCGTCGTCAACCGGACCCGGCTCGTTCGCAGCGTTTTCCTTGGCCTTGGCATAAAAACCTTCGGCTTCGGTCATCATACTATCCAGCTGATCCTGGGTCATGGCGTCGCGTGTCACGGCGCGTTCTGCCAGAACCGACACACCGGCGCTGCTGATCTCGGCGAAGCCACCGGTCACGACATATTCCGCCGTGCCCTCTGGGCCCTCAATGCGCAGCATACCGGGGCGCAGGGTGGTGATGGTGGGGGCATGGTCGGCCATAACCGTCATGTCCCCATCACTGCCCGGAATCTGCACGGCCGTCACCTGCAACGATGCCAGCCGCCGTTCCGGCGAAACGAGGTCGAATTGCATTGTGTCTGCCATAGTCAGCGCTCCTTAAGCGGCGTCTGCCGCCATTTTCTCAGCTTTCGCTTTCACGTCTTCGATGCCGCCAACCATATAGAAGGCACCTTCGGGCAGGTGGTCATACTCACCGGCAACCACGGCCTTGAAGGACGCGATTGTTTCTTCCAGCGGCACCTGAACACCGTCGGACCCGGTAAAGACCTTGGCCACGTCGAAAGGCTGGCTCAGGAAACGCTCGATCTTGCGCGCACGGGCCACGGCCAGTTTGTCTTCTTCGCTCAGTTCATCCATGCCGAGAATGGCAATGATATCCTGCAAAGACTTGTAGCGCTGAAGCACCTGCTGCACGTCTGTCGCGACTTTGTAGTGCTCGTCGCCGATGATCAGCGGGTCAAGCAGACGCGAGGTGGAGCCCAGCGGGTCAACCGCAGGATAGATGCCTTTTTCCGAAATCGCGCGGTCCAGAACGGTGGTCGCGTCGAGGTGGGCAAAGGATGTCGCAGGCGCAGGGTCAGTAAGGTCATCCGCAGGTACGTACACGGCCTGAACCGATGTGATCGAACCGGATTTGGTCGAGGCAATCCGTTCCTGCATCACACCCATGTCGGTGGCCAGTGTTGGCTGATAGCCCACAGCGGAAGGAATACGGCCCAACAGAGCGGACACTTCGGAGCCGGCCTGTGTGAAGCGGAAGATGTTGTCCACGAAGAACAAAACGTCCGACCCGGATTCGTCGCGGAACTGTTCGGCCAATGTCAGACCGGACAGAGCAATCCGCATACGCGCACCTGGAGGTTCGTTCATCTGGCCGTAAACCAGCGCAATTTTGGATTTTTCCAGATCGTCGGGAACGATAACACCGGATTCGATCATCTCGTGGTACAGATCGTTCCCCTCACGGGTACGCTCGCCCACACCCGCAAACACGGACAGGCCCGAGTGCACTTTGGCGATGTTGTTGATCAGTTCCATGATCAAAACGGTTTTGCCCACGCCGGCACCGCCGAACAGACCAATTTTACCACCCTTGGTATAAGGGGCCAGAAGGTCGATCACCTTGATACCTGTTACCAGGATTTCGGTTTCGGTCGACTGCTCAGAAAACTCTGGGGCTTCGCCGTGGATCGCACGGGTGGTTTCGGAGTTTACCGGACCTTTTTCGTCAACCGGATCACCAGTCACGTTCATGATACGACCCAGGGTCGCGGTGCCGACCGGCACGCGGATCTGGTCGCCTGTGTCTGTCACGGACTGGCCGCGCACAAGACCTTCGGTGGCGTCCATCGCGATGGCACGAACGGTGTTTTCACCGAGGTGCTGCGCCACTTCCAGAACCAGTGTTTTGCCTTGGTTGTCCGTTGTCAGTGCGTTGAGGATCTGTGGCAGATCATCCTCGAACTGCACGTCAACGACAGCGCCGATGACCTGTGTAATTTTGCCGACTGCATTTGCCATGTCGTTTCTCCGATTTGTCTTACAGCGCTTCCGCGCCGGAAATGATTTCGATCAGCTCGTTGGTGATGACAGCCTGACGCGAGCGGTTGTACTGGATGGTCAGCTTGTCGATCATCTCGCCCGCGTTGCGTGTGGCGTTGTCCATCGCCGACATACGTGCGCCCTGTTCCGAGGCCCCGTTTTCCAGCAACGCCGAGAAGATTGCCGTAGCAACACCGCGCGGCAGCAGATCGGCCAACACGGCCTCTTCGCTGGGTTCATAGTCAAACAGGGTGGACGCACCGTCTGTCGCCGTTTCGTCAGCGTCGAACTTGGCGGGGATGATCTGCTGCGCCGTCGGGGTCTGCATGACCACATTGACGAATTTCGCATAGAAAATCGTTGCCACGTCAAACTCACCGCCGTCGAACCGGTTCAGGATATCTTTGGCAATGCCTTGCGCATCGCCATATCCCAAGCGTTTTACGTCGCTCAGATCAACGTGACCCACCAGCAGCTGACCAAAGTCGCGGCGCAGCTGGTCGCGGCCTTTCTTACCAACGGTGAGGATTTTCACGTCCTTACCCTTGGCCAGCAGATCGCGCGCATGGGCTTTCGCCAGCTTTGCGATGTTGCTGTTGAAACCGCCACACAGACCGCGTTCTGCGGTCAGCACGACCAGCAGATGCACTTTGTCCTGACCCGTACCGCTCAGCAGTTTGGGTGCGCTGTCGGAACCGCCAACGCTGGCCGCGAGCCCTGCCATCACGGCGTTGAACCGTTCTGTATAGGGACGCGATGCCTCGGCAGCCTCCTGCGCGCGGCGAAGTTTCGCCGCGGCAACCATTTGCATGGCCTTTGTGATCTTGCGGGTCGATTTGACCGACGAGATCCTGTTTTTAAGGTCCTTGAGATTGGCCATTGGCTTATCTCTCCTTAAGCGAAGTCAGCGGCAAAACCGTCGATGGCGGCTTTGATTTTCTCTTCCAACTCATCTTTGACCTTACGGTCGTTGTTGGTGATGTCTTTCAACAGATCGTCGTGCTTGGACCGCAGGTGCGCCAGAAGGCCCGCCTCAAAACGGCCCACTTCTTTTACGGCAACTTTGTCGAGGTAGCCGTGTGTACCGGCGTAGATCACGCAGACGATTTCAGAGTTGGTCAGCGGCGAATACTGCGGCTGCTTCATCAGTTCGGTCAGGCGCGCACCACGGTTCAGCAACTGCTGGGTCGCGGCATCCAGATCGGAACCAAACTGGGCGAAAGCCGCCATTTCGCGGTACTGCGCCAGCGACAGTTTCACAGGACCAGCAACCGAGGACATCGCCTTGGTCTGCGCCGAGGAGCCCACGCGCGACACCGACAGACCGGTGTTCACAGCTGGGCGGATGCCCTGATAGAACAGTTCGGTTTCAAGGAAGATTTGACCGTCAGTGATCGAGATCACGTTGGTCGGAATAAACGCCGAAACGTCACCACCTTGGGTTTCGATGATTGGCAGCGCGGTCAGAGAACCATTGCCAGCCGCATCGCCCAGCTTGGCGGAACGCTCAAGCAGACGCGAGTGCAGATAGAAAACGTCGCCAGGATAGGCTTCGCGGCCCGGTGGGCGGCGCAGAAGCAGCGACATCTGACGGTAGGACACGGCCTGCTTGGAAAGGTCATCATAGATGATCAGGGCGTGACGACCATTGTCGCGGAAGTGCTCTGCCATTGCGGTGGCGGAGTATGGTGCGAGAAACTGCATAGGTGCAGGCTCGGACGCTGTTGCGGCCACAACGATGGAATATTCAATCGCACCGGTTTCTTCGAGCTTTTTGACAAGCTGCGCCACGGTGGAGCGTTTCTGACCGATCGCGACGTACACACAGTACATCTTCTTGCTCTCGTCGTCGCCGGCTGCGGCGTTAACCTGTGCCTGGTTCAGCATCGCGTCGAGGGCAACAGCC